>Ga0172375_10005314_pt1 | contig 18645 bp, 14 predicted proteins | sample LakKiv1m_FD_114537 | JGI IMG/M metagenome (GOLD analysis project Ga0172375, IMG submission 114537) | Freshwater microbial communities from Kabuno Bay, South-Kivu, Congo - kab_092012_11.1m | ecosystem: Environmental > Aquatic > Freshwater > Lake | place: Democratic Republic of the Congo...
CCATCGTTGACAAGGATCTAGGTGAGAGTTGGTTTTGTAGCGAGGTTGAGGCTCAGCAATCAGGTTTTAGAAAAGCTCTAACCTGTTTCTCCCGTTCCTGGCCATAATCTTTCCTCTTGCTGTACATGAGTTAGAATCTATTCATGGATCTCTCCATTATCATCATCACTTACAACTCGAGACAGCACATCACCCCTTTGCTTAACTCGATTAAAAAATCACCCGATCGTCTCAAAAAGGAAGTCATAGTCGTTGACAATGCCTCGCAAGATGACTCAGCAGATTTAGCCTCAAAACATCCATTAAAATCCAAAGTCATACGCTCCAAGACCAACCAGGGTTTCTCCAAGGCCGTCAATCAGGCAATCAAAGCTTCATCAGGTCAGTATTTTCTCCTGCTCAATCCCGACACGCGTTTGGTAGGCAACTGCTTAACATATCTTCACGATTTTGCCCTAAAAACCTCACCCCTGGGCGCTGTCTCTCCTCGTCTACTTGGACTTAATGGACGCCCCCAGCCTTCCGTTTTTCGCTTTCCCACCATTATCAATGCCATCCGTCACTACTTCTTTAATTGCCAAAACTGTTTTGGTAAATACCTACCTTCCAACAAAACCATCAAGGTTGATGTTGCCGTTATGGCTGCCATGCTTATACCCCGTTCTACTATAGATACCGTTGGTGTTCTTGACGAGAGATTCTTCCTTTACTATGAAGATATTGAGTTTTGCAGACGACTCAAAAAACACCGTCTGCCGCTTTATTATCTTCCCCAGGCCAAGGTCAAACACGCTCACGGAGCATCAGGCCACTTCCGCTCTCATCTAGACAGCCCTTTACTTAAATCAGCCCAAATCTACCATGGTCGAGTTTACTCTACCCTGCTCAACCTCACTCTCTTGCTTGGCCAGAAATGGCAAAAGTTCATCCGTCACCCCCTTCCCAAACTCAGCTAAATATTTTCCCTCTTGACCTTTTTACTTTCGTTATATAAAGTACGCCTTAATGCACTCACCGTGCACCAACGTACATTTGTTGTAGGAGGTGTTCTATGTTCACCGCCAGTCGCCGCGTTCGCAACAAGTCGAGTCCTGTCGTCGCATCCGTCTGCTCCATGGCCGTCGCCGTCGCCGAACCTGGTCGCGAGGAAGGGTAAGCACAGATCCGCCACGCCCTGGCCTCCACACAACATCCGTAGTACCACTATACACAAGCCCCGCCGCCTGGCACACACACCGCCGACGACGGGGCCCCTTTTTTATCTTCCTTTCCTCTTTTTTCTCCGACACGCTACAATATCCTTGTGAAATTAAAACTTCCTCGCCTAGTCATCCTTTCCATCGTTATTGGTATTCTGCTCCGTCTCATTTTTGCTCTCACTACCTATCACGGTGATCTAGCCGCTTTGGTTCTAGCCGGTGACTCTCTGGCGGTTAAACATCAGTTCATCAACTTCTACGAATCAGTTTTCACCATTGGCACTCAAGGTGAGCTCAAGCTTCCCGATCATCAAATGACCTTCATCTACCAGCCCCTGGCCTACTTCATTCCAGGGCTTATCTACCTCCCTTTTGCCGGTCTCCTAAAAGGTTTAGTTGACGGCTTGCTTCACACCAATCCGTATTTACTGGCAGGCAAATCTCTCTTCTTCCCTCTCCTTATATACAAGCTCCCCCTTATTCTCGCCGATCTGGGTATTCTCTTCCTATTACCCAAGTTTTTCAGCAAAAAGAAAGATCAGCACCTCTCCCTCATTCTCTGGTCACTTAATCCACTCGCTATTTACGTCTCTTCTATGATTGGCCAGGTTGATGCCATCCTTACCTTCTTCCTGGTTGCCGGACTCCTTGCCTTCAAAAAAGATCGCCCATATCTCTCCGTTTTCTTCTTTACTCTATCTGCCTTAGTCAAACCCATTGGTTTAGTTCTTCTTCCTGTTGTTGCCCTCTATCACTACTCGCTTCATCGCCGATTGCTGGATGTCATCAAGCTAGTTTCCTCAGGACTCCTCACCTATCTTCTTGTCATCGCTCCTTTCCTCTCTTCTCAAGTCTATCGCCAGTACACCCTGTTTGCCGAACACATAAACAAGACTTTGTTTGCCGGTATTGCCATCTCACCCGGCACCCTCATTCCCTGGTTTTTCATCACCTATGCTGCCATCCTGGTTCTCTTGCTTAATCGCCGTATCTCACCTTTCTACGCTCTTGGTGCCGCTTTGTTAGCCAGTCTCTCCTTTACCCATTTCCACCCTCAGTGGTTAGTCTGGCTCACTCCTTGGCTCGTTATATACCTCGTCACCACTAGGGATTGGCTTGCCCCTTTACTCACCCTCTTCTCATGGTTAGTCATTCTTCTCTCTTTTGAACCAAGCCTAACCTATCATCTTTTCTTCGGTCTTAATCTAAATCCCATTACTCTTTCGTCCTCGATTGCCTCCTTCACTCCTCATTTAATTTCTCTGTCCCGGGCCTGGATTGCTGCCCTTCTGCTCCATTTCACTCTACAAAAGCCAGCTCATGAAACTTAAAAACAAATCTCTCCTTGCCCTGCTTATCCTTACTCTTCTCGGGTTCATTCTCCGTTTTACTGGACTTGATCAAAACCCTCCTGCTCTTAACTGGGATGAGGTTAGTCATGGTTACAATGCCTTCTCTATCCTAAAAACCGGTAAGGATGAGTGGGGTGTTACCTTCCCCTTAATTTTCCGTGCCTTTGGTGATTACAAACTCCCTTTATACATCTACCTCACTGTTATTCCAGTCGCCCTCTTTGGCCTTAACGCCATTTCAGTAAGGCTAGTCTCGGTCCTGGCTGGTACCCTGGCTATTCCCGGCATCTACTTACTTACCCGTCAGCTTTTTCCCAAGGTAGCATTAAACTTTAAATTCAAAAAGCAGTCTATCTCTCTTTCTCTCCCATTTCTTACTGCCTTTTTCTTAAGCCTCCTTCCTTGGCACCTCTTTATATCCCGCCCTGCTCTTGAAGCCAATCTAGGCCTAACTCTTTTCCTCTTTGCCGTTTACTTTCTGCTTAAATTCAAAGACAATCCCAAACATTTACTCATCTCCTCCATCCTTTTCTCTCTCACCCTTCACACCTACAACACCTACAGAGTCTTGACCCCTCTCTTTCTCTTTCTCTACTTCCTACCTAAAGTTAAACCCTCATCTATCAAGCGTTTCTTAAATAAACAACAACCCCACCTGCTTTGGTTGTCACTAGCCGTATTTTTTCTTTCCTTCTCTCTAGTTGTTTCCCAGACTCTTAGTGGCACTGGCACTGCCCGTTACCAGAAACTAGCTATCCTCAATGATCAGACTGTTTTCCAGATCGGGCAGGCTCGTCAAAACAGCTCTCTGCCACCCTTTTTAGCCAGGCTTCGCCACAACCGTCCCCTTTTCTTTGCAGAGCAGTTTGCCCGCAATTATCTTAACTACTTCACCCCCCAGTTCCTCTATCAATCCAACGGAGCCCAGACCCAGTTCGCCATTCCTTACAAGAATCTGCTTACCCTTAATCTAACCATCTTGGCTGTATTGGGTTTCTTTGTCGTAATTAAACATATTAAGAACTCTTCCCATCGTCTGGTTTTACTTCTACTTGTCTTAAGTCCGGTCGCTGCCGCCATCACTGCCAGTCCGCCGCAGGCCTTACGCCCCACTCCATTAATTATTCCCTTAACCTTGTTAGCCGCTCTTGGTTTCTTTGTAGTCGTCAATCTCTTTTCTTCTCGCAACTGGGCCAAGTCAGCTGTTGCTCTAATCCTGTTTGTTAGTTTCATGTCCTCATCCCTTAGCTATCTCTCTACCTACTGGAACTCATATCGATTTGAATACTCCACCTCCTGGCAGTATGGACACCAACAGCTTTTCGAGTATCTTGGGAAAAATCAGGATCAGTACGACCGCATTTTCATCACCAAGTATCACGGTGAGCCCCATATCTTTTACGCCTTCTTTAATCAGATTGATCCGCATCTGCTTCAGCCCGGTGGTGACAGTTTGCGCTTTAAGCAATCAGATTGGTACTGGACTGATCGTATTGGCAAAGTCTACTTCGTCAACGACTGGGACATTCCCTACTTCTCTCCCGCCCCTGCCATTCCGCTTGAGTCAGGCGACCTTATACCCACCTCCAATGCTTTGCTTGTTACCTCGGTCGAGCACTTGCCGTCAAACACAGAGATTGTTGAGTTAATCGAGGACTTATCTGGTAGCATCGCCTTTGTAGTTGCCAGATTTAAGTAAAATTTATATATCTAACGCAGTAATCATGAAGTTTAAAAAACACCTCTTTCTCATCTTAGTCCTCCTTCTAGCCGCCCTGCTTAGACTTTCGTTTTTGGGTGAATATCCCGCTGGACTTAACGCTGATGAAGCAGCTCTTGGCTACAATGCCTACTCCCTCATTCAGACTGGTGCTGATGAACATGGTGTCTCCTGGCCCTTGGTTTTCCGCTCCTTTGATGACTACAAGCCACCTCTTTATGTATATATTGTTCTTCCCTTTGTTTACCTTTTTGGCTTAACTCCTTTTGTTGTTCGTCTCCCTTCTGCTTTGCTGGGGATTGCCACTGTCTATCTCACCTATCTTCTTGTTAATCAGCTTTTTCCCAAAAAAGAGATTGTCTTAAACAAGAAAAAGTTAAGTTTAAGTTTACTGGCGGCTTTCTTACTTGCCATCAGCCCCTGGCATCTCCACTTTTCTCGCGGTGCTTGGGAAGTCAATGTCGCCCTCTTTTTCCTCACGCTTGGCCTTTACACCTTCTTTAAAGCCCTAAACTCTCCTCGCTTCTATATCCTCTCCGCCCTCTCATTTGTCGCCTCCCTATATACCTACCACTCCATTCGCGTCATCGCCCCCCTGCTTTTGTTAGTTTTGGTCATTCTTCACCACAAACAACTACTCACTCAGCTTAAAAACTCTGCCTCTAGAGGTTTCCTGTTGGTTGCCTTTGTCCTCGGTCTGTTCTTAACCCTTCCTCTAGCTTCTCAAATGCTCTCCCAGGAAGGTCAGTCCCGTTTCTCTGGTGTCTCCATTTTTGCCGACTCTGGTCCTCTCTGGGAAGCTTTAGAGAAACGCCGTCTAAGTCCCGATCCTGACTCGCTCTTAACCAGGCTTCGCTACAACCGATACTTGAGTTACTCTAAGCGATTTGCAGAAAATTACCTATCTCACTATCAGCCCGACTTCCTCTTTATCTCCGGTGACGAGATTGCCAGAAGCAAGGTTCCAGGTTTTGGCCAAAGCTTTGTCATATTCGCCCCCTTCTTCTACCTTGGTCTTGTTGTTTTGTTCTTTAAGCGCACTCCGGCTCATCGCTTTCTTCTTGCCTGGTTGTTACTAGCCCCCTTAGCTGCCGCCCTTACTTTTCAGTCTCCCCATGCCCTAAGAAGCCAGAACATGGTTATCCCTTTTAGTCTCACTCTTGGTATTGGCATCCTCACCTTCTTTTCTTGGCTTAAGGGCTTTAAACCCAAGAGTGTCCTTATTATCTTTGTCCTCTTAAGCCTTCTTACCGCCAAACACTTCATCTCTTACATAAACAGCTACTATTTCCATTACCCCAAAGTCTATCCCTTTGCCTGGCAGTATGGTTTTGACCAACTGGCAGAGTATTTAAAGCCCATTCAGTCTGACTACGATACCATCGTCATCTCTGACCGCTATGACCAGCCATATATCCTGCTTGCCTTCTTCCTTAAATATGACCCCAGCAGATTGCAGCAAGAGCTAGTCTTCTCTGATCGTGACAACTTTGGTTTCTCAACCGGCAGAAGCTTTGGCAATTACAAGTTCCACCGCATCACCGACCAGGACTTTGATTTACCCAACGCCTTGATTGTGGTTGCCGATGAACCGGTTCCAGATGGCCTTACTCCCATCCACACCCTCTACTATCCCAACCAACAACCTGTCTTCACCATCTATCAGACCTCTAAATTGGTAGAATAAAGGTATGCCTAAATCAGCCACTCTCTCCGTCGCTCTGGCAACCTACAACGAACAGGACAATATTGTTGATTGTTTAAAATCGCTTCAAGGCATTGCCACGGAGGTGATTGTGGTTGATGGTTCCTCCACCGACCAAACCAGGCAGCTGGCTAAGAAACACAAAGCTAAAGTCTACAAGACCACCAACAAACCCATCTTCCATATCAACAAGAACCTAGCTATCAAGAAATGTAAGGGTGATTGGATTCTCCAGCTTGATGCTGATGAGCGTCTCACCCCAGAGTTAAAGGAAGAAATTGCCCAGGTACTGTCAGGATCATATTTTGGCTACACCGACTGGCGTTCAAGTCAAAAATATCAGGCAGACACTCCACCGGTTGCCTACTGGCTTAAGCGTCGCAATTACTTTTTAGGTCATTACTTCACCAAATCAGGCCAGTATCCTGATCCAGTCATTCGTCTCTTTAAACGCGGTTTTGCTACTTTACCAGCCAAAAGTGTACATGAACAAATGAAGGTAAATGGCCCTCTAGCCTGGTTAAAATCAGATCTTGATCACTTTGCTACCCCAACCTTTTCACGCTACATTCAACGCGAAAACAGATATTCCTCACTTACATCTCAGGAGCTGAAGGATGGGGGAGTTACCATCAATCCCTTCTCGTTTATTAACTATATTCTCCTAAAACCTCTCTCCACCTTCCTTGCTATCTATCTTCGCCACAAGGGTTTTCAAGATGGCTTCTCCGGTTTTGTTTTTGCCCTCTTTTCTGGCCTTCACCACGCCTTAAGCTATATCAAGCTTTGGGAATTAAAGAGCAGTAAACGGAATCTTAATTTGCAAACTGATTGGAACTAATGTCACCTCTTCGTGTCCATATCCCTACCGACTCCCACTCCACCGGCCGTGGTATTGGTTTTTACACCTCCAATCTGATTGATGCTCTAAAAAAGATTAAGGATATCAAGCTGGTTGATACCCAACCCGACCTTATTCACTATCCCTACTTTGACCTCTTCTATCCCACCCTCAATCCTCCCAAAAACATTCCCTCTATAGTCACCATCCATGACGTTACCCCTTTAGTTCTGTCTCGTTTCTACCCCAAAGGCATCAAGGGTAGGTTTAATTTGTTTAAACAAAAACAGGCCCTTAAACGCGTCACTGCCGTCATTACCGACTCAAACAACTCCAGGCAGGATATCATCAAGCACCTCAGGGTTCCTGAAAACAAGATTCATGTCACTCCTTTAGCTGTTGACCCTTTCTATTCCAAACCAGTCAGTAGTAAGGCCATCAGCGAGGTTAAAGCTAAGTACTCTCTTCCTGATGTATTTCTTCTTTATGTTGGTGGAGTCAATCCTAACAAAAATCTACCCCGCCTTATAACAGCCGCCACCAAGCTCAATCTGCCTTTAGTTCTAGTTGGCTCAGAGTTTACTCGGCCCACTCCTCCCATTTCTTCTCTTAAAGCCAAGCTAGGCCTCCAATCAGTTCATCCCGAGTTAAAGGATTTACGATTCATTAAACACTCACTTGAAACAAATCCCTTACTTCACGCCCTAGGCTTTGTTTCCAACCAAGATCTCTCAGCCATATATCGTTTAGCTCTAGCCTACTGTCAGCCCTCACTGTATGAAGGCTTTGGTCTGCCAGTCCTGGAAGCCATGTCTGCCGGTTGTTTGATCGTTGGTAGCAACCAGAGCAGTTTGCCAGAGATCTATCCCCCCCAAGCCATTACCTTTGACCCAAAAAGCACTCAGTCAATGCTTAATGCTTTAAAAAAAGTTATTGGTCTTAAACCCAAGGACAGAGAAACTCTCATCAAGCTTGGACTAGAAAGATCTAAAGATTTCTCCTGGGACGCCACCGCCAGACTCACTGCCACTGTCTACTCACTTGCCAAAAATACATAAAAAAACTCAAACTCCCTATCTCACCACCGTCAGCCAACGCCAGAAGAAGGGGATCCGTATCTCCGACAACCAAGTCGATGGTCCCATCGGGCAGGTAATACTCTCACAATCAATCGAGAAGGCGGAATAGATGTATTTAGCGTTAAAATACGCTCCCGCTAAGATGACTCCTACAAGTAATACTCTTGATACGTTTTTAAGTATCTCCTTTGGCCAGATCATGTTGATTAAAGAAGGGGAGACCAGCAGTAGGTAAACAACTCTAAATACGTTCGGATCCGTTGTTGGTCGAAAAGCGTTATGTAAGAAGTATCTGCCGGACAGTAACAAGCCTACCGCCAAAGCCATATTCACAAACCTTACGTCTTTCAGGAATTTAATTAACCCCAGTCCTCCCATAATCGCCATTAAGGGAAACATTGGGTAGCGGTACCACGGCAGCATATCCTGTTCGGTTCCAGAAAACACTGCCACCATCAGCCAGTAAATCCAGAACAGTATGATCCACCCGAGTTCCTTACTCTTCTTGCTCTTAAAGGCAAAAAAGATAGTGCTAAGCAAAGCAAAAATATACCAGCCGTCAAACATCGGCCAGATATCATATCCAGGCGAGTTGAAGATGTAAGCAAGTCCAGTCCAGCCGGCAAATCTTACCCCCTGGATCTCCACGATTGTTTTAAACAATTCCCAGTCAAGCCAGTAGCCATAAGCTACGAACAAGCCAACTCCAGCCAAGGTTAAAAGCAAGATAATAAGAACATCAGCCCAGCGCTTTTTTCTAGCCGACACAAACATCATTAAAGGAGCAATGAAAAAGCCAGTTGGCTTCATCAATCCGCCAATCACCGCCATCACTCCCCACGCTCCCGCCATCCACTTACTTGGTTTCTTGTCATATTTAGGCATCATTGCCAGAGACATCAGTGTCATTAAGGCAATTATGTTTTCCGGTACCGACAAACGGGAGCCAAACACCATGATTGGCGACACTCCATAAACCAACATTGCCATATATCCAGCCCAAAATCCAAAGAAGTGATAACCCACCCAGAACACTAGCCCCATGGTTACCAAGCTTGCTAATACGCTTGGGATCCTCGTGTGCGAAGTTGGCAGCACCATCTCCCTATCATCTCCATACAGATGAGATGCTCCGCCAGCTAGCAGTGAGTAAAGCGGTGGCTCATCTACCCAGGGCTTGTACAGTTTGGCCGGCAAATACACTCCGTTTTTGTCTCCCACAATCCCATCAAACACCAGATTTTCATCCGGGTAATCAAGAGTCGACCAGGACACCGGTTCCCCTGTCTCAATCAAATGTATCCCAGACCAACCATAAAGTAGCTCCTCAGCATGACTAGCACCCGGCACCCGGTCATAATCATGCAGCCTTATTACCGCCAAAAACAAGAAAGTTATCACCAAAAGCCAGAACCATCCGCCTTTAAACCACTTAATCATCCCCCTTATTCTCTTTAAATTAAACTCAGCAGTCAAGGATCTCTTTATCTTCCCTCAATTGGGAAGATAAATAGTAAAATCACCCCAGTGAAGCAAATAACCAAACATTTAACTACCTCTACTGCCAAGAACTCCTCCCTCTTCTATTTCGGCAGCTTGTTTATCAACTTCGGCCGCTATCTGTTTCACTTACTGCTCTTGCGTTTCCTTTCTCCCTCTTCCTATGGTGAGTTTCTCTCTTACGTCTCCCTTCTTTATCTGCTTACCATTCCCTCCGGCGTTATTCAGACCCTAGTTAGTCGAGACGTCTCTCTCTTCTTTGGCAAGCAAGACTTTCGCTCCATCAAGCACTTCTTTTACTTTCTCTCACCGCTGGCCCTGGTTCCCGCTCTCCTCATATCTGTTCTGGTCATTTTCTTTGCCAATCCCTTAGCTCATCTTCTCACTGCCGACCCCGCCGCTTTCATAGTCTTGAGTCTGATGACCATCACCTCTATCCTTGGCGCTGTTCTTCGATCATACCTGCCTGCTCTTCAGCGCTTCACTACTCAAGTTCTTATTGGCTTCATCGAGCTCCTTATCCTTATCGCCTCCGCCTATCTCTTCCTCATTTTTAAATTAGGTGCTCTAAGCGGTGTTCTGGCCATGTTTCTCTCTGGTGTCATTGCCATCCTTCTCTCTGGCTATCTGCTTCGTTCATATCTTCTACCCAAGCCTAAAAAGGTGACCACTTTCAAGATCAACCATATCTTTCTCTACTCCCTCATCTTTTCCGCCGGCACCCTCTCCCTCATGTCCACCGATGTTTTACTGGTCCGTTACTTCTTTTCTTCTCATGACTCTGGCCTTTACTCAGCTCTTTCCGTCATCGGTCGCATGATCTTCTTTGGACTTACCCCCATCGGTAGCTTAATCCTCCCCATTGCCGCCAGCCGTTACGCCAGCAAACAATCCACCAGCTCAGTTTACTTAAAACTCATCCTTTCAGCCGGCTTTTTAGGTATTGGCGCTGTTTCTCTCTTCTCTCTCTTCCCTGACTTAGTCGTCCGCTTGCTTTCAGGTAGTGAGTATCTAGCCATTACTTCTTTAATCCCCTTCATCTCTCTGACCATGTTCTTCTTAAGTCTTAACCAGCTCACCCTCTCGTATCTACTCGCCGTCGGTAAAGAAAAAGGTACTTACTTACTTCTCTTTTTTGCCTTACTTCAGCCTTTATTAATCATCTTTATTCATTCCTCTCTCTATCAGGTCATTACCTTAAACCTTACTCTCCAGCTTTGTCTCTTTATCACCCTCGTTATATACAATACCCTTAAGAAAGTATGAAACCCCAACCAGCCGACCCCAATCTCTTAAGTGTCATTGTCCCTACCTACAAGTGTCCAACTATAGTAAGAGACCTAAAAAGTATTACCCGATATCTTGATCAGCTCAATCGTCCTTACGAGGTTCTCTGCATTGTTGATGGCAAAGCTCATGCTCGTGACACCACTCTTCAAAAAGCCAGGAAAGCCAGGAGCACCAAGGTCTCCGTCTACTCATATCCTCAAAACAGAGGTAAGGGTTATGCCGTCCGTTACGGCATGGCCAGAGCCAAGGGTGGTCTGATTGCCTTCATAGATGCAGGCTCCGATCTTCATGCTTCCGGTATTGGCATGGCCTTAGAGCACCTTAAGTGGTATCAGGCTGACATCATCATCGGTAGCAAACGCCACAAAGCCAGCAAAGTCACTTATCCCTTCAAGCGCCGAGTCATCAGCACCCTGGCTCAGTGGGCTATCCGCCTCTTCTTTGGTGTTCGTGTCTCTGATACCCAAACGGGCTTAAAGGTTTTCCGTAGACAAGTCTTAGAAGAAGTTCTTCCTCGTCTAGTCATCAAGCGCTTTGCTTTTGATTTAGAGATCCTAATCGTGGCTCACCGTTTAGGCTTCAATCGTATCTACGAGTCTCCCATCGAGCTTAACTACAACTTTTCAAGCACTATTAACGGTTCAGCTCTCTATCACTCTGCTGTTGATTTCCTAGCCATCATCTACCGCACCTACATCATCCGTCACTATGACGATCGCCATCAGGATATCTGGGAACACGATCCCAAATTAGCTCTCCGCTACCACTCATGAGCTCCTCCCAACCTTTGGTTTCCATCATCATCGTTGATTACAAACGAAACAATCCATATCTAAAAGAAAGTCTAAAGGCAATCGATCAGCAAACATATACTCATTTCGAGATCATTTTAGTCACCGACTATCCCGTTAACTTAAACCACCCCAAGTTAAAGAAAAAATCCTACAGTCATTATGTCGGTCCGGCTCAAAAACGGGATGATGGGGCCAAACTGGCCAAAGGTAGTATTCTGTCGTTCTTGGATGATGATGCCTACCCTTCTCGAGATTGGCTCAAAAACATTATCACCAATTTTGCCGATCCAAAAGTAGCTGCTGTTGGTGGACCTGGTGTCACTCCGCCTCACGCACACTGGACCGAACAAGCCTCCGGCTGGGCCTCTGCATCACCCATGGGAGCATCTCTTTATGCTTACCGCTTTATTCCGGAAAAAAAACGCCTAGTCGATGACTTCCCTTCCATGAACTTATCTGTCAGAAAATCTGATTTCAACAAGGTAAAGGGTTTTGACTCCCACTACTATCCGGGTGAGGACACCAAGCTTTGTCTTGATTTAACTCACAAGCTTGGTAAACAGATAGTTTATGATCCCAAAGCCCTGGTTTACCATCATCGACGCCCCATTCTCTTTCCCCATCTTAAGCAAAACGGTAATTTTGGACTTCATCGCGGTTTTTTTGCTCGCACTCTTCCCAAGACCTCTCTTCGCCCTCTTTACTTCCTCCCCTCGCTTATGGTCCTAGGCCTTATTTTTCTACTTTTCTCTCCCCTATACACCCACCCCTTGCTATATCTTGTGACTCAGATAGGTCGCACTCTCCTTGGCTTTTACTTAGCCTCTCTTTGTCTTAACGCCATCTGGATTCTTAACTACTCACACCAGCCCTTACAAGCCTTCCTCTCTCTCCCTGTTATATTCCTCACTCATTTCTGGTATGGCATCAGATTTATTCAAGGCTTTCTCTTTACCCGCAAGTTAAGTCGCTGATCTATTCCTTGGTCACCAGGAAATACGCCACCTCACTATTATCAGGGTAGGGGACACTCTCAATGATTTTGACCCCATCAGGTAAAGTTCCTTTATTAGGCCTAATATCTCCCTTGGCATCCTGTTGGGTGATTAAGTAAAGCACCCCATCCTCAAGCACCTCTCCCATCTCATGAGGCATTTGTTTGCCCTCAGTTACCTTGCTCCAGCTCATCATCTTCACTCTGTCTAACTCCATATTTTTCACAATTTCTGGCCCAAACTCTGCTCCATACTCCTGCACTTCTTTGGGTGGTACTTGGGCCCAGAACAAGTAGTAAAGCATAGCCGGATCATTGGAGTTAGTCAGCATTACTTTGTCATAGTCCTTCTCTATCTCTTTAATCTTCAACATCGCCTGTTGGTATCCATAACCATGCCATCTGGCTGCTTCCAGAGGAAAATGGACAAAGTATTTGTGAGCCACATTCACAAACACCAACAGGTACACGACTCCGATAAAAATTCCCGCCACCCTTCCCCAACGCCATTTCAACACATGCTCAAATATCCTCCACCATCCCAGACCAACCACGGTCAATACTGCACCGGCAAAGATAATCAATCTAGAAGCATGTACTGCTCCATCAAAAGTTAAATCAGCCGGAATCGGCGCTGTCACCAACCAAGCTGCCAGTAACTGGTACTTTTTATTTTTTATATTTCTCATTAACCAATACAATCCAGCCATTAGTCCCACAATATCAATCCACAGCAACGCTCCTGTCTTCCCTATACCCTGTCGAAGATTATCGTCTCCTGTCGCAAACAAAAACACACTCGAGACACTCTTCATGTAATTGTTTTTAAAACTACTCATCCAACCCATAGGCTTATTGTGAAACAGGTGGGAATACCACACCGGAGTTTTTCCTATCTCTTCATGTAGGTAATCACCGGAATCTACTTCTCGACCCCTAATCACAAAAATCGGTACTAACGGATCAGAGAAAATCGACACTTGCTCAATTCGCGTCTGATCAGCAGAAGCAAATGTTGTTGCATACAAAAAGGGCAAAATTATCACTGCCGCCAACATACCACCTCCGATAATGTGCTTTAGCCCCACTTTCATAATTTCCCTAAAATAAATCATTCCAACCATCAAGAATGTCAAAGGAGCATAAAAACTCATAATCCGATAAACATAAACACTCAGTGACAAAAGGATAATGCTCAAGTAAAAATCTCTCAGCTTCTTATTCTTCAACCAACTAAAGAATGCAATCAGAAATCCAAAGAAAAACAGCAACACAAATATCGCTTCAAAGGCGATCCTACTAAACTGAATCAACCACGGACTAAGAGCAAAAACAATCCCTGTTATAACCATTGCCTTTCGGTTCTTAATCCAAATCCATATTAATACCATTGCCAAACCTACCACTACCGCTCCAACCAAAGCATTAGTCGCTCTCACCTGTAGTGCTGGTGTATCTAATATCATCACCGCTGGAATCGACAGCCAAACAGGTATAGGTGTCTTGTCGGTATTAAAGGATCTTACAAAAAAAGGGCTCAAGCCCCCTCGATAATCCCTGCCCGTTTCTATCAAGCTTCTCGCCTGATAAGCCAGATCAATCTCATCATAATAAATACCAGCAGGAACCTCATCCAATCTATATATTCGTATTCCAAGCGCCACCAGCAATACCAAAACCACCAACCACCATTTTTTAATTGTTCTCATTCTTCAACCATCTTACTTTCCACCTCGCTTAAATACAACAATCTTTATATTACCCGTATCACCCCTCCTCTTACTTCTTTCCGCCTACTCTATTTGCCTCAGTCAAGTTAAAGATGTGCTGCCTTACTCTTCGTACCGCCCTCCAACCGTAGGTAAACAGGAACTGCCAGTCCTTTTTCTTGAATGTCTTTAAGTAAGTGATCTGTCTCCACAAGAACTTTGGATGGAAAGCAATGGAGTACATCTCTTTAATGGCTTGGTAATATCGCTCATGAGGTAGGGGAGTCTTGACGATTAACTTGCTCATATCAAAGTCATCATAATCATCAGTCAGCAGCACTCCCTTGTTAATACACTCCTGATGGTAAGGGGTGTAATCAAGAGGAGTACACAAAGTTACCTGCAAAGTTCGAGCCAGTCCCGAGAACATTAGATGTTTTACAAAATCAATAGTTTCCTGCAGCATTTTCTCAGTCTCCCAGTAATATCCCACCATGATGGTCAGGTGGGGATGCAATCCAGCTTGCGTCATCCACCTTAAAGGCTCTTCTATATATTTTCTTTGATATCCTTTGTTTAATCTTTTTAATGTCTCATCACTCCCTGACTCAAGGCCGATTAAGACAAAGCGGAAGTTAGCCTTCCCCATCAGCTCTATCGTTTCCTTATCAAGATACTCAAACCTGGTATTCAAGCCAAAATAACATCCTTTTTTGTGAAGTCCTCTATCAATGATTCCCTGGGCAAACTTTCTGGCATCCTCTCCTCTATACCACACCCCCGAGTCATCAAAAATCTCTTTTACTCCATACTCGTTAATTAGTCTTTCATACTCATCAAGAGATCTCTCTACCGACATCTTAGAGAAAGTCATCTCCGGCCCGTTGTATCTACAAAAAGTACATTTGCCAAACATGCAGTCTCGAATCACGCTGGTGGCATATGTTCCAGGAGTTTGCAGAAAGTTACCGTTCTCGTACGCGTAGTTTTTCCAATTCACTAAGTCACGGTCAATCAAAGGCGACTTATTTAATGGCTCTACCTGACGGAAGTTGCCCGTATCCCGATACTTACTCCCTCTTACTCTAATGGTTAACCCTTCGATCTTGCAGGATCTTCTCCAGTCCCTATTACTCTCCAAGTAGGGGATCAGCCGATGCAACACAAAATCAATATGGTTGCTTTTAAGCACAATATCCGTCTTGCTGTGACCAAGCGTCTCCTCGGGTTTTCTCATCGAATGGTAGCCTGACATGATAAAGATGGTTTTGGGTAGCTTTTTGTTAAGCTCATTTATTGTCTTCCAGTAAAACTTCATTACCGGAGTCGTGCTCTCAAACACCACCACATCTGGTTGCCATCTAACCAGGTCTCTAAACCATTTCTCATAGGTCTTTAACTGAGCATTGCCATCATCCCACCTCACGTTATATCCCATGTCCCTAAGCCAGGTTGCCGCCTGAGCCTGGACAACTGGTAGCAAGTAAGTCGGGGTCTTGAAATACTGCACATTGCGATTCTGAGACACCATTGCCTTCTGCCCCAGCTTGTTAACAATTGGGGGATACGAGATGGCGATTTTTAGTTTCCTTTTTCTAGCCATGTACTTAGAAAAATACCTCCGTTACTATATTACTTCCATTAACTTTCTTTTCACTCAAGATATCATAGACGTCGTTGATCATCTCGCTGTTACCACACAAGTAGTATCGGGCCCCCTTATCGATCTTGTTTGACCTTAGATACTCCGTTACTCTGCCGCTAAAATCTCCACCCTTTTCTCTTGACACGCAAGCCACATATCGGTTTTTGGCATAGTCCTTGCGGTCATACTGCTCGTTTGCATATCTGATTCCATGGATGATCTGGTAATCAAGTTTAGGGTATGTCTTAACAAAGGAATGGAATGGAGCTATTCCCGTTCCAGTAGCAATCAGGATATGTTTTTGATTTAGCCTCTTCTCATCTAAGGTAAATAGGCCATAAGCTCCGTCAAGAGACACCTTATTTCCTGGTTTGAGTTTGGAGAGCCTAGGAGTTACTGCACCACCCTCGACTGTCTTGATCAAGAACTCTAGTTTGTCATCATTGGGGGATGAGTAGCTGGAATACTCGCGGTTAATCGCTTCATTTACCAAACCAATGTTGACACATTGGCCGGGAATGAATTTAAAGTTTTTCTTCTCAATCTGGAGTACAAAAGCTGAATCAGTCAAATGTCTTATACCCAACACCTTATGAGTTCCTTGTTGTCTGCCGTACTCTATTGTTTGCATACCTCTGCATTCTAGCAAATAGTGCGGCGATAGTTACGAGATAATACTAAGCTTTTGATTGAACATGCGTTACTATACTAATACAAGCCATTTGTGAAAAAATAACAAAGTATGTTCACTCCAAGCAATCACAAACTCACTCTTAGTCAGAAGATAAAACTTAATTTGATCCTGCCATACCTAGATAAGAAGCAAAAAATAATTGACCTGGGCTGTGGTAACATGTGGCTGACAACATTCCTTAGAGAAAAGGGATACCACTGTGTTGGGTTTGCCGACAAAAAACCAGCTGACATTATAGGGGACGTCAAGACATATCCCTTTAAGAAAAATCAATACGATGTTGTCATCGCCCTAGAAATGATTGAGCATGTTAACTGCTTCGTAGAAATAGAGACAATGCTAAAACCTGAAGGAATATTGATTATTTCCTCACCCGTGCCACATTTTGATTGGCTGTGTAGAGTACTAGAACGACTACACATCTTCCAAGATCGAGAAACCCCACATTGCAATCTGTTTTATCTCAAAGACGTTCCGTTTAAACCTGTAAGGAAAATCGTTTTGTTTGGAATAAACCAATTCGGTGTTTTTACGAATAATCATGCTTAAATGTGTCCAACACCAATAAATCATTCATTAAGCAACTATTCTTCAAGTCTGTAAAATGAAACTTGTCGTATTTCAAAGCTATATGGATGTAGCCACCAAGCAAAACCCCCGTTCTCAGTGAACTCAATTCTCACTCTCCTAACATCTCCAGCAGTGCTAAGTTTAATTCTATCAGTCTGATCTTCTTTTCTCGCTAATACCTCTGTATAACCCAAAATGTCTTTCGTTGACGACAATGCCGTTATCCTGACTACATATCGTGACAGATGCTTAGTTAAAAAGTCTCCATCCACTTTGTATATAACCTCCACATCATCCACCCGCATATCGTTAGGCAACTCTAGCTCCCATTGGGCATTCTCTCCATTCACAACGTACCGCTTGTTATTCTCAATCGCCACCATTTGACTTGTAATAATTTCTGACTCTTCAAACGTATCAACCGTCACCACCTTTTTAACAGTTTCAGGGATAACGATAGGCTGTTGTCTTCTTTCCATTACGATAGCTAGGTCATTGTGATAAACAACCCTATAATTTTCAAGAATATATTTTTCAAGCAGGTTTCCTTCACCAGCAAATACCGGACCATCCTCATTCCTATTAGCATAGAATCGATTGACATCCTTTCTCTCTCGGCCAAATACGGCAACGCCAAGGTTGTTATAAATATTGATGACGACAAAACGAGGAGCTTTTTTGTCTAGACCGTCCAGAATCTTTTGTATATACGTCTCACCCGTTACAAATGCTGCCCCGGTACTAAGAACATTTGTTGCTGGAAGATCAGTAAGGTTATTGTACGGTCCCCACGGATAGACATAGAGAGTGTCCTCCGGTGCCACCCTATCCAAAATATAAGTTGTAATTTCATCATAATCTTGTGCCGTCTCTTTATCGAAAGCTCGTCCCGCTGCGGGGAAATACTCTTTTTCCTGTAACGAAACTTTTACGGGAGTATTTGCCCGACCAAACAAATTTATTAGAGTGTATGTGTTATCACCCAAAAGAAACCACGTACACAATATGAAGATTCCAAGGAAATATATTATTGATGTGCGCTTTTTTCGTTTCTGTATCTTTACGATCATATTTTTGATCAATAAAACTAACAACAAAAAGAAAGGAACCAGACCATATCTAAAATACCCTACACATGGGGTATCCAAAGTACGTACATAAACAGCGTATCCATACAACACCAAGCTTAACTGAACGAGGGCATCGCGATTAAATTTCTTTCTAAAAATAAATCTGAATGTAAAATATCCCAAAAACAGTAGATAAAAAACAGGAACAATATAAAGATTTAGACTTTGAAGAAACTCAACCGGTAGTATGTTGAAAAACAACTTCCTTGACGTCGGACTTAAGATAGCGATGTCTTCAAGGCGGGGGAAACTTTCACGCGCACAAGGTGAAGCATAATAAAAATTATCAATATACGAAAATGTGAAATGAAGATAATTCGAAAAAGCCGCATTAAAATACAGGTAGGCGAGAAACGGGAGAAGGATTACCACCTCACCAGCAAAAAACCGAGTAAGTTGTTGGCGATTGACATATTTCAGAAA
>Ga0172375_10005315_pt1 | contig 18645 bp, 17 predicted proteins | sample LakKiv1m_FD_114537 | JGI IMG/M metagenome (GOLD analysis project Ga0172375, IMG submission 114537) | Freshwater microbial communities from Kabuno Bay, South-Kivu, Congo - kab_092012_11.1m | ecosystem: Environmental > Aquatic > Freshwater > Lake | place: Democratic Republic of the Congo...
AGTTCGCGCACCGGCCCCCAGACGATCTCCCCATCTTTCCTTGATGCCAGTCCCGGGATAGCCTCAAAATGCGTCCGGCCTTTCTTTAAAGCCTCTATCAACTCGCAAAAAGTGACTTCACCCTCGCCCATCACCACAAAATCTATCGCCGGGTTCTGTTCAAGCGTTTCCGTGCTCAAAGACGAATACCAGAGCCCCCCAGCAACGATCTTTGCCGACGGAATTACTTTTTTTATTCCCGCCGCCGCTTCATTAAAATATTTCTGGACGGCAAATCCGCCGTAAGAATGCAGGATATCTCCCAAGACAACGACATCCGGATACTTGTCCTTGACTATCTCAAGCATGTGTTCAAACCCGATACCCGAGACTTTGCAATCCAGGACTTCCACATCCGCGGCCCCATGCTCGCGCACATAGGCCGCCCATTGGGCATGCATCTGATTAGGGGCCACATGGTGTCCGTGTGTCGCCCATGAACCCAGTTGCGGCGTCACAAACAAAATCTTCACGACCTACCTCGCCTGTTTTCGGTATCTTGTCATATCTTCAACGTTATTTGGGAATAAACCCAATCGACATCGTCATGTGCGCCGGTGGCCTTGACATAACCGCCGCAAAAAAAGTGCGCGTAGCCGCACTCGGCTTTCACATTCTTGTTGAAGTCGTAGAACACGCGCAGCGAAGCCTCCGTGCCGACGTAGGCGCTGCGGTCGCCGCTCGTCTTGGTCCGCAAGACCACACCGCTGGAGTTATACCAGGAGTCATTGGTGCTCTGAAGCCAGAAAACATCGACCTGCGGCCTGACCTTCAATTTATCCGTCGGGGAGAGCGTCAGGCTGAGCTCGGGGTTACGCATGTTCTGCCAGCGGAAATAATCCAGGAGGCCGTAGGGGTCGTGCGTGGACTGATAGAGAGGGTTAAAAGTATTTGTCGTGCCGTCGCCGACCTTCTTGTCGCCCGACGCCTCGTCGTAGCTTATGGCGATCTGCGGCTTCCATGTGGTCCCTCCAAAAGACTTGGAAACATCCAGATGGAACGCATAGGCGTTGATGTCCCGGTTTTGCGTCCTTCCGAACTGGTACGGCGCTTCCATATCGTAATCCAGGCCGAGCGCTTTGCCAAAAAGACGCAAGCCCACCGTATAACGCCGGGTCCTCGGCGAGGTGGACGTGACGTCCTGGGACAGAAAATATCCTTCTGTCGTCAATGCTATTTTTTGCGCCTTATATCCCCCATAGACGCCGGTCAGGGACTCGACATGGCTCGAGACATTAAGGTTATTATCGTTGTATTTGACATCCTGCCCGTAAAGGATGTCGGCATAGAAGGCATCATTGTGATAACGGATGACGCCGCCGTCAAAAGACCGGATGCGATTGGCCCATGTGGGTGCGGCGACCAGGCGGCCCTTGCCGTATTTAAACTCCTGGCGGCCGGCCTTGAAATCAAGGCCCGAACCCCCTATGTCGATAAAATTCACGAAGGCCTGGTGCAGGTCGAAATCATCCGTCTGGCCGGAATTCGCCTTGATCTGGTAGCCGCCTGTCTGAGCATCCAGTATTTCGATAAAAATATCCATTTGGGGATCAAGGTATTCATCCGTCAGCGCGGCATCGAAGCCCACGCGTAGACGCTGATAAAACTGGCTGCCTGTATCTTTTTTGCTTTCATTGAAATCAAAGTCGTTCTTGTATTCATAGCGGAACCTGTCCTCTCCGCTGAAGGCTGTCCGCCACTGCAAAAATTGCCCACCCGACGCCTCCTGGGCAAAAGAAGGAGCAACCCCGATCATCAACCCGCACAAAATAATCCCAAAAACGACGCTTCTTCTCATAAACTATCTCCCTTTCCTCAATATGCCGTGCGCCCATATGTCTAAAACCGCCTGGAGAGCTTCGTCAAAACTCAAGTGTTCCTGTTCTAAAAACCTCGGGGCTATAATGGCCTTGACAGATCCCAGGTAGGCCTGAACGGCAACCGAGGCGGAAATCTTGCGCAAGGCCCCCTTTTTGATCCCCTTTTCCACCAAAGACCGGATCTCCAGGATCTTTTCGTTCCTGTAACGAAGGAACTCTTTCCAGAGGTCCGGAAGCTCGACAGCGATCTCTTTAAAAAAATGCTCGAACCAGGGCCCCAAGGTCTTGCGCAAAAGCAAGATGCTGTTGGAAAATACCCTAAAAGGGTCTTTGTCGCGCTGTTCCAGGTCGCCCAGGCCCCGATTGATATCTTCCTGCAGTCGCTTGACCAACCCCTTGGCGATCTCTTCCTTGCCGACAAATACCTTATAAATCGTATTCTTGCTCACCCGCAAGTCCTGGGCAATCTCATCCATCGTCACCTTGCGGTAACCGAACCGGACCATGCGCACCTGTGCGGCGTCCATGATCCTTTCTTTCAACGAATGATCTGCAGCCATAAGATTCTCCTGTTTAAACCTAAAATACTGATTTGGTATTTTCAGTATTCTACAAGGGCCGGAGTCGCCTGTCAATAAAAATTTCGGGGGCTGACGAATTGTCCGTTGTTTAACGTTCTTTCGGGGGCCGGGTCTTAAGAAAGCCCAGGAGGGCTGAAAGGACCTGCTCGGGAGACGGAGGACAGCCCGGGATGTGAAGCACGACGCCGCCGACGATATCCTGGATGCCCTGGCGGGCCCTGTAATAGGAAGCGCCGAAGACCCCTCCGTCCATGGTGCAATCTCCGACAGTAATCACAAATTTCGGGCCCGGCATCGCATCGTAGGTTTTTTTAAGGGCAAGGGCCATGTTGCGCGAGAGGACACCGGTCACCACAAGGGCGTCGGCATGACGCGGAGACGCGACAAAATCAATACCGAAACGCTGGATATCGTATATCGGATTGCTCAATGCAACGATCTCCGACTCACAGGCCCCGCAGGAACCCGTGTCCACCTCGCGCAGATGCAGAGAGCGGCCGTAAAGAGACAAGATGGTCTTTTTGAGCTCCCGGCCAACGCCTTCGATCTCAGGACAAGGGGGGATACCGGGAAGCGTCATTTTTTCGGTTAAAAGGCCTTTTAAAAAACTATTTTTTAATATCGTCCACATATTTTTATAGGTCGTTACCTGCGTATGAAAGATCGAAACTTTTGTTGCAGACCGGGAAATCAGGGATGATATTTCCGAGGACGGCAAATGCCAGGCCCGGCCAGTTATGAAACGACGGATCGACGACTTTGCAGCGGTCGACCTGCCCGTCTGCCACTTTGACCCAATAAAGAACAGGCCCCCTCCATGCTTCCACGGCGCCGAGGGCGCACCCCGCGGCGGCAAGAGGAAAATTCGAAGCCACGGGGCCGGCCAGGTCCGCCAGCCTGTCGGCAAAATAGATGATCAGGCGCGCCGACTCCTCGACCTCCTCCATTCTCACACGGAGGCGCGAAAGGACATCCCCCCTTTCCTGCGTGATCAGGCGGAAATCCGACCCCGCATAGACATCCGGGAATACCTTGCGCAGGTCCATGGCGACGCCGGAGGCGCGGGCCGCCAGGCCCACAACGCCCAGGTCGCGCGCCGTCTTCTGCCACAGGACACCGGTCTCGTCAACACGGTCCATGAAAGAGACGCTTGTCAGAAGCATTTGTTTAAGTTCTTTGTGATCTTCGGAAACAGACAAGACCTCGCACAGAAGGGCCTGGATATCCTGACGCGAGAACCCGCGGCGGACCCCTCCGACCCGGTTCACCCCTTTGAGATAACGGCTCCCGGTCAGGCGCTGGTTCAGCCGCAGGACCTTCTCTTTCAGGACAGAGGCAAATTGAGCGGCAAAACTGAACCCCACATCCAGGGCGATGCCGCCGATGCCGGCAAAGTGGTTATAAAGCCTCTCGAGCTCCAGGCAGATAGCCCGTTGATACTGAGCCTTGGCCGGAATTTTTAGAGCCGACGTCTTTTCAATGGACTGACAAAATGCCCAGCTGTGGCCGAACGCCGTATCACCCGCCACGCATTCGGCCATCCGGACGGCCTCGTCAAGTGTCTTATGTTCAAAAATCTTTTCAATACCGCGATGCGTGAAGCCCAGGCGTATCTCCAAATTGACGATCGGCTCACCGGCGGCGCTGAAACGAAAATGACCCGGCCCGATGATGCCGGCGTGGACCGGACCCACAGGCACTTCAAAGATCCCCTCGCCAAGAACGCGATTAAAACAATATGCACCAGCGTCCGGCACAACATGGCCGGGAGAGATAAAATCTTTTCTCAAGGGGAATAAACCGCTGGGCCAAACCTCTTCGTGCAGATGCAGGCGCCTCTTGTCAGGATGCCCCTGCGGATCCAGGCCGAACATCTCCTGGATTTCGCGCTCGAAAGAGCTGGCGGAATGGATATCCCGCGCCAGGGACGGGAATACCGGCCTGTCCTGGGGAATGTCCGCGGTAAGGATGCACCATTTCTGGAACTCCCGGCTCAAAAAAACGCAATAAATCTCAAACGCATTCTTCGCTTTTCTCTCGTCAGCGGCGAACATGGCCATGACCGCCGAAGAAAGCCTCTTGTGCATAAAGAGGCAGGCGCGATGAAAATCCTCGGTCTTGATGCGGATAACCGCTTCTTCCGGATGGGGCTCCAAGACCCCAAGGATCCCGACGCCTTGTGCCCTCAACTCTTCGATCACTCCGGAGAATATCTTCATAGCCCCTCCCCTGCGATCAGGCGTGACGCAGAGACAAGCAACGCCTGTAACGGCGTTGGCATCATGACACCCAGGAGGACCAGAAGGAGGATGAGGGACACAAAAACCAATTTCATGCTCCAGGCCTCTTTGCCGAACTCTATCCCTTTAGGTTTGTTCCCGAATATCGACGCGCTCAAATGGAACATCAAGGCGCCGAAAACGACCGCCAGGAAAAACAAGAGAAGGGCCGCCGGCGCGTAGAGGCCTTTCTGAAAACAGGCTGACAGAATCATGAGCTTGCTCATAAAGATCCCGAACGGCGGCATCCCAACCAGGCTCAGGAGTCCAACGAGGGCCGCCGCCGCCGTAAAAGGCAGCGCCTGGATAAGGCCGTGGATCATGTGCAGGTGATGCGTCTTGTATTTCTTGACTGCGTTGCCCGCCGCGAAGAAGACAAGCGACTTGGTTACCGCGTGGTTCAAGGCGTGGAACATGGAACCGAAGACCGCCAAGGGCGTCCCCACGCCCAGGGCGAAGACGATAATACCGACGTGCTCGATACTGCTGTACGCCAAAAGGCGTTTAAAATCCTTCTGGGCCAATAGGAAAATCCCGGCGACGGCGACAGAGAAAAGCCCGAAGAAAATGAAAAGACGCGACGTAAAATCTGCACCCATGGCCTTATTGGTGATCATGGCAAACCGGATGATCGCATACAGGGAGGTCTTCAGGAGCACGCCCGAAAGCAAAGCGCTGACAGGGGTCAAGGCCTGGCTATGGGCGTCGGGCAGCCAGGTGTGCATCGGCGCCAAACCTGCTTTTGTTCCATAGCCGACCAGGATGAACAAAAAAGCCACGCTCAGCAACCGGGGATTGAGGCCCGACGCCCGGCTCATGATGACGGACCAATCCAGGGTCTTGACGGCCGTCTGGGCGGCGACGGCATAATAAACCAGGACCGTTCCTAAAAGGGCGAGTGTGATGCCCACCGAACAGATGATCACATATTTCCACGCGGCTTCCACGGATGCCTTCGTATTGTAAAAACCGACGAGGAACGCCGACGCCAGCGTCGTCAATTCAACGGCCACCCACATATGCCCCAGATTGTCCAACAGGGGCACCACCAGCATGGTGGCGGCAAACACATTAAAAAGAATGTCATAGCCGCGGGCCTGTCCGGGGGAAAGCGCGCCTGCGCGGATATCTTCCCTCAAATAAGGCCTGGAATACGCCAGGGCGGCCAGATTGACCAGACTGATCAATAAGACAAAAAAAGCGCTCAGGGCGTCGGCGCGCAGGACGCCGCCGAAGACAACCACGCCTGTTCCGGAGGTGATGCGACAAGCGAGCGCGGCCGCCAGCACGAAGACGGCGCCGTGCGCCGCAAGATTGGCGGCGCCGCGGCTACGCGCGGGTAAAACGGCCGAAAGAGCGACGGCCAGGACCGGAATGATGACGACCCAAAAAAGCAGCATCGAACCCTACCCCTTTAAATCCGTCAAACGGTGGACCTCTATGTGCGTAAAGACCTTATTGATGCGGTACATGAAAATACCCGTGATGATCGCGCAGACAAAAACGTCAAAGGCGATGGCGATCTCGACAAAAAAGGGCATGCCCCCCGTGATCGCGCTTGCCAGAAGAAATATCCCGTTCTCCATCACCAAAAGGCCGACGATCTGGGTCAAGGCCTTCATCCGGAAGACCATAATGAAAAACCCGACCAGGACGACCGTGATAGAAACAACGAAAGCCGCAAAGACGGCGATCGGGCTCGTGCCTAGAAACCATGAGCAAAAGACCGAAGCCCCCCATGTCAAAAACAAGGCGGCGATCAGGGACAAAAGAGGGTTCAGGAACAACCCCAGACGCTCATCCACTCTGATCTTTTTAACAAGATTGTTCAAGAACGACGGAATCAGGACCACCTTCACCAAAAGCAAAAGGCCGGCGACGACAAAGATACCCGCCTCCTTCTGACGAAAGGCAAAATCAAGCGTGACCAAAAACAAAAACAGGGACTGCAGACGGAAATTCTGGATCAGCGCCGGGACCCTTTGGCATACGAGCATGGCGTACGTCGAGATCATGATCCCCGTTAATAAAAAAATCGTCATTGCTTAATGCCCTTCTAATACCCTAAGCCCGAGATCACCAGGGCCAGGACGGAAAACAAAAAAGCGAGCCCCAGGAAATCCGCAACCCTGAACAGTCTCATCTTTGCCAGACTGACCTCCGTCAAACCCACGATGACGGCGCAGAGGATGATCTTTAAAACAAAAAAGGCCGCGGCGGCCGCGATATCGGACAACGCCGCAGAACTCCCTACCGGCCACGGCCAAAGAATGGCCCCCAGAAGCGAAAACCAAATCAGTTGTTTTGTGTGCGCGGCCGTCTCCAGCATGGCCAGCGAAGGACCCGAATATTCCAACAGCATCGCCTCATGGATCATCGTCAATTCCAGATGCGTCTCCTGGTTGTCCACGGGGATCCGCGAGGTTTCCGCCAGCACCACCATGAAAAGCGCGGCCGCCGCGACCATACCGGAAAAAGACATACCCATGGAACAGGCCATCAGGCCTCCTTGCGGAGAGGCGCTGTGTCCGGCGACAACAGCGACGGACAGAATGGCCACGGGCTCCACAAAGCTGGCAATAAACATCTCGCGCGAAGACCCCATCCCCCCAAAGGCGCTGCCCGCATCGAGGCCTGCCAATGCGAGGAAAAAACGCCCCAGCGAAAAAAGGAAAAACAGCGTCAGGACATCCCCCATGCCTGGCGCAGACAAAGAAAAGGAAAAGACGGGGACGAACATGAGCGCGGCGAGCGTCGACCCCAGGACAATGGAAGGCGTCCAGCGAAATATCCAGGATGTCGCCTCGGAGACGACCTCCTCTTTGGCCATGCATTTAACGATATTGTAATACGGCTGTCCCAGCGGCGCCCCCCGGCGCATCCGCAGCGCGTTCTTCACCTTGCGGATGAAGCCGCTGACCAAAGGCGCGCCGAGAACGGCGAAGCCTGCCTGCAGTAAAAGCAATGACGCCTTCATATCAGGGCCTCCCGAAGATGACAACCAGAATCAGGATCGTCACAAAGATATAAGCCAGATACCAGTGGATGCTGCCCATCTGGAACCCCTTGACGTATTGCGCCAGCTTAAAGAACCCCCTGACCATGGGGTCATACAGATATCTTTTAAAGATGGGCGTCGTGGCCGTCTCGTAGGTGAACTCCTTGACATGATAAAAAGAATCCCGTATCTTCTCGGTTTTGCGGTAGGGCAAAAGAAAAAAGCTGAAGGCGATCCTAAACGGCTTTGAAAATGCCGTGGCCGTATATTCCGTGCGATGATCGAGGCGGTAATAACCACAATCCCACGTCCTGCCGGCCGTCATGACGCGTTTGCGCGCCGTCAGGCGGACAAACAAATAAACCGCCGCTATCCCCGCGCCAAGCGCCAGCATGATCATGGGCGTGCGCAGACAGGCGTCCGTGCCGGGGAACCGGATGAGGTCCCAGGAGCCGGAGAAGAGGCCGCTCCAGGCGGACGCAGGCGGCTCCAAGAAGCTCGCCGCAACGGCGCAAAACATTTTCCAGACGAGGCCGGCGCCCAAACCCAGGGCAACGGTCAACGCCGCCAAAAATATCATGGCGCTTCTCATGCTTAAGGAGGCTTCCCGGGCCTCGGCGGCGGCGCGGCTCCTGGACATGGCCAAAAACGCCACGCCGAAGGCTTTGACAAAACAGGCGGCCGCCAGGGCGCTTGTCAACGCCAGGCACGCCATCATGCCGGCAAAAAACAGCTTTCCGCCGGAAGACGCATCACGCAACCCGGCAAAGAAAACCTGAAAGATCAGCCACTCGCTGACAAAACCGCTCAAGGGAGGAAGCGCGGAAATGGCCATGGCCCCGACGAGAAACGAGGCGGCCGTCTGCGGCATACGCTTGATCAACCCCCCCAGTTTTTCTATGTCTCTGGTGCCGGTAGCGACCTGGATACTGCCGGAGCATAGAAAAAGGAGGCCCTTGAAGACCGCGTGATTGACCGTATGGTAGAGACCGGCGGCAAAGGCCGCGGCCGCCAGGACTCCCCAGCCCCAGCTCCAGAAAACCATGCCCGCGCCGATGCCCAACAGGATGATGCCGATGTTTTCGACGCTATGGTAGGCGAGGAGTTTTTTGATGTCATGTTCCATCAGCGCATAGATGACGCCCACGAGGCACGAGATGCCTGCCGCAACAAGAATCACATGGCCCCACCACACCGGCGGCACACCCAGCATCCCGGCGATAAAACGCAGGAGGCCGTAGATGGCGACCTTGATCATGGCCCCGGACATGATGCTTGAGACCGAGGCCGGGGCCTGAGGATGCGCATACGGCAGCCAGATGTGCAAAGGGACGATGCCGGCCTTCATACCGAAGCCGGCCAGGAAAAGGCCGAAAAGGATATTCTTTAAAGCAGGCGTGAACGCAGGGGCGGCGGCGCGGATCCCTTCGAAATCCCATGTCCCGGCCTGGGCGTGCAACAAAAGGAAAGCGGCCAGCAAAAACGCGGTGCCGACATGCGTCATGACCAGATAGATCATGCCGGCTTTGACGGAGGCCTCATGCTCGTGTTCGAAGACAACGAGGAAATACGATACGAGGGACATGAATTCCCATGCGAACAGAAAGAGAATAAGGTTGGCGCTAGCCACGACCACCGCCATGGAGAGGACAAAAAAGACGGTGAGGCCCGTCGCCAGAAGAGACCGGCCCCTGGAAAATTGCGCCCGCAGATATCCCGCAGAGAAAAGAAAAGACGGGAGGCTGACCAGGGCGATGACCCCAAGAAAAAACAAGGCCAGCGGGTCAAAACACCATCGGCTATTTTGACTCAAAAAAAACATGAATGTTCCTGATAAGACAGGGGGGTCTTTTTGAAAAATGCGGCAGGGAAAAATACGAGGCCGGTGCCTATGGTCCCGATCTATATGATGAGCGGCTTAACAATTTACCTGTACGTCGCACTCTGTCCGGCTTGGATTCCTGTCCACGGGCCGTCTCCATCCCGCCCCATCTGTCATGCAGGGGATGCGCAGCCGCAGGGAAAACAAACATGAATATTTTAGTCGCCGCGACTTTTTTGTCAATAGAATTATGAAGCGCGATCAATCCTTCTGAACGCGCGCAGGAAACGGCAGGGTTCTTCAGGCGGGTTTCTTCTGCAAAACCTTCTGTTGGCAGGCCGGGCAGAACCTTAATTCCTTCCTGTCGGTGTCCGCAATGGATCTTGAAAAATACATGACGCAGGACACCTCCGGACAATGCGCAAGCCCCAGGCTATGGCCGACCTCATGCACGGCCTCTTTGACGCTCCTGTCGCAAAACAGGCCGTTATTCCCACTCTCGCCGTAGAATTCCGGCCTCAGGCGCGTCAACGCGATCAGGGCATAACCGGTCCGAGGGTCTGTCAGGCCGAAAATAAAATCATAGCCCTCCGTATAGACATCGGCATCGATGATCCCCAGAACCCTTTGTTCATCTTTGCGGATGGGTGCGCACGAAGTAAGCGCGCGGAAAACCACCTTGGCATCATACTGCCCCCTGTCCTCGTCAAAGCCCCCTTCCGGCAGAGAACAACCCTGCATCACCGCAACGTCTGCCGAAAACAGGCGCTTCAGGACCCCTGCCAGATGTTCCATGCATGGACCGTGGATAGAGCCTATGGGTACAAGATAGATTTTCATGCAATACCTCCGGCCGGGCTTTACGGCCACGCCCTTAAACCGTTGTTTATCCGCGCGCAGGCCACAGCATTCCGATCTGACGGTCCGTGTAGGCCATCTTGAGCGGACAAGGCCTGCCGGTTCCGCTCAACGCCTTCATTTCATCCTGAATCATGCGCGTCCGCGCCAAGATCTCCCGGCGGGGGATCTTATGACCCAGACGGAAAGCCGCTGTCCCCGGTTTGTCCAGATAGCAGAAATAACTCACTTCGCTGAAATGACGGGCGAGCCGGAACGAGGCGGCGAGTTCCCGGCGGGTCTCTCCCGGGAATCCGTAGATGATATGCGTGGTCAAGTGGATCGCGGGGTTCAACCGCCTGATATCGTCGGTGATCCTCAAGATGTCTTTAACGTCATAATGCCGGTTCATCCGCTTCAGGATCCTCGGAGAACATGACTGCAAAGGGATACATATCTCGGACACCTTCTTGCGGATGATCTCCCTGTCGATGGCCGGATAAAGCCGGGTCAGGCGCAGGGGCTCGAAGAAATTCACGCCCAGCTTGAAGTCCTTGTTCCCGAAGGTGCCGAAAAGGTTCAATAATTTTGCGAAGTCCGTATGCCTGTCGACGCCGTAACTGCCGCAATCGTCGGCCAGAAGAACAATATTTTTATAGCCTGCCTTAAGCCCTTGATGGAATTCCGCAATCACGTCTGCGGGCGGTTTGCTTTTGACACACTTCCTGATCGCTTTGTAGTCGCAATAACTGCAGTGGTTCAGGCAGCCTTCGCAGATATGAATGCAATAGCTTTTTTCGGCGCCATGGCCGCGGGCAAACAACCCCCTGTCAAGCGCATTGGCACGGACATCCTCCAGAGGAATTACGGGATGGAAGATATCATCGAAGAGGTTATATTCCTCGACGGGAATAATCAAGGCCCTCCGGAACATCTCCCCGAGTCCGCGCCTGGTCGAGGCCAGGCAACCGCAGATCACCATCTCTTTTTTGGGATATGCCTCGTAATAACGGCGGATCATCCGCATCGTCCTGTCTTCTTTGATACGGTCAAAGCCGCACGTCGTCACAACGATGATGTCCGCAGAGGACGGATTCCGGACGAGATGAAACCTATTCTTTTTGAAAAAGTTATGTAAACGGGTGGTGTCGAATAAATTCCGGGTGCATTTCGAATAGGTAGAACAGAGGAATATTCTTTTATTTTTTGCCATCTTGTCCGATCTTAAATTCGTTAGAAACAGCATTGAACCACTGCCCATGCCCTGCAGGACCGTCTGCCTGGCCCCGATAAGAAATGCGGAGGCGATACGTTCCTGCGGCGGGCCGGGCTCTTTCATGGGTGCCGCCGACATAGACCCAGGGATCCCACGCCCACGACACGCTTTCCTGCGGCTTAAGCTCTGCAGGAGCGTCCATATCATAGATGCAAAACGGAGGGCGGCACCAGGCCGACAAGGTATCCCAGCTCCCTGCGGCATTTTTCATTTCAACGCCATCGATGGCAAAAACAGGGGTTTGGCTCCCAAGATGAGAAAAGATGCTCCGGAACGATACGTTCGTCAAACGGATCGTAATAATCTCTGCCGCGCCGTAGTCGTTCTTGTCTGTAGAAACGACAGGGCCGGTTTCAGCGAAAGAAAAACACGCTGCGGCCAGACACACCGCCAGCACCAACAACACCACACCTCCTCGATGTCGCATATCTCCTCCCCGCCTCTCCTGTTGCCGACGGCAGAACCTTTCGCAAACTCTTGGATATAAACTTCTCCGGAAAAAACGGCAAGGGCCAATCGTCAACGTAGAGGTGTCTTCCGGCAGAAGCGCAAGACGAACCCCGCTTCTTTACTTCCCGGGCACATCGGCTTGCGAATCGCCGCCTGCCGCTGCCTCAAGGATCCGCTCAAACATCTTCTTAACTTTATCGCGCAACCGGTCGTACTCTATGTCCTGCAAGAGAAGGCGCGCCATGCCTTCATCTTCTATCTCGTAGTACCGGCCGCCGGCCATCTTTAAAGCATAGATATGCCGGCCGCTGTATCTATATTTGCGTGTCGCCAAGATGCTGATGACAAAATTATTTTTGTCAAACCGGTCTCCAACGACTTCTACGGACAAGCCGATGAGATAATTCTCGCGAATCACAAGGGGAGTGATGCTATTGACGACCTGCGTTTCATCGGTGTTGTGCTCCGTCTGCAGTGTCAGGTAGCGGGCGCTGCTGCCATTAAAACAATAATCGTTAAACGAGGCGATATCGCCGTAACGATGATACGTCGGATCCAGAAAATAGACCTTATCGCCGAACAGCTTGCGCTGGACAATACAGATCCCCGTATGCGACCCGTATGGATAAGGGAAAAAACCGGCCTCGGCGACAGGGATAAACCGGATATCGTATTGGTCCTTGAAAAGCGTCTGTATTTGCTCGTAGGTGTGGACCGCCATCTCCTGGCAAATACCATAACGGCCTCCTTCCAGCAGGACGCGGCCCTCCTGGTCATAACGATGCACGCCGTGCAACGTCCATGTCCTGCGGTTAAAGTCGATGCTCACCCATACATCAGGCCGCAACAATCTCTTGAGGCCGGAATATTTTAAAGGCTTCAGGATTTTCTCAATCTCTTTATGGAAAGGGGCTTTTTTGTCTATCCCCTGCCCTTGATTTTCTTCCTCGACATTATTCATGATGCGATACCAAAAATTATCCGAACTGGCCACTAAAACCAATACGACCAGCAAGAAACAGACGATGCGCAGGATCCATACTTCTATTTTGAGTTTTTTTAATTCAGCCAGCGGCACCAAATGTATTCCCCCTCTTCATTGTCACCACAATCAAGCTATTGTATTCCAAAACAAAATCCCCTACAACGGAAATTGCCGCAAGGGCCTGGATTGAAAATATTAAACCCTTGCTTTTGTGGGCGTGTTTTATCTTCGCGAGGCGACCTTCGCCATTCTCCCCAGCATATCAAACCTCAGCGGATTAAGAAAATAGGCCCGGAGCAGGAAACGGCAGGCCTTCTGTCTCTTGCGCGCGCGCGCCATATCCTTGGCCATCATGCTATAGAACTTAAAAAGAAACCGCTTGTCGCGGCGCATCTCGGGAAGCCACTTCTGGAGGATGCGCTCGCCTGTCTCTTCGGCGTATGTATCGGGGACCTTGCCCTCCTGGCAGGCATACACGTGTTTGTGCAAAAGGATATCGGCCAAAAAATACGCGGGGACCTTGCGGACAAGCCGCGCGAACATATCCAGGTCCTCCATGGTCCAGAGCCCTTCGTCAAAGAGCCCCGCAACGTCGAAGCAACTCCGGCGCACCATCCAGGCGCTGGGAGGATTGCAAAAGAGCGATGCGGGAAAACTGCGTCCGACCTGGACATACCCCTCTTTGACCTCGGGAGAGAACCTGACGGTCCGGTCCCTGCCAATCTCGCAATAATTCACGAACACAAGGCCCACGGCCGGGTCCAGCGCCTCAAACGCACGCACCTGTGCCGACAGCCTGCCCGGAAGATATTCATCGTCGGAATCCAGGAAAGCGATGAACGCGCCCCGGGCCGCCCTGATACCCGTGTTACGCGCAGCGGCGGCGCCCTTGTTCTCGCTGCGCACAAGATAGCGGATCCGCGCGTCCCCGAGACTCTCGACGACGCGCTGCGTATCGTCGCCGGACGCATCGTCGACCACGATGATCTCTACAGGCTCATAATCCTGCGCCATAACGCTTTTGATCGCGCGCGTAACGACGGACGCCCGGTTATAGGTAGGAATGATAACGCTGACCAGTGCATGCATGTGTTTTTTCGATAAACGCGGTGAATGAATCCCAGGGAATATGATTTTATTTATTCTATCCCAAAACAAAACCCCCTACAACGTATTTGCTGTGGGGGCAAGAAGCCGGGTTTTCTTAAAATAATTATCTGATGATCTTTATTGCCTTTGCCGGGCACATACGCTGACAACCGGCTAAGCGATCGCACTCAGTCTCCTGTGAAACTTTGCACTTCTTGCTTGCGTTATCTATATAGAGAATCCTCTTGGGGCACAGTTCGACGCACTTGCCGCAGCCGATACACAAACCTTCATCAATAATAACGATTTTATCCCTATCAATGGCAGCCGTGCTGCGCACAGGCATTGTTTATGGTAATTTCCTCAAGCCCGCCTTGACTGAATTGGCCGACAAGATCTGCAACCGTGCCCGGGATGGCCCGATAAGCCTTGATTCCGCCTTCGTTGAGCCTTTGAACAGCCCTTGCGCCCATGCCGCCGGTGACCACGGCATCAATTTGCTTTCCTGCCAACGCATTCATCGGCTGACACATCCCGTGTGCATGATGCTGATTGGCATTATCAATGACCTCGACCGTATCTTTCTCTGTATCAACGATGGTAAAATAGGGCGCGCTGCCGAAATGCCCATACACCCGGGCCTCTTTGCCTTCATTTGTTTCTGTCGGAATACATAATTTCATATGGCTGCTCCTCTCCTAGGCTCTCTTAACCGCTCCGCCCTCTATCTTTAATGCCTTGGCGTTCAGAAGAACGTCCGCTATTTTTTTATGGGCTGAATTCACGATATTGCCGAAGGTCTGCCGGGAAACATTCATCTTCCGCGCTGCATCTTCCTGATACAATCCTTCCAAATCCGCGAGCCTCACAGCCTCTAATTCATCAAGGGCGAGGATGACTTCTTCCAGGCTGTCCAAAGGAATCCCGCGGGGTTTGAAATAGCTTGTATCGGGCCTGCATCTTATTCTTCTACAGCGACAAGGCCTAGGCATATTCCGTCCTGTTAGTTATTGGCATATGCCAATAATAACATTTATGCCGCCCTTCGTCAAGACAAAAGAAAACCCCTGCGATTATTTGATCGCAAGGGGTAGGGAAAATCATTCAATCCACAATTGTCCTTCGACGCACTCGCACACAAGTAAAATGACATCTCGTTTGCTCAGGATGGTCCGCGGCTTTAGGTGGTGAGCAAAGGCCCGCGCCATATGGCGCGGGCCTGCGTCGAACCACTGCCCCTCTTGGACGAGTTACGCAACTGGCTGTAGTGCAATCATGTTTGAAAAAAGATTGTGCTCCCAGAAGTTATCTCATGAATAATAAAACTTATATCCGAAATCAATATCATAGATTTAAAAGGAATGATATGGGGATTATTATGGGCCAAGATATTCCTTATGCCAGCCATAATACCCATACAATACATTTTCATGCCTTCTTGCTCATTTCTTTCACTCTTTGTTCTCAATAAATTGATCTTTATAAGAGGCTCCCGCGTAATTCTTTTACCTTGTTCATCATACTCAAAAGAAAAAGCTTTTGATATTAAAACAACGCCAAAAAGACTATCATCGTGTATTAATTCTCTTATTTCCTTTTCTAAAATAATCGTAGCTACTCTGACCGCCCCGGCGTATTCATTCTTCAGAAAAAGGCGCTTTGCATCATTTAGTTTTTTGTGTAGCCCTACTCTCTTAAAATATTCTTCAACAAATTTTTTGGTGCTTGGGAGAAGTGCACAACAAGCTGGACAAAAATTAGCAAATTTATATCGTGAGGGATATTGTGTTTTGCATGATTCACATTTAAAAGGTTTATTCGCCATAAGAACTTAAAACTCGATATAATAAGTTGAAAAGCTTTTTTGGACGTGCTTCGCAACTGGGCGTATACAGAAGAGGCACAAATTCTATTTAACCAGTTAGAGTTACCAGCTATTATGTAAATATCTTAATTGAAACTAATACAATCAAACTAACGGAACCAGCAAAAAAGGCGAAAACATTTATTTTCCAACTCCACTCTATTCCAAGCACAACAAAATATAATGTTTTTTTATAGTTTCCTTTTGATATTTTTACGTTCTGCCCCAAAGCAAATCCAGAGGGAATATTCTTACCCGTTCTAGCCCATTGCTCAAGACATGATTGTCTGACGCCGAAATATAATCCTCTCTTCTTGAGAAGTCTGATAATTTCTAATAAATGATAGGCTAACCCAGCAAATATACAAATTATAAGCAAAGAGACGCTAATGATAAATAATAAACCTTTTTCAGCGAATATTTTCTCTAAATTTGATAAAATAAACACTACTTCCCCGACACTTAATCCGGTCAACCAAACAACAAATGCTCCTATATCTTTTGTCAATTCTTCAAAAACTTTAGTTAATCTCTCGTCTGCCTCCAACGCATCAGCACCATCGGGGTATTTTTTCATTTCTTCTCTAAATTGTTCCCAATCCATAGCTACTCCTCCCAAAAACCATCCGTAATTCATTATATGGTAAAGGGTTATGAAATCAACGCCCCTATTGGACGAGTTTCGCAAGTGGCTAATCTCTAGAAATGCTCAAATTTCGCAACTCTCTTCTATCGCCCTTGATTAACGCCAGTTTCTTTGCTCTACTCCAGCGCTTAATCTGAGCTTCTCGTTGTTCCGCGTCCATTCTACTCTCAAAAGGCTCCTTATACAAAAGTTCTTTGGGCCTGTTGTAGTTCGTATAATGGCCGCCTTTGCCCGAGACATGTTCCTCGAAACGGCGTTCGACATTATCAGTGATCCCCGTGTAAATGGCGCCATCCGCACACTTCAACATATAAACATACCACATAGTTTTGCCCTTCGACGCGTTCGCCTCTTCGAGGCTCACTTGCTCAGGGTGGTTCGACTTATCCAGAAATGACTACGCCCTCCGCCGCGACTCAAGCCGTGCTTCCACTCTGCAGAGTGGTGAGCAAGCCCGAGCGTAGCGAAGGGCGCGTCGAACCACTGCCCCGCTTGGACTCGAACCAAGACACCTAGATCCAGAGTCTAGTGTCCTACCAATTAGACGACAGGGCAATATGTATATTTAAGGTAATCTTACCTTGCATTTTGCCCGCCCTGAGCACGATGCGTCCTGTGCGAAGGGCAGGGCAATCATCACAATCCAGGTTATCAACTGCTTTTTGCCCGTCCCGAGGCCCGATTACATCCTGGGCCGAGGGGCAGGGCAAAAAAATTATAGACATCCTTGCCCCTGCTCGCTCTTTGAGCTCGCAGGGACGGCGCTAGAAGGACATCAAGGTGCTTGCATTTTGCCCATCCTGAGCGCGATTACGCAGAAAGCGTAATACCGGCCTTTCCGATAAGGCCAGGTACAACATCCTGCGCGAAGGACAAGACAACATCACAATCAAGATTGTCAACAAGGCCAAGAATGGGCCCTGACGACGGAAAAGGGCAAAATCGGTATGATTATTGTAATATCCTTGCCCCTGAATGACAAGTCTATTTTTAAGGGTACAAAAGGACTTCTTATAATCCTTTACAATCCCGCCCAACTGTTTTATGATAATCCATCAGGGTCAAAGACGCCCCTTCACCATGAAAAGAACCGGCTTCGACAACGAAAAATACCTCCGCGAGCAAGCCCAAGCTATCTCCGAAAGAGTCCGCAAGTTCGATAACAAGCTGTATCTGGAGTTCGGCGGCAAGCTGTGTTTCGATTACCATGCCGCCAGGGTCCTGCCCGGCTATGACCCCAATGTCAAGCTGCGCCTCCTGCAGATGCTCAGCGACAAGATCAATATCGTCCTCTCCATTTACGCCGGAGACATCGAAAGCGGCCGGTTGCGGGGGGATTTCGGCATCACCTATGACGCCGCGACGTTCAAATTGATCGACGACCTCAGAAAATGGAACCTGGATATCCTGGCCGTCGTCATCACGCGCTTTAACAACCAGCCATCCGCCGTTGTATTTAAAAACAAACTGGAGCGCCGGGGGATCAAGGTCTATCTCCATTATCCCATCGAAGGCTACCCTGTAGACGTGGACGCCGTGGTCAGCGAGAAAGGCTTCGGCAAAAACGACTATATCGAAACGAACAAACCTATTGTGGTGGTGACGGGCCCTGGGCCGAACAGCGGAAAACTCTCGACATGCCTCTCCCAGCTTTATAATGAGCACCGCCGGGGCATTAACGCCGGATACGCCAAATTTGAGACCTTCCCCATCTGGAGTATCGAGCTCAAACATCCGGTGAACATCGCCTACGAAGCGGCAACCGCGGATATCCAGGATTTCAACCTTGTCGACCCGTTCCATCTGGCCGCTTACAAAAAAGTCTCCATCAACTACAACCGCGATGTCGAAAGCTTCCCGATCCTGAAGCTGATCCTGGAACGGATTTTCGGCGGCCAGACACACCCCATCCTGTATCAATCTCCGACGGACATGGGCGTCAACAGGGCCGGATTCGGC
>Ga0172375_10005318_pt1 | contig 18640 bp, 13 predicted proteins | sample LakKiv1m_FD_114537 | JGI IMG/M metagenome (GOLD analysis project Ga0172375, IMG submission 114537) | Freshwater microbial communities from Kabuno Bay, South-Kivu, Congo - kab_092012_11.1m | ecosystem: Environmental > Aquatic > Freshwater > Lake | place: Democratic Republic of the Congo...
CGCTGGCGAAGGGGCGGCACTCATAGCCTTCAACTCCGCATTCAAGCCACGAATTGCAGGAGTGCGTACAGATGGCGTTAATGCCGGGCATGCCGACACACTGCAGGTCGGTGACGCAATCGTCGGTGGAGTTGCACTCTCCGCCGAATTCCTTTTTAGGTACAGCCGGTTCATCCAGCAGACAGGCCGAGAAAGCGCCTTCGTTGGCCACCTGACAGCTCATGCCGTCCGGGCAGTTGTAAGGGCAACGATGCGTACAGATCCGGCCCTTATCGTTGGACAGACATTCCAGACCGGTCTTGCAGTCGGCGGTTACTTCGCATTCCTGACCGATGTCGCGCGGCGGAAGTTCCCAGCAGTTGTTGGTGGAATCCAGACAGGCTCCGCCTTCAAGCTGACATTCGGTCGGCTCCCAGAAGAAGCACTTGTTGGCCATATCCCAGTTGCAGTTCTGGTATGTGGTTGTGTTGAGGCACTCCTTCTCGCCGTATTCGCACTGGTTGGTACACTGGCCTATGTCATCGTAAAGCTCGGCCACAATTTCGGGACGGATGCGGATGACGCCGGTAAGGCTGACCTTGCCCAGACCATGCGATAGCACCGCCACCGCGCTGTATTCAGAACCCGACTGGAAATACACCGACGAGCCGCTCTGTCCGCCCTCAGCGAGCATACGCAGGTAGATAATCTGCGAGAAATATTCTTCCAGGTCGCCCTGATACGAGGCGGAATTCTTATACATGGTATAACCGTCATGCTGATCTGAAGGATAACCGGCGGTATTGTAGACGCTGTCCAGGTAAATGTTCTCATCGTCGAATACAGCCCAGCCCAGCGTAGAATTGATGATGTTGGTGTCCTGAAATTTCACCAGAGCGATGTCGTAGCCGTAATCCTCGTTGTTGACATACTCGTCGAAAGTCCACATGTTGGTGGCGCTTGTTCCGCCATAGGGCGCATCGTAGCCATCCAGAGCGGGATAAATATCCATTCCACCTATGTAGGAATTGTGGTCATGTGAATATATACAATGTCCAGCGGTAAGCAGATATCCTGGCATAATAATGGTACCGGAGCATACATATGATCCATCCATCACCAGTTTGGAAACGCAGCGATAGGGATACTGCGTGGTATCGCTTACTTTGGTGAGAGCCTTGGTGTCTTCCGGGTCTGCGGGCGGTTTTCTGTCATCCAGCGGGCTGTTGACGCCCGGCACGAACATGCTCTGTTTCGGCAGTGTCGAATCTAACGAATATCCGCCTTCAGCCGAGCGTACACGCTCCAGCCAGGCTTCGATGGCTTCGGGCGAGGGTTCCATATCGGGCAGGCTTCTGATCTTCGAGATATCCAGCGGAGCGGTCTTGCGCGCAGGAAGATCGATCCTTATGAGACCCGAAGCTGTGTGCACCGGTTCCGGCGCAATCTGCGCGTCTGATGCGGCGGCTTCACAGGGTATAAACAAGGCCAGTATTAACAATGCGGAAATAATGAGGCTTTCAAGCTTTTTCATACTGCAGACTCCAGTGAACAATAATAACTCAAACAACAAATAATAAGCGTATTTGACCTTTTTCCGCCTGTCAATCATTAAATGTATATGTCATTATACAGAACCTGAGCAGTCCCCGGTTTCACACAAATGCCTGGAATGTCATTCCCGCGAACGCGGGAATCCAGGTTCTATTGTTTTCCTTAATTTTTCCGTAGGGGCGCGGCGGAGTGAAACGGAGTCCGCCCGTCTTATGCAATGCGGGCGGACTCCGTGCTTCGCACTACGCCTCGCCCCTACAAAATAATGAATTTCAATCTGGACACCCGCTTTCGCGGGTGTGACGAATTCCTGCTTTTAATAAAAACATCTAAAGGCAAATCAATTGTTCACCAGACTGGGGACTACTCAGATACCGACATTTAGAACAATTACCTTACAGCTCTGAATTCATCCGAGCCGAAGCGATCCACATACAGGAAACGCGGGCCGAAACAATTCGGTTTCAGGCGGCAGGCGGCACACTGTTCGGTATAAGTATGCGCGCCGCTGTGATAGGCCTTGTCGATGGTAGGATAATAGCGCATGTCGCCGTCAAGGATGCAATAGGGCACCCCGCATGGAGTATGCAGCCCATCAAAGCGCAGATGATTTTCAAGACACCACTCCAGAGCTTCCAGCAGATAAGGCCTGGCTTCACTGAATCTGGGCAGCAGATCGGCGTCCGGTATGGCAGCGGAATCCATGACAAACGAGAAAATGATGCTGATCCTGTCGGTATGTTCTGAAAACTCCCGTTTTATGAAGCGTACATATTGCGGCAGATCCGCCAGGTTGCTGCGGTGAATTACATGACTCAGATTTACCGGCAGACCCGAATCAAGCAGCCTGTGCAACCCGGCAAGAGCGCGGACATAAGCGCCCTGTATGCCTGTAATGAATTCATATTTTCCTTCAATATGCGAATGAAACGAAATAAAAGCCCGCTTCAGTCCGGCTTTAATCAGACTGTCGGTATATGCGCCGTCAGCCAGCAGCATGGCATTGCTCTGCAATTCGACATCCATGCCTTTTTCTGTCGCAATGGCGATCAGCTCGGCCAGATTCGGATATAGTGTCGGTTCGCCGCCGGAGATCATCAGGCGTTTTATGTCCATTCGTTCCAGTTCGCGGGCGATGTGTTCCAGCGGCGGCATTCTGTAGCCATGTTCCACCCAGCAGAAGCGGCATTTCTGATTACAATGCAGCACCGGCCTGACGAAACCCTGCGAACCGATATCTGTCCATTCCAGTCTTTGCAGAAAAGGAAATATTCCGCGTCGCGGAACTTTCTCGCTGTCGTCAGCCGCCAGTCCCGAACAGGAGCCGAAATAACTGCATTTGCATTCGGCCTGCCTGCGCCCTGGCCATTCGAAATTGCGGCGCAGCAGCGAGCCGTCGTCGGTAAGATATACATTGTTCAGATCCACAAAAGGCGGTATGCGCAGCGTGGTCAGCATGGGTGGCTCTCCGCCCGAAACCGCGCAGAACGGCATCTCGAAAAGCGCCAGTTCCACTCCCTGCGGCGGATTGTCCTCCAGCTCAATGGCGCGTTTTAAAAGCGTCTCCGGCTCGGGCGCATCGACTCCCGGCCTGGCCAGGTATGGATAGGAAATCAGGAAGAGCTTCGCTCCACACATCTCCGAAAGCTTCAGAGCGCGTTCGCCCCAGTTTTCGTCAGCGGCAAAGAATTGCAGCGCCACTCTGTCCCGCAATTCATTTTTTATTTTGAAATCCAGCGGTTCATGGCCTTCAAGCGTTATTATCAGACGCTCAAGTTCATTGCTTTCCAGAAGCTTCAATGCTTCCTGTATATTGCCGCCGCCCGCACGCAGGCGCAGCCACGATGAGGCGAAACCCAGCTTATGTGCCAGTGTAAAAGCCTGACCGTCATGCAAAAAGCCGCCCGGATCGCTGAAAAGCAGTCGCTCCACACTTTCTTTTTTAAGCCTGGTTAAAAGCAGGCCCAGTTTTTTCAGATCAAATTCTTTGCCGGCAGCAGGCGGGAAGTGCAGGCTGTCGGGCGCACCGGAAACCAGTATCTGCGCCATGCCGTCAATGGCCGGATTCCACAAAGCATGAATCGTCGGGGCGCTGTCCCCGGCGCGACTGTTATGGTGTGCAAAACGCAGCTCGCCGATTTTATCCGACCAGCCGGCTTTGAATTCGCTGGTTCTGTCGCGCCTGGAGGTCATGGCGTCTGTTCTTCGCCGTCGCGCGGCGTACCGTCGACTCTGGCGCGCTTGCGCAGCCAGCTCAACATGTAGGGCCAGATGTCCTCACGCGAATTTATGCCCAGCGTCAGATCCACATGGCCGTAATCGGCGCGATCTTTCATTTTAATGGTCTGGCCACCGCGCCGCATGACGCCCTTGGTGCCGAAGACGCGCAGTTCCTTGTCCTGCGAGGAGATGTTGTCGTATATGACTCCGGCAGATTCAGGCGTAGCCAGAGGATCGGCGGAACCACTGACGATAAGCAGCGGCTTCTGCACCAGATAAAGATTCTCGCGGTAGTTGATCTTTCCGTCCGATGAAACGAAGTCGCCCTTCAGAATGTATTCCATGAAATCGCGCATGACGCCCTGCGAGATGTTGTCGAGGCCGTCCTTCAGGTACAGTATCTTGTTTTTGTGCTCCATGTTGCGGTAGTTCCAGAAATGGTATGTCAGAGGCGAATCCAGAACCATTCCGAACATCGAGAGCAGATTGCTGAGAAAAGAAGTAGGCATGAAGGGCAGCCGCTCCAGAAACGAAGTGCGATACAGGAGCGCGAAAGCTATCAGCGAAAGCTGGTTGAAAATTACCGGCGAGCCCACCAGTACACCGGCCTGAATGGCATTAGGATCGTAAAGCTCGGTATCCACCGCCAGCCCGGCGTGAATGAGATACGCCAGCAGCAGCATGCCGCCCATGCTGTGTCCGACCCACAGCACCTTGTCCTGCCCGGATTCCTGCAGAACACGATTCAGACAGGCCGGAACATCATATTTTAAGAAGGTCTGCACGTTCCAGTCGTAGCGTTCGCGGGTCTGGCGGCTTTTGCCGTGCCCGCGCAGTTCAACCACATAAACGTCAAAACCGTTCAGCGCCAGATAATCCACAAAGCTGTTGCCTAAAGCCTGATCCAGCACGAAGCGCGTTTCCGCCAGGCCCGGAATGCAGAATACCGGATAGCGGTTGGGGCTTTTGGTGTGCGGCGATTTGTTGGTCATTATTATGGCGCGGTCGTCTTCGGTATATACGGTTATGTTGCGCTTCTGTACGCGCTTGAAAATGTACTCTGTCTTGTCTTCGGGGTAGAAGAATGGCGGTGGAGCCGGATAAATTCTGCGGTAGAATTTCTGAATGCCTTCAGCCAGCGTACTCTCGCGAGCTTCATTTTCAGCCCCTTCTTTTGCAACCTGCGGTGCTGTACTTGACTGAGGCTTAATGATTTTATTCAGAATCTTCATACAGAACCTTCCGGAATTCATACACAATTTAACGCCCGTACCTTAAAAAAACAACAATAAATTTAGTAGATTATAACCAATCCCGTCAGTGCGGTCAAGCAGTGCAGTCTTGATTTGCGCTTTCTCATCCGATAGCATTATGCAGTATTTCAGAATGAAAGGCACACGGCATGAAGAACACACTCTATGCAGGGGCGGCTAAAATCAGTATTACTCCGTCAGATCCGGTCGGGGCTTATCTGGCCGGTTTCGGCATGAATCGCAGATCCACCGGAGTTCACAGCCTGCTTCAGGCACGGGCGCTGTATCTTAAAAACGGCGGACAGGAAGTCGTTTTCATTGCTATGGATCTCATCGGCTTCATGAACAACAGCGTGGCTCGCCTGCGTAATCGTCTGAACCTGCCCGACGCCACTATTGTTGTGCCGTGCAGCACACATTGCCATGCCGGTCCGGATACGCTGGGATACTGGGGGCCTGGTTTCCTGGGTATACTGCCGCTTAAATCCGGTTGCGATCCGCATTACATGGCGCTGCTCGAAGACCGTCTGGTCGAAGTCGTGCGTGAGGCCATGTCGAAAGCCGAAGAAGTGAAAGTAGCCTTCTACGAAGTGGATACGCCTGAGGGCGGCTTCAACGACAACATCCGCGACAAAAAAATCATCGACCGCAGAATGCGTCTGATGTCTTTCATGTCTCTTTCCGGCCAGCGTCGCGCTCTTTTGTGTAATTATGCCTGTCATCCCGAAATGATGTGGTTCGAGAATACACTGATAAGTTCCGATTTCGTCGGCTATTACAACGACGCCGTCGAAAACTCGCTTGACTGCGTGTCACTCTATTTTTCGGATGCGTTGGGCGGCATGGTCACAGGAGATCTGCACTGGGACGCCCCGACCGAAGAGCGTCTGCCTTACATCGAATGGCTGGGACGGCATCTGGCGCGTCTGGCTGTCGAAAGCGCACCTGCTGAAAACGCGCACAATGCCGGTCTCGAACTCAAACGCCTCCATGCACGCGTAAAGCTGGCCGCCAAAAACTGGAAGCTTAAGCTGGTGCAGAAAATGGGAGTTATAGAGAAACGTTACAACGACGGTATGCTTGAAACGGAAATGAACCTTACTGCGCTTGGTCCGGCGCGCATTCTTACCGTTCCGGGTGAGGCGCTGCCGGAACTGGGGCGCCGTTTCAGACAGATCATCGGCGGCGAGCCTTCTTTCATTTTCTGTCTGGGCGCAGACGAACTGGGCTACATCCCGCCCGCCCATTATTTTGACGACCGCAATTATCGCTATGAACGTTCCATGTCAATGGGTCGCCACACCGCCGACACACTGGCCGATTGCGCCACACAACTTACGGCTGAAATCAAAGGAAAGTAGCAGGCTGCCATTGAACGCCAGGCATACAGCCTCGCTCTTCTGGCCGCTGGTCGCCAGACCGCTGCTGCTCACGGCTCCGGCCTTCATGTGCGGCATCGCTTTTTCAGAAGCTTCGCTTTTTGTTCCTGTCACTGTTATGGCTGCCTGCCTGCTTTTTTCCATACCGGCATTCAGGCATTCACGCCGTACCGGTCTGCTGCTTATCGCCCTGTCACTGGCTTTCTGCGCGGGTTATCTGCGACAGAACAGTTTCAATGATCTGTCAGGAGAAAGCGCCTCAGTATCGCATCTTACCGGCTCGCGGGTCGAAGTACGCGGCGTAGTATTCGACGTACCCGAACGCGGCAGACGCACAACTCAAGTCTGCATCAATGCGCAAATCTGCCGGGCCGAAGGCTCCGAGGTTCAGCCCTGCGACGGTGCGGTTATTCTGTATATCGGCGAAATGGGCGGAAACTTCGCTGCCGGAGATCTGGTTTCCTTCACAGCCCGCCTGCGACCGCTTTCAAACAGCGGCAATCCGGGTGAATTCGACTACGCTGCCTATCTGCGTAATCGAGGTTTCCGTGCAGCGGCTTTCCTGCGCAAGCCGACCTCAATCAAAATTATTACACCACAGGCCGAAAGAGGCATCTTGGCGCGAGCAGACGCAATGCGCGGAGAAATCGCCGCCTGGATGGACGCAAATATAGCGGACGCACAGGACGCCGCCGTCATAAAAGCATTGACAATAGGGCTGCGCAAGGGCATCAGCGATGAGATTCAGCAGGCCTTTGCCCGCGGAGGCACTGCGCATCTTCTATCCATTTCCGGTCTGCATCTGGGCGTCATTGCGCTTCTGGTTTATCTTCTTATGATCCGTCTGGCGCGTCTTATGCCACGTCTCATGCTGCGTTTCAGCGCCGAGCAGATGGCCGCTCTTGCAACCCTTCTACCTCTCTGGGGCTTTGCGCTGCTGGCCAGCCTGCGCGTCTCCACCATGCGTTCAGCCATCACCGCCACGATTTATCTGGCCGGGCGGCTGCTGCGCCGTCCCGCCGACGGACTCAACTCTCTTGCGCTGGCGGCTATAGTGGTGCTGGCTCTTTATCCATTCTCGCTCTATGAAGCCGCCTTTCAACTCAGCTTCATGTGTGTGGCGGCTATCATTATCGGCACCCCAGTACTCGAAGCCGCTCTGCCGCGCGCCTGGGCTGTCTTTATGCGTCTGGCCACACGCCGTGCGGCAGTGGTACGCTATCTGTTCTTCATATTCGTTTCAAGCATTCTCACTTTTGTGGTCACTCTGCCCATTCTGCTGGCGCAGTTTCATCAGCTTTCGTGGATGGGACTCTTCTCCAACCTGCTGCTCATTCCAAGCGTTACTCTTATTGTCATTCCAACAGCCATGAGCGCTCTGGTGCTGCATCTGGCCGGACTGCCATTGGCCGACAGCCTCCTGCAATTGGCGGCAATTATCTTTGATCCGCTCATGCGCCTGCAGACTTCGGCAGTCGAGCATCTGGGCGGAGCCTGGTACTTTGCCTCGTTGCCGCTTACTGCCACGGCTCTCTATTACGCTTCTCTGGCGTTGCTGGCCGCACCCTGGATTTTCAGCCGTTCATGGCTGGATCGCGAGACGCTGAAACGTAATGTCATTCTGCCGCGCATTGCCGGAGCATTGCTTTTCTGCTGCGCCATCGCAGCTTATTTCATTCAGTCGGCAGAAGCACCCGCAGCCTTCAGCGTCATCATTCCGCATGCACGTCACGGCAGCGCGGTTGTCGTCAGCGATTCCGCCGGGAATATCGAAGTATCGGGCGCAGGCTGGCAGGAGCCGGAATTCACCGAAATGGTTTCGCGCGTGCTGGCACCGCTGTTCTGGGAGTTAAATACCGGACATATCGAGCGTATTTTCCTCATGCAGTCGCGCATCGACGGGGAGTTTGTTCAGCGCGAACTGGGGCGCTTTTTCGATATCGGTGAAATCGCGAACATCTGGGATTCTCCGCTCTCGCCGGATGCAGACAATCGCATCGTTCAGATGGCGCGTTCCGGTGGAGGACATCTGCCCGCACTGCTGTATCTTGAAGATAAAGCCGCTCTCCTGGTCGTGGGTCAGCCGCATCTGTTGGACACGGAAGCCTGGCGCCAGCTTGGTGATGTTGTGCGTGGACGCGATCTGGCGGTGGTCTGGCACGGACCCGGCAAACCAGAATTAATGCAGACTTTGGCCCGCGACCTCAAACCGCAGGTTCTGGCTTTAGCCATGGATTCGGAATTACTGCGTTATATTTCAAAAGAAAGCTGGCTGCAGGCCGAAAGTCTTTTCGCGATCTGCGCGCGCAGCGACTATTACGGCGCAATGCGCCTGACTTACAGCCCCGCAGCCGGCTGGTCACTGGCCCCGGCTTCCGCCCCGTAAGACTCTAATACATTGATTGTATTGAGCATTCCTAATTTGCCTTTTAAAGGCAAGACTGCTAGATTTCTGCCTTGAATATTTAGGCCGGGAGTGACCCGGCGAATATTGCCATGCAATGCAATGGAGGAAGTATGCAGCGCATTATCGAATGTGTGCCTAATTTCAGTGAAGGCAAAAATCAGGAAGTCATCGACGCCATAGCGGCTGCTGTGCGCTCCACCAGAGGCGTCCGCCTGCTTTATGTCGATTCGGATGCCGATTACAACCGCACCGTCTATACTTTCAGCGGCGAGCCCGAAGCCGTGCTGGAGGCCGCCTTCAACGCCGCAAAAGTCGGTCTTGAACTTATCGACATGCGCATTCACAAGGGTGGTCATCCACGCATGGGCGCTCTGGATGTCTGTCCTTTCGTGCCGGTTTCAGGAGTCAGCATGCTGGAATGCATCGCCTGCGCCGAAGCCTTCGGCAGACGCGCCGCCGATGAACTGGACGTGCCGGTTTACCTTTACGAAGAAGCCGCCCGCGATCCGCGCCGCCGCAATCTGGCCGCAGTGCGCAGCGGTGAATACGAAGGTCTGGCCGAAAAACTTAACGATCCGGCCTGGAAACCCGATTTCGGTTCAGGCGAATTCAATGCGCGTTCAGGCGCAATTATCACCGGAGCGCGGCCCTTCCTCATAGCCTATAACGTCAACCTTAAAACCACAGACGTATCATATGCCAACAATATCGCCGGAATCCTGCGCGAGAGTGGCATAATTGTAAAAGACGCCGACGGCAACAAGGTTATGGGACCGAACGGCGAGCCGATACGCATTCCCGGCAGATTGAAGTGCTTTAAAGGCCTGGGCGTAGAAATGCCCAAGCATAAAATTACGCAGGTATCAATAAACCTGACCGATTACCACGTTACGCCGCCGCATGTGGCTTACGAAGAAGTCAGAAAAGAGGCGGCTCTGGCGGGCGTCGAAGTTACCGGGTCCGAAATTGTGGGACTGGTTCCCAAAGAAGCTCTGCTTTTAGCCGGTAGTTTTTATGCGCCGGGCGAGTCCGACGAGCGCAAACTGGCGGCAGCGGCCATAAAAGGACTGGGCCTGTCCGATCTTTACGAGTTCAAGGCTGAAGAAAAAGTTATCGAGTATCTTATCTGAAACGCATATACCGTTACTGGAGGTTCCAGCGATGTTGAAAGATTTGAATCTGACACAGTTCAATGCCGAAATAGCCAGTGTCGAACCCATACCTGGCGGCGGCTCTGTAGCGGCCTATTCCGGCAGCATGGCGGCTTCGCTCATCGTAATGGTGGCGCGTCTGACATACGGCAAGAGCGGTTACGAAGAAGTGTGGGACGATATGGAGGAGATCCGCGAGCAGGCCGAGAATCTGGCCGGACGCCTGCTGGAACTGGTGGATGAAGACGCCAGCGCTTACGCGCAGGTGGTCGAAGCTTTCCGCATGCCGAAAGAAGACGAAGTCGATAAGGTCATACGCGCCGATTCCATCCAGAAGGCTTTCAGACACGCCGCCGAAGTTCCAATGGCCACCATGCGGGCCGCTATGGAAGTGCTGCGTCTGGCCGCCATGGTGGCGCACAAGGGCAACCGCAACACCCTTACCGACGCAGGCGTAGCCGGTCTCATGGCTCGTTCTGCCATAATGGGAGCGCGTTTCAACGTGCTGGTCAACCTGCCGTCCATAAAAGACGAGTCATTCGTCATCGAATCCCGCGATAAAGTCTCGCGCATCTGTCACGACGCCGAAGACATCTTCAACCATATAGTGATTCACACCGAGAATTCGTTCTGAGATACAGTTCTAAATTATTAGAAAGCCGCCGATAATTCGGCGGCTTTTTTTTATTTCCCCGCTGCCACACCTTCCACAAACTCACAGATAAGCTCTACAAGTCTGCGCCTGTCGGCATCTTCCGAAAAACGGTGGTCGGCCTCTTCCAGCACTTCCAGGCGCGTCGGAGCCTTGCGACCCTCTATGGTCTCCGCCACCATGCGCAACGGAATCAGCTCATCGCACCCGCCGTGGATGGCCAGCAACGGTCCGGCAAAGCTCACAAGATCGTGTGCCACATCGAAGCGCTTCGCATCTTCCACAAAGGCGTAATTTACGCGGCCTCCGGCATGACTGATATAACCGTTTTCGCGCCAGGCGACGCGCTCCTTTTCGGACAGGCCCTTCCAGATCAGATTCGAATCCGGCAGTGTGGCCATCAGCGCCAGAGCGGCAACATCGCTGCGCTGTGCGCCCACTATGGCTGAAACCGCCGAGCCCATGGAAGAACCGCACAACACAAAGCTGCGCGCTCCGAAACGTATGCAGGTATCCATGGCGCATTGCAGGTCGTCCACTTCGTCGCTGAAAGTAATCATTTCGGGACGCCCCTGCGATTCGCCCTGCCCGGAGAAATCGAAGCGGAAAACATTGAAGCCGCGCACCTGCAGTGTTTCGGCCAGCATAGTGTGCTTGCGGCTGAATTTATCCGAAAGCATGCCGTGGCTTATCACCACCCATGGCCGCTTCTGGTCGGAAGCGCCGGTGTTGAGCACGCCTCTCAGTTCAAGCTCGCGGCTGTTGAAAAAACCTATGCGTCTTTCTTCCATTGTGCTTCATTGCCTTTCAGCGGATCTTTCACTTGAAAACCATCTTAAATACAGTACGTTCCCTTCCCTTAAAACACAAGCGAATGGGTCTGCTCCAATATATCCTGAATTGTGCAGAGTATATGTTTTCCGAAATTACTTATTAACCCTGCGACTGTTTCATAGCGTTTCCTGTCCTTCGAGACAGTGGGCCGTTTCCCTGAGGAGCACGCCGCAGGCGTGTGTCTCGAAGGGCGGCCCACCTCCTCAGGAATACGGAAACGCCAGTTTATTATTGCCGGGTTAATAAAAGACATCTCATACCCCTTTCCTGTCATCCTGAGCGCCGGGTGCCACGTGCTATTTAATTACACCGGCAAACGCCGTTCATTATCCATGACACACCATTAGTATCATTATTATTTGACAGCTTACATCCAGCCATAACACAACAATTAACCCATATCGGGATGAATTAATATGAATCAATATCAATTGCAATACATAGCTATACAACCAGTTTTATCAGTACATATGCATACTTATCACATTATCGGCAATTGCAGGAACTTTGCGTTAATGAGTTGACTCACCGTTCCCGTATCGATATAGAAACAACTGTGTGAAGATATTTTTCTGAGATTTATTTTACAATGAAAGGACAACGGAATGATATGGGACGATGAAAACGAATTGACGGATCAGGACTCCATTGAGGGGCTGGACTTGGGAGATGCAAGTCTGGGAATCTACGAATACTGTGCCGAAATAAAGTTCAGCGTACTGTCGGCGGCGGTTTCCGAAGCCGGAGAATCGGCCATGTGCCTACTGGAGCGTTTTCTGCGCGAGGCTTCCGATTATGACCCCGAAGGCGATCTGCGTCTGCTCTCCTTCACGCCCAGTCTGGAGGCTGATTATGAAGATTGACGATTTTTATGAGATCCTGAGACTTGTCCGCCGACATTTAAGCCGCGGTGGAGTGAAAATCAGCTACGGCGCTTCCATGTGGGTCGAAATAGAAAGTCGTTTCGGAGAGCCGGATTCATCGGATGGAAATTTCATGCTGCGACCCGCCATCGACTGCCGCAGCCGAGCAGATCAGGCTGAAGAGAGAACCGGCGGCGAAGCGGCCCTGTGCCTGTCGGTGCTGAAAGCGCTGGAAAAAGTCTGCTCAAAGCCTGAGCTGGCATTGATTTTCCTGCCGAAGGGTAAATTCCGCTGGCTGGGCTTTTCTTCAGATGCCCAGCGTGAACAGGCCATATGGCGGCTGGCGCAGAAACTCGAACCTCTTTTAAAGTCGCTTGGTTTTGACTGGAGTGACGCTTTTTAAAGTTTACAGGCAGGAGGTAACAGGATGTTCAGAAGGCCGGTTTTCGATGATATGCCCCGTCATCTGCAGCTTGTATTTCAGAAAGGCCGCGAGCTGCTGCAATGTCCGGCGGAACTGCTTTACGATGAAGTGGCTGATTTTATTATGAAGGGCGAAGAGAAAATCTACAAGCTGTCCGGCATCGCCGAAGAAATCGGTTTTTCGGAAAGAACGGTGCAGGAGTGGCGCAGGCTCAATTTTAAAGGCTTTGCAGGCCTGTTGCATCGCGAAGGCCGCATGTACTGCGTAGGCCGCGAGGATCTGAAGTGCTGGCTGAAGGAAGCGGGGATAATATACTGATATCGAAAGCCGCTCAGCGCTTTCTTGCTCAAAGCCGGTACGCGACGTATATTCTATGGTGTATGTAAACGTGCTGTGACGCGAAAGGACTGACATGCCTCGCCTGGCTTTATTGACAGCTTCGACTCCCGGCAGACCCACCATGCCCGACATGGCAGCCGGTTTCGGTACGGCCTTCGAATTCAACAACGAAGGCCCGCTGCTGCGCCTTTTAGAGTGGTTCAAGGATTTCCTGCTCTACCTACCCAATGTGCGGCTGGCCTATGTGCAGTCTTTTGCGCGTCGTGCAGGCTGGGAAATAACATACCACCACAACGACGCGCCGGAAGGCGCCGACCTTTATCTGCTTTCCGGCACTATCGCCGATTACCGCGCCGAGCGTGAGTTGCTGCATAAAATAAAAAGCCGTGCCACTGAAACTTATGTAGGTGTGTTCGGCGTGTTGCCGACTACTGTTCCCGAAGCTTATCTCGATTTCTGCGATTTTGTGGTGCGCGGCGATATCGAAGTCGCCATGCCGCGCCTTTTGTCAGGTGAACATCCCGCAGGACTTTTCGATGTCGGCTATGGCGAAGATCTCGACGCCTTTCCGTTACCCGACTGGCAGGGCTTGCCGCTTGCACATTACCGCTACCGACCAATAGCCAATGGTCTGGTATTGCCCATGCTGGCCAGTCGCGGCTGCAAATTCGCCTGTCCATACTGCCCGGCTAAAGTTTATCCGGGCTATCGTTACCGCTCGCCGGGCTCGGTGCTTGATGAAATTGCGCTCCTGAAAAACCGCTTCAGAGCTAAAGGCATAGTTTTCCGTGACGCTCTTTTCGCCGGTGAGCGCGAGCAGGGTGAGGTTATAGCCCGTGAAATGATAAAGCGCGGGCTGCGCATTCCATTTTATATCGAAACCCGCACCGATGCGCTCGATCCGGCCTTTGTCGAACTGCTGGCGAAAGCCGGACTAAAAGGCATAGAAGTCGGTGTTGAATCCGCCGACCCGGATCTTATGCGCCGCAACGGACGTGTTCCGCCGGAAAGCAGGTATCAGGAAGAAATTATACGGGCGCTGCACCGCAATCGCGTGCGCGTGGTGGCCAATTACATCATCGGTTACGAGGGTGAAACGCCGGAAAGTGTGCGTCGCACCGTCGATTATGCCTGCAAACTCAACACGTTTGCCGTGCAGTTTTCGCCTATTACGCCCTGTCCCGGCACTCCGGCCTTTAAAAGCATGGTTGACGGCATGAAGATCGACGACTGGCAGGATCTGTCGGGCTGGAAGATAACATACAATCCATCCGGAATCGGCGAAGCCGAGATGGAACGTCTTTTAAACCGGGCTTACCGCAGGTATCACATGCGCCCGGCCTACGCCATGCGCTTTTTAAAATCGCTGCTGTAGGAAGGCTCTTTCTGTTTTAAACGCCTGCAGCTTGCAGATCGGCTGAAAAGACTTATCTTTAAATAAGAAACTTACGACTTACGGTTCTGTTCTGGAGGTATAGATGGTATTGGACAATATGACGGAAATAAAATCCGACAATATGGGCAGACTCAATGAGGCCCGGCGCGGCATCGAAACGGTTGTGCGTGGTAAAAACGAAGTGGTCGAGCTGGCGCTGATCGCTCTTTTAGCAGGCGGGCATCTGCTGCTTGAAGACACGCCCGGAGTCGGCAAAACCCTGCTGGCGCTTTCTCTTGCCAAAAGCATACAGAGTTCGTTCCGGCGCATTCAGTTCACCAACGATACACTGCCTGCCGACATTATCGGCACTCAGGTATATTCGCGCAGCCGCGAGAAAATGGAATTCATTCCCGGCCCGCTCTTTGCCGGAGTGGTGCTGGCCGATGAAATCAATCGCACCTCGCCCAAAACGCAGTCGGCTCTGCTGGAAGCCATGTCCGAACGCCGCGTGACGGTCGAAAACGATGTTTACGAGCTGCCCGAACCTTTCATGGTCATCGCCACGCAGAACCCGCTGGAACAGCAGGGCACATTTCCGCTGCCCGAAAACCAGCTTGACCGTTTTCTGTTCCGCACATCCATCGGCTATCCGGCGCGTTCCGCCGAGCTTGAGATACTGGAGCGCGAAATAGATACCACCAGCACCGCCGAAATCAAGCCGCTGATTACGCTGGACTACCTTAAAAGCCTGCGAGCCGAAGTCGCTGCGGTAGTTTTCGATCCGGCGCTGCTGGAATATATTATCGATATCGTGGACGCTACCCGCAAGGACGAACGTCTTTTAATGGGGGCATCCCCGCGCGGCGCACTGATGCTCAAAAAGGCCGCCCGCGCTGCGGCGCTTATACGCGGTCGCCGCTATGTTATTCCAGACGACATCAAAGACATGGCCGTGCCGGTGCTTTCGCATCGTATCGTGGCGCGTGGAGGCGCAGGTCTGCAGTCTTTCGGTCGCACTCAGGCCGAAGCCATGCTGCGCTCCATTCTCGACAGCGTTGAGGTTCCCTTGTGAAAAGTCACGTTCCGGCCCGCAGACAGGGCGAACACACACCCGAGTATTACCGGCGCATTTTCGCCATGCAGGGCTGGAGCGGCATACTGCGTCGCCTCTCGACTCCGCCGCGTCGCTTCAGGCCCACTAAATCAGGCTGGATATATTTTGTTTTCATGCTGGCGACCATTTTCTTCGCTTATGCCACCGACAACAATCTGCTCTTCATGCTCTTTGCCGCACTGCTGGCGGTAATGTCAGCCTCAGGCGTATTGTCTGAAGCCAGCCTGGGGCAAATCCATGTTAAACGCCACCTGCCGGCTGAAGTCGGTGCAGGCGTTCCGTTTGCAGTTCGTTATGATCTTAAGAATGAAAGCAAACGTCTTTCGGCCTGGGCTTTTCATATCCGGGATGCCGCGCTCTTCGGGTCCCGCTCCGGTCCGCTGGTTCTTCGCCTGAAACCCGGCGAGGAAAAAAGCATAGAAGCCTACTCTTCGTTCTCAAAGCGCGGCGTGGTCAATCCGCCCGATTACGAAATCTGCACGCAGTATCCGTTTCTGCTTTTCGACAAGTCGCGCAGTCTGCCAGGCGACGAAAGCGTGCTGGTGTTCCCGCGCAGCGACCGTCCGGTGCAACTGCCCTGGCTGGCCGAGCGCATAACCGAAGAAGGTCCGGAAGGACGCGAACTGGAGAGCGCCGGAGAAGGCGATTCCATTTCTTTTGTGCGCGAGCTGAAAGACGGCGAAGCCGTGCGCCGCATCGACTGGCGCAAGTCGGCGCGTTACGATGACAAGCTCTTCCGCAAGGAATTCGAACAGCGCCGCCTCTATCGCGTCACAGTGGCCTTCGATCCTGCCGGGGCGAGCGATTACGAGAACGGTCTGGAAATCTGCGCTTCGCTGCTGACGCTTTTAAAGAATCGCAGCATTCCATTTGCTTTGGCTATAGGCGCTGAATTTTCGGGTCATAACGAAGGTTCCGAGCATCTGCTGCAACAGATGCGGCGGCTGGCTCTGTATAACGGCGAAAAGCTGACGGAGCCGTCAGGAGATACGGGAAAAATTATCAGGGTATTCGGCAATGGCTCTTACCGGTCCGCATAAAAAGCCGCAGACTGCGCTGGATGCGCATTTCAGACGCGCTTTAATGACCGCCCTGCTCATGGGCTATGCGGTGCTGTTTACCTCTGACATTTATCCGCTGTGGTACGCGCTGCCGCTGGCAGCGGCTGTCTTCATAGGCTACCGGCGCTTCTTCGACGAGCAGCCGGTCTTTCTGTCAATGCTGGGCTGGACGCTGCTTACAACCGGCATGATGACCGGCATGGCGGCGCTGATATTCCTGCGCATTATTCTGGTCATAGATGCGCTGGCGCTGATATTGCTGCTGCTGCCGGTGGTACGGCTTTTCAACGTGATGAAAACCCGCGATCACCTGCAGATTCTGGCACTGGGCTTCGCACAGATCATACTGGCCACCATCCTCAACACTACGCTGTGGTTCGGTCTGGTTCTGGCCGTTTACATAATGGTTTCGCTGTGGGGTCTCATTCTGCTGTCGTTTAAAGTAACCTGCGAGAACTCGCCCAGCCCGATTGAGAAAAAGCGCGAAGCCGGACGCCTGATATTAAGGCCGGTCTACATCGCCGGTACAGTTGCTCTTTCACTGGCGGTGCTGGTGACAACGCTGGTGATTTTCTTCGTTCTGCCGCGTCCCGGCTCGGCCATGGCGCAGTTCGGTTTCGGCATTCAGTCGCGCAGCAGCGGTTTCGGGGCCGAAGTCGCGCTGGGAGATCTGGGCGAAATCCAGCTTGATCGCTCGATATACATGTGGGTCAGCGTGTCGAATCAGAAACCGCAGGGCCGCATGTACTGGAAGGGCGCGGTATACGACCGCTTCGACGGCCTGACCTGGTCGCTTTCACGCCATCACGCCCAGTATTACAAACCGACCTTCAGGGATTTCTTCCAGTTCATCAACTTGCGCCCGCGTAGCTTCATTCGTCAGGAAATCTTTCTGGAAGGCGGAGAGAACCGTTACCTGTTTTTCCACGGTTATCCCATAGCCGTCGCCGGGCCTTTCAGTCATCTGAGCATTTCGCATACCGGCGCGGTGGTTGTGCCATACGAGGGCCGTTTCGTTCAGCGCTACACCACCTTTTCGCTGGAAGAACCGCAGTTTCAGGACGATATGCATCTGATAGAGAGAAAATTCCTGTCGCTTCCGCCGAACCTTGACGCCCGTATTCCCAAACTTGCGCGCAGCATCGCTGCCGGCGCTGCTGACAGCATGGAAACAGCGCAGCGCTTAAGCGACTATCTGCAGACCAATTACACCTACAGCCTTAAAGGCAGCGATCTGCCGTCGGGCGATCCGCTGGCGCGCTTCCTCTTTGAGCGCAAATCGGGTCATTGCGAGTATTACGCCAGTGCTTTAGCCGTCATGCTGCGCACCCTGGGCATTCCCAGTCTGCTGGTGGCCGGTTTCAGTCAGGGCGAATACGATAAAGACGAGGACGTTTACATCGTGCGCAACTCCGACGCTCACGCCTGGGTTGAAGCGCTGATTGATAATGTCGGCTGGGTGCGTTTCGATCCTACGCCTCCGGCGGCCTTCGAACAGTCGCTGGCAGCCGGAATGCTCGACAGGCTGCGCAGTTTCATTGGAATTCTGCGCTATCGCTGGCAGCGTTATTTCCTGGCCTACTCGCTTCGCGACCAGTTCGAAATTTTAAGGCACACCGGAAATCAGGTATCGAATTTCAACACCCGCCGCTTAAGCACCTTCATGCGCGAGCACATCGGCGATACCGCCGTTATAATTCTGCTGCTGACGCTTACCGGCATGCTGGCTTACCGGCTGCTGCAGCGCCGGGGTCCCAATGCCACAGGCGGCAGGGCGCTGCCCAGCCGTCAGGCTCAAAGCGCCATGCGACAGTATGCCGAAGTTATGGCGCTGATATCTTCCAGACTTGCCATGAACCGGCGCGCCTCGCAGACCGCGCTGGAGTTCGCCCGCGAAGTCGGCAGACTCTACCCGCAACTGCGCGAAGCGCTGGCGACCTTCAGCCGGATTTATCTGGAACTGAGATTCGGCTCAAACGCCGTCGCTCCGGCCCGTCAGAAACAGCTTGCCGAAAAATCCCGCCAGATAAAA
>Ga0172375_10005319_pt1 | contig 18639 bp, 17 predicted proteins | sample LakKiv1m_FD_114537 | JGI IMG/M metagenome (GOLD analysis project Ga0172375, IMG submission 114537) | Freshwater microbial communities from Kabuno Bay, South-Kivu, Congo - kab_092012_11.1m | ecosystem: Environmental > Aquatic > Freshwater > Lake | place: Democratic Republic of the Congo...
AATTCCAAAACTTTTAATAAAAGAAGGTGACCTTGTAAAAGCCGGTACTCCTGTGTTTTACGATAAAAATTATCCAGAACTGAAATTTGCATCACCAGTAAGTGGCAAGTTACTTAGCATAGTTCGTGGTGAACGTCGTAAGATATTAGAAATTGTAATCGAATCAGACAATAAACAGGATTATTTATTACATAATGTTATTGATTTGCAGACGTTAACTAAAGATAGCATTATTAACATCATGCTCGAAACCGGTTTGTGGCCATTTATTATTCAACGCCCTTTTGGAACTATTGCCGACCATAAACAAATGCCAAAAGCTATTTATATAAGCGGTTTTGATACCGCTCCTTTATCGCCTGATTTAAATTTTATTTTAAAAGATGAAGTTGAATATTTACAATATGGAATTAATATCTTATCTAAAATAATAAATAATAAAATTAACGTAGGTGTAAGTGCATACGGAAATTCAATTTTTGAAAACCTGCAAAATGTTATAATAAATAAGTTTAAAGGGCCACATCCTGCAGGTAATGTAGGGGTGCAAATACACCATATAACCCCAATAAATAAAGGCGAAACTGTATGGACTGTTAAACCCGAAGATGTTGTAACAATAGGCAAATTGTTCATTAAAGGCACTTACGACACTTCACGCCTAGTTGCAATAACAGGTTCAGAAGTTAATAAAACAGGTTATGTAAAATCTTACCCAGGAGCACAAATAAGTTTTATTGAAAAAACTAACTTAACTAATATCGAAAAAAGAATTGTCTCGGGAAATGTGCTTACCGGCTTTAAAATAGCAGAAAATGGTTATTTGGGGTTTTATTCACGACAAATTTCAGTTATTCCCGAAGGTAACAAATTCGAGTTTTTAGGTTGGGCAAAACCGGGTCTTAAAAAATTCAGTTTTTCAAATACATTTATTTCGAAATTATTTCCTAAAAAAGAATATTCTTTAAATACCAATTTAAATGGCGGCGAAAGAGCATTTGTAGTAAGCGGACAATACGAAAAGGTTGTGCCAATGGATATTTTACCTCAGCATTTGGTAAAAGCTGCAATAATTGGCGATATAGAATTAATGGAAAAACTTGGCATTTATGAAGTTATTGAAGAAGACCTTGCATTGTGCGAATATGTTTGTACTTCAAAAATCGAAGTTCAGAGTATTATTCGTAAAGCATTAAATTTAGTAAAAAAAGAATTAAATTAGTATGAAAGCATTAAGAAATTTTCTAGATAAAATAAAACCATCATTTCAGAATGATGGGAAATACAAAATGTTTAGGTCAACATTTGATGCTTTTGAAACCTTTTTATTTGTGCCCGATAAGGTAACCAAAAAAGGTTCACACATTCGCGACAGCATTGACTTAAAACGTACTATGACCATTGTTATTATTGCATTGTTACCAGCTCTAATTTTTGGAATTTGGAATGTGGGTTATCAGCATTTTAGGGCTTTTGGAGGTTATCCTGGCATTATATCAAGCTTCTGGTATGGTTTTTTAAAAGTATTACCTATAATTTTAGTTTCATATATTTCCGGACTTGGAGTAGAGTTTATTTTTGCACAAATAAGAAAACACGAAGTTAACGAAGGGTTCTTGGTATCTGGGCTTTTAATACCAATGATTATGCCCGTTGATACTCCACTTTGGATAATTTCTATTGCAACAATTTTTGCAGTTATTGTCGGAAAAGAAGTTTTTGGTGGAACAGGAATGAATATTTTTAACCCGGCTTTATTAGCAAGGGCTTTCGTTTTCTTTGCATATCCCTCAAAAATAACAGGCGACTTTGTTTGGATTGCTGGCTTGTCAAATCCGTCATCAAATTTAGTCGATGGGTTTTCAGGAGCCACTCCAATGGGCTTGGCTGCACAAGGACAATTCTCGAAATTGCCCGACCTATGGTCATTATACATTGGTACAATTCCCGGTTCAATAGGCGAAACTTCTAAAATTGCTATTTTAATTGGAGCTGTAATTTTACTAATAACTGGTATAGCAAGTTTTAGAACCATTATATCGACAATAATTGGCGGTGTTTTAATGGTGTTATTGTTTAATGTTACTTCTGCAAATCAATACATGAGTCTTTCGCCTTTAGTAGAATTGGGAATGGGCGGTTTCTTGTTTGGAGCAGTTTTTATGGTTACCGACCCAGTATCATCGGCTCAAACGGCAACAGGTAAGATAATTTATGGATTGCTTACCGGCATGATTGCCATGCTTATAAGAATTTTAAACCCTGCATATCCCGAAGGAATGATGCTTTCGATACTTATGATGAATATGTTTGCTCCGCTGATTGACCATTTTGTGGTTGAGTCGAACATTAAAAGACGTTTAAAAAGAAATAAAGTTTCTGTAAATAATAAAATGTAATTTGTTATGAACACCGAAAAAAATTCATATATTTTTATATATTCAACAGTAATGGTTTTGGTAATAGCTTCGTTACTTACAATAGTAGCCCTTAAATTAAAACCTGCTCAAGAAAATAATATTCGTATCGAAAAAATGCAAAATATTTTAACCGCTGCAAATGTTAATTCTACTGTAAAAGATGCCGAAAAACTTTATAAAGAAAACGTTATAGGTTCGTTTGTAGTAAACATAAAAGGCGACTCGGTTTCAGGGAAAAATGCCTTTGATATAAACCTTGCCGATGAGCTAAAAAAAGAAAAAGCCGAAGAAATGCTTTTCCCTGTTTTTGTTTGTAAAACTAATAAATCAGATACTTTAAAATATTTTATAATACCACTCAGAGGTAAAGGTTTGTGGGGTCCAATTTGGGGATATATGTCGTTTTATCCCGATTTTAATACTATTTATGGTTGTATGTTCGACCACAAAGGCGAAACGCCCGGACTTGGTGCCGAAATTTCTACAGCTAAATTTCAAAAAGAATTTGCAGATAAAAAAATCTTTGAAGGCGAAAATTTAGTTACAGTAAAAGTGTGTAAAGGTGGTGCAAAACCAGACGATATACATGGTGTAGATGCTATTTCGGGTGGAACCATAACAAGTAAAGGATTAGAGAAAATGATTTCAGATTGTTTAACAAATTACAACGAATTTTTTAAGAAAAATAAAAAATAGATTATATGGCAAATAAATCGAATAATTTAAAGTTGCTTACCACACCGGTAAATCTTCAAAATCCAATTACCGTTCAGGTTCTTGGTATCTGTTCGTCATTAGCTGTTACTGTTCAAATGAAGCCGGCTTTTGTAATGGGATTGTCTGTAACTATTGTTACAGCTTTTTCTAATTTGATAATTTCATCTATTCGTAATACTATCCCTAACAGAATTAGAATTATTGTTCAGCTTGTAGTAGTGGCAGCACTAGTAATTGTTGTTGACCAAATTTTAAGGGCTTATGTGTATGATATTAGCAAGCAACTTTCTGTTTTTGTAGGATTAATTATAACAAATTGCATATTAATGGGACGACTCGAAGCATTTGCAATGGGAAATAAGCCATGGCCTTCGTTTATTGATGGAATTGGTAACGGATTAGGTTATTCGCTAATTTTATTATTGCTCTCATTTTTAAGAGAGTTACTCGGCTCCGGCTCTGTTTGGGGTTATAAAATTATGCCCCCTGTATTTTATCAACTCGGATATCAAAATAACGGTCTAATGATTTTACCGCCTATGGCTTTAATAACAATAGGCATAATAATTTGGATTCAAAGAAGTAAAAATAAAGAATTAATAGAAAATTAATAATATGGAATTGTTTAATCTGTTTATAAAATCAGTATTTATTGATAATATGATTTTCGCATACTTCTTAGGTATGTGCTCGTTTCTTGCAGTTTCAAAAACAGTTAATACATCGCTTGGATTGGGAATTGCTGTAACATTTGTATTGTTAATTACCGCTCCGTTTAATTGGGTTATTTACCATTATTTGTTAAAACCAGGTGCATTAAGCTGGATTTCGCAGTCTTATAGCGATGTCGATTTAAGTTATTTAAGTTTCTTAATTTTTATTGCAAGTATAGCCGCTATTGTTCAACTTGTTGAAATGGTAGTAGAAAAGTTTTCGCCTTCGTTATATAATGCTTTAGGAATATTTTTGCCACTTATTGCAGTTAATTGTGTAATTCTCGCTGTTGCTTTATTTGTTCAGGAAAAAGAAGACCAGTCGCTAATGGGATTGTCAATTTCAGAAGTTACAATTTATGCGCTTGGCTCGGGTTTAGGTTGGTTTTTAGCAATTATAAGTATGGCAGCAATAAGAGAAAAATTAAGGTATTCAAATATTCCAAAACCATTAAAAGGATTGGGAGTTACATTTATACTTACAGGATTAATGGCTATAGCATTTATGGGTATTATGGGAATTAAAATATAATTATTATGAGTTTTTTTAATTTATTATTAATAGGTACAGCAATATTTTTAGGAACAATTTTATTGTTAGTTGCAATACTATTGGTGGCAAAAGCAAAATTATCGCCTTCGGGCAGTGCAAAAATAAAAATTAATAATTCCAATGAAATTGAGGTAGCACGTGGAAATTCACTATTGCAAACTCTTTCATCAAATAAAATATTTTTACCATCAGCGTGCGGTGGCAGAGGTACATGTGGAATGTGCAAATGTCAGGTAAATAATGGTGGTGGCTCTATTTTATCTACCGAGGTAGGTTTCTTTACTCGTAAACAAATTAAAGAAAACTGGCGTCTTGGTTGCCAGGTTAAAGTAAAAGAAAATTTGGATATTAGCGTTCCCGAAGAAATATTAAATATTAAAAAATGGGAATGTGAAGTTGTATCAAATAATAATGTTGCAACATTTATTAAAGAATTTGTTGTAAAACTTCCCGATGGAGAACATCTTGATTTTAAATCGGGAGGTTATATTCAAATTGACGTTCCGGTAATTGACGTAGATTTTAAAAATGACATAGAAGTTGAAGCAGAATACAGGGACGAATGGGATAAGTACAAAATGTGGAACCTGAAAATGACAAATAAAGAAGAAACATTTCGTGCATATTCGATGGCGAACCATCCTGCCGAAGGCAATATTGTTATGCTTAACATAAGAATTGCAACACCTCCGTTTGATAAAAAAATAGGTGGCTTTATGAATGTAAATCCCGGTATTTGTTCGTCGTTTATTTTTAGCCGTAAAAAAGGCGATAAAGTTACTATATCTGGTCCTTACGGTGAGTTTCATATAAAACCAACAAATCGCGAAATGATGTTTATAGGCGGTGGGGCAGGTATGGCACCTATGCGCTCGCATATTTTCGACCAGTTTATAACTCAAAAAACCAGTCGTAAAGCTACATTTTGGTACGGAGCACGTTCGAAACGCGAAATATTTTACGAAGAAGATTTTAGAAAAATTGAAAAAGAATTTCCAAATTTTAATTTTACAATAGCACTATCAGAGCCAAAAGCCGAAGATAATTGGAATGGCAAAGTCGGTTTTATTCACCAAGTAATATTTAACGAATATTTAAATAAACACGAAGCACCCGAAGATATTGAGTATTACTTATGTGGCCCGCCGGTTATGAACGATGCTATTCAAAAAATGCTTTTCGAATTAGGCGTACCTTCCGAAATGATTGCCTTTGACGACTTTGGTGGATAAAAAAACATCACGAAATTTCGTGATGCTTTTTTGAGGTCTCTTCCGGACTCGAACCGGAGTATACGGTTTTGCAGACCGGTGCCTAGCCACTCGGCCAAGAGACCGTTCTATTTGCAAAACTACTAAAAAAATAAATTGTGTGCAAATTTCAATTAAAACAAATTAGATTTGCAAAAATATGTTTCTAATTATTTACATAAATATTGCTAATTGGCTTCAGAGCCACATGACAAATTGTTTGTTTAAAAACATGTTTGGTGTAGAGTGCCCCGGTTGTGGCTTTCAGCGTGCTTTAGTAGAACTCTTAAATGGTAATGTTTCCGAAAGTTTTAAATTATTTCCTGCTTTATTTCCTTTATTTTTATCTTTAACATTAGTAATTTTGCAAATAATTTTTAACAATAAATTAATTTTAACTTTATTAAAATATTCAATTATTTTATCAGTTTTATCAATAGTCGTTTCATATATCATTAAAATTTCAATTTAATTAATGGGAATTAAAATTAATAAATCAAAATTAGTTGTTTACACTGGACTATTGTCGTTGCTGATTTTTTGGTGCTATGCAATTATTGGATTAATACTTTCTATTATTTCTATAACAACTTACAGTAAAAATTTTAAAAAATCAGCAAAAACCACAAAATCAATTAAAGTTGCTTATTTCAGCTCAGTTTTAGGATTAATTTTATCATCAGTATATTTAATTTTCATAATAATTTATTTTTTTTATTCTGAAGTGGCGTTAAGTACAGCTTTTGGAACCATGCCATGGGATATGTTTTAATATGAATCTTCAAAAACGTATAAATTCACTTGTAAAATTAGGCGATGTACTTAAAAACTATAGCACATCGAACAAAATTAATGAGCAATTAAAAGATGAAATATCAAAACAAATTGCACAACAATATATCTATAACGCTTGGTTTACGCCCGATAATGTTAATTATGCAATAGAGCAATGGGCACAATTGCTGTCAAAAAATAATATTGAAAAATGGGTAAATAATTATAACCCGAAAAATTTTGAATCAACTACAAAAAAAAATGTAGCAGTTATTTTAGCCGGAAACATCCCTCTTGTAGGTATGCACGATTTAATTTCGGTAATTATAACCGGGCATAATTTTATCGGAAAACTTTCGTCAAAAGACGAACATTTATTGGTGTTAATAAAAAATATTCTTTGTAATACAGAACCCGAATTTTCGAAACAAATAAGTTTTACACACGAGATTTTAAAAAATTTTGATGCAGTAATTGCCACCGGAAACAACAATTCGGCACGCTACTTCGAATATTATTTTTCGAAAATACCTACAATTATTCGAAAAAATAAAAACTCTGTTGCCGTATTATCGGGCAACGAAAACGAAACAGATTTGTCTTATTTATCAGATGACATATTTAGATATTTTGGTTTGGGGTGCCGAAATGTTTCAAAAATTTTTTTACCTCAAAATTTTAATTTTGAAAAAATATTTATGAATTTTGAAAAATGGAATCATATATCAAAACATAATAAATATATGAATAATTACGAATATAATAAATCTGTATATCAGCTTAATAAAATAAAGTATTTTGACAATGGTTTTGTTTTACTTAAAAACGATAATCAAATAAATTCGCCATTAGCTGTAATATTTTATGAACATTATTCAGATATTACTAATTTAGCAACCGAATTAGAAAATAATAACAGCGAAATTCAATGTATTGTTAGTAATGAAAGCTGTATTAAAAATAATATTAATTTTGGAAAATCGCAAAAACCAAATTTATGGGATTATGCAGATAATAATGACACTATAAAATTTTTGTTAAATATATAATTTATTTGTTATGATTTACAAGTTTAAAGTTTTATCGGAAGAAGATGTTAAGTTCTTTATGGATGTTGAAATTATGTCCGACCAAACATTTTACGAATTTCATAATTTTATACAAGAAGAACTTGAATACGACAGTAGTATTCATGCAAAATTTTATGTTTCGGACCACAATTGGCAACGAAAACAAGAAATATTGCTTGTTGCCGGTAAAAAACAAGCAAAAGGTACGTTAACAATGAGCAAAGCAATTCTAAAAGATTTTATAAAAGATGCTCATCAAAAATTAATTTATGTTTTCGATATAATTAACGATAGGGCACTTTATATTGAGCTATCCGAAACTATTTCAAATACTTCGAGCAGGTATTATCCTATATGTACCGATTTTGGAGGAGAAATACCTCCACAGTTTGGTAAAAAAGCAAACAAAATAAATATGTTCGAAGATGAAGAAGACGATATTGACGTTTTTCGTAATAAAAAAAATGCACCGGTATTAGACGAAGACGACGAAACCTTTACCCCCGAACCTTTCGACAAAGATATACAGTTTGATATTGACGATGTTGATATTAACGAAGAAGAGGAAGAAGAATCTGATACCGAAGAAAAAGAAGATTTTGACGACGAAAATGATGCGGAAGACGAAAAATAACATAGTGCAAAAATTATTTAATATTATTTGCTAACAAATAACAAATATTTAATTGTAATTGCCGGACCTACTGCTGTTGGTAAAACAAAAACAGCAATCGAAATTGCACAAAAGTTTAATTGCGAAATAGTTTCGGCAGACTCACGTCAAATTTACAAAGAACTTATAATTGGTTCAGCACAACCAAATGCAGAAGAATTAGCAAAAGTAAAACATCATTTTATAGGAACAAAAAGCATTACAGAATATTATAATGTAAGTATGTTTGAAATTGATGTTATAACACTATTAAATAATTTGTTTGTAAATAACGATTTTGTTGTTCTTTGTGGTGGTTCAGGTTTGTACATTGATGCTGTATGTAAAGGTATTGACGATATGCCTAATTACGAACCGGAATTACGAACCGAACTAACGCAACAAGCAAATAATGAGGGAATCGAAAATTTAAGAATATTACTCAAAAAACTAGACCCCGAAACATATAAAAAAATTGACTTACGAAATAAGAATCGCATTATTAGAGCAGTAGAAATGTGTATTATAACCGGAAAACCTTACTCGGAGCTTCTTACAAAGCGAAACAAAATCAGAAACTTTAATGTTATTAGTGTTGCATTAAATATCGAAAGAGCCGAGTTACATAATAAAATTAACGAACGTACCGATATCATGGTAAATTTAGGTTTGGTTAACGAAGCTAAACAACTTTATCAATTTAAAAATCAAAATGCCCTAAACACAGTTGGCTACAAAGAATTGTTCGATTATTTAGAAAATAAATACGACCTAAACACAGCAATCGAACTAATAAAAAGAAATACCAGAAGGTATGCACGAAAACAAATAAGCTGGTTTAATCGAAACAATCAATACACTTGGTTTAAACCCACGCAAGTTTCCGAAATAATTAATTTTATTAATAATATAAAAAACAACAAGTCTGGTTGTTAAAATTATCAAAAATTATTTTATTTTATTCAATTAGTATATCTTTACATTGTGGATAGCATTAAAGGGAAAATATTATCTATAATAATACCGGTTTACAACGAAGAGTTAAATATACAACCTATACTTAACGATTTGCTTGATGTTTGTAACAAATTACAAGCAATCCCCGAAATTATATTTGTAAACGATGGCAGTAACGATAATTCTTTAATGTTGTTACGCCAGATAGCCGAAAAAAACAAAAATATAAAAGTAATTTCATTTACCCGTAATTTTGGGCATCAGGCAGCTTTAACTGCGGGATTAGATTGTGCTTTAGGCGATTGTGTTGTTACCATGGATTGCGATTTTCAAGACCCTCCGGAAGTAATATATAAAATGGTCGAAAAATGGGAGCAGGGCTATAAAATTATTTATGGAAGAAGAACTTTTAGACACGATAATTTTTTAAAAAAAATTACAGCAAAATTATATTATAAAATATTATTTAAAGCCAGTGAAATTAAGATAATGGGTAATATTGGTGATTTTCGTTTAATTGATAAATCGGTTGTTAATGAGCTTCGCCAAATGAAAGAAAAAAACAGGTATTTACGAGGTATGGTTCCGTGGTTGGGTTTTAAATACGAAATTGTCGATTACGAAAGACCTAAAAGACTTAGAGGTAGTACAGGTTTTAGTATTACCAAGATGCTGCGGTTTGCAATGGCAGGAATTTTAAATTTCTCTCTTTTCCCAATCAGGATAGGACTTGTGCTTGGCATTTTTATTATTATTACAGGCTTTTTGTTTTTGTTATATCTGGCAATAAGGTTTTTCTTTGATAATCAGTTTTATAAATTGCTCGAGTGGCTTGCTGTTGTTAATTATATTTTAATTGGCTTTTTGTTTATATTAATATGGATAGTTGCCGAGTATATTGGGCGTATTTACGACGAGGTTAAACAACGACCACTATATATTGTTGAAAATAAAATTAATTTCGACAATGAAAATATTAGTGCTTAACTACGAATACCCTCCAATAGGCGGTGGAGCAGGTAATATAACAAAAAACATTTCGCAAAGTTTAGCTCAAAAGGGTGAATATGTAACTGTTGTTACAACATGGTACAAAAATCTTCCGGAAGTCGAAAAACCTATTGAAAATTTAGAAATAATACGGCTAAAGTCTAAACGTAAGCATTTATATAATTCTAATCCCTTTGAAATGCTTTCGTGGCAAAATACAGCATTAAAATTTTTAAATAATCACCTGATTAATAATAAATATGATATTTGTTTAGCAAATTTTTCGTTACCCGGTGGTTATGTGGCACAAAAACTTAAAAAGAAATTTAACCTACCGTATTGCATATTGTCGCATGGGCACGATATACCATGGTTTTATAAACGTCAAATGTTTTTTTACCACTTAATTCTTTTTTTTATAATTAAGAAAATTTGTAAAAACTCTTCACTCAATTTTATACAAACCTCGTTTATGAAAGATAATATAGATAGGTTTTTAGGCAAAAAATTAACTTTTAAAAATATAATAATTCCTAATGGAGTCGAGGTTTTCGATAAGTTAAATTCTAATAGACAGAATGAACCTTTTACTGTAATTTTTGTTGGGCGATTTGTTCAGCAAAAAGATCCGTTAACCATTTTAAAAGCTCTGCTGCAATTAAAAAAAATGGATATACCTTTTAAGTTGCTAATGGTTGGCGATGGTCCTTTACGTAACAAAATGGAAAAGTTTGTAGAAAAAAATAATTTAACAACAACAACTTTTACAGGTTGGATAAAGCCCGATGAGGTAAAAAAAATTTACTCTAAATCGCACACCATTGTTACTCCTTCGCTTGCCGAGGGCATGTCTATTGCCAATATTGAAGCTCTTGCTGCCGGTGTCTATTTAGTTGCCACACCTGTTAGCGGAAACAAAGAAATGCTCGAGTGCTGCAAAAATGGGGTATTGGTTGAAGAAAAAAATCATATTGACATTGCTAACAAATTGCAGAAGTTTTATTTTGAACAATATTTAACTAAAAATTTTAAAGCTCAAAACACCTCACAACAGTTTTCGGAACAGTATAGTTGGGGAAAAATATCGGAACTATATTTAAATGAATTTAATAAAATTTTAAAACAATAATTTTATACCAAACCTTACAGTTCTTGGAATATCATAATAATAAGGATTGTTGATATACATTTTGTAATAGTTTTTAAAAGATTCAGGGTTTGTTTGCAAATTAATTTCACTATTATTTGCCGGATCCGACAAGTAACCATCATCATTTAAATTTCCGGTTTCATAATAATAATAAAAATTATTTAGTTTATTTAATAAATTTTCAACTATAATGTATAATGATATAACATATTGTTTGTTATAAATTGGTATTTTTTTCTCGGCCGAAATATTTAATTTAAAAATGTTTGTATTAGCTCTTAAAACGGTGTTTTTCTTGTAAAACGAAGATAAATTTTGTGTAAATGTTGAATAACGATTGAAATTGAAAAAAGCCGATAGCTCTATTCCTTTTGTAAACACCTTACTCAAAAACGAGTTGCCATTTCTATTATCAATACTGTATAAAAGCCATCCTTTTGAAATTAAAGTGGGGTAATATAAATTATAATACCACGAGTTTTTAGTGTGTTCTTGTGCACAAATGCTACCACCAACGCTAATTTTATTAAATAAAACATTTTGCATATTAATACTAAGTGTAATGTTATGGGTTATCATATAATTAGGGTTATTTACAAACGAATAGTAATCATTAGGAAACCCGTTTACATACTTAAAAATATCAATAATATTGTTTGTCCAGTTATGCTCGTAAACTAAGCCAATAGTAGATTTTGGAAATGGTTTATTGTAAATGCCAATAGTTAAATTATTCGAAGTTGTTGGTAGTAGTGCCGAGTTTGTGAAAATTCCTCTGTAATTTGTAGAAATGCTTGTGTTTGAGAAATATCCATAATTAATTGGGTTAAATAACGACTCGTCACCTGGGTTTTGTGATGCACGATAAAAACTAACAAAAGGCAAAAGATTTTTAATAGGATAACTTACTGTAATATTCGGCAAAATGTTATATGCTGTTTTGTACATTTTAAAGTTATCGTCAAAAAATGTTTCACTGCTAATATTTGAGTTATACAAGTATGGGTAAACGTATGGCTGGCTCATATAATCGATATTAGAAATTTTATTTCCCAGAAAATCGTACCAGTGGTTGCCATATCTGTATCCCATAATAGATGTAGGATTATTCAAACTATTTACATAAACCGCATAATCGCTACCAATATTTGCCGGGTGGCTTACTGCATTTCCATTAATTGAACTTACTTCGCTAACTTTTTTTATTCTGTAAAACGAATAAGAGTTGTAAAGCACAGGTTGTTTGTTGTTATAAGCACTTAATTTAATACCTGAATTAATATTGAAATTTTTAAATACAAAATCAGTTTTTGCAAAAACATTATAGCAAACAGGTTCGAATGCCTTTATTGGACGATAATTTACGCCATACAAATTTTTGTAATTAAAATAATCTTTATACGAAAAGTTTTTAATTTTATTTCCCGTATAATCGTAACCATACATTTGTAATATGTTTTCAGAAATAATTTCATCTGCCGAAAACATTTCCATCGAAAAGTCTGATGGCTTATAGCCATCTGTTTCAATCCAATTTAAGCTATTATAAGCATATCCCTTGCTTAATCTAAAATTGTAATCGAAGTATGTTTGTAACTGCTCATTATATAACCTGTTATACCATATTGTATCTTGAAAGATGCCGTTATTGTCGTAAACCGGGAATGGATTTGCTAGATCTAAGCTTTGAATTTGTTTATTCGATAATTTTCTGGCTAATTCCCATAATTGTAAAGGTTTTAAGCTATAACTGCTATAATTGTTTTTTTGTAATTCTGCACCAACAACAAACACTATATTGTTATAACAAAAATTGAATAATGCTGATGAATAAATATTTTTATTAGTTTGTTCCGAATAAAGGCTGTATGGCTGTCCGGGGTTATTCCATAAATTATAAATAAGCGGAGCTTCTTGTCCGTTAAGCAATCCGCCTGTTACGTGGTAAATATCCGAATTTAAAAAATAAACGTTGTTATGGTTTACCGAATTATAAAAGTCGTTATTCCATTTAACATAAAAATCGTTAGAATATTCATTTGAGTTATACACAAATAATGTGTCAGAGAATCCGTTTTGCTCCCGTATGCCAGGACCATAAATACTTGTTGAGTCTGTTATTGTGTAAGAGTTAATTTTATATGTTTTATAATTTCCGGAATAGCCATACCTAAAAAAATCTTTTTTATAAATTTCGTTTTGTAAGGTGTTATTATAAAAAGAGTATCCGAAGTTTATGAACAATTTAATTTTTGTTTTTTCTGATTGATATATATATTGTTCAAAATTAATTATTGTTGATGATGATTTTTTTGTTGTTGATGGGTTGTTTTCCCAGTTTAATAAAGTGTTTTCGAAAACGGGTAAGTTGCCGTTTTTGTAATAACTATAGTTCTCGATAGTAATATTAGTGTTTTTGCTTATTGGAAGTACGATTTTTGCAAACAAATTTCGCGAGAACGTTAAATCGTTTTTAAAAAAGTGGCTTTTATAAAAATTCGAATCATTTAAAAATTCGGCATTCAAATTAGTGCCAAAAGTTGTAGCTCTTAATGGGTTTAAGTAAATGTTATTTACATTTTCAGTAAAAGCAATGTTCTTGTAACCACTTGTATAATATGGTTCGTTGTCGTTTTTATATTCTAAATTAACAACAAATTTTGGCATAAAAGTTTTACTTAATTTTATTGTACCCGATAGGTAATATATATAATTTATAGCACCTTGATTTTTCTCGTGCAAATTGTTTTTAAAACTAAAATTAGGGAAATCGGTTCTTATTTCTAACGAAGCTTTTAATGAGTCGCTTGGAATATTAGTGTTTATGAAAATATTTCCATCCAAAGAATTTCCGAAATTACTCGAATAATTACTATTATCGTAATAAATATTTTTAATAGCATTTAAGCTTAGTTCATCAAAGTTTTTAAATGGTACATTGTCAAAATAAACTGAATTAAAACTCTCATTCATGTTATTAAAATACGATGTTCTGTTAAATGTGTGAACTTTTGGAAAAATATTAAACACAGAGTTTAAATTGTATAAGGGCAACCCTTGAAAACTTATTGTGTCGAATTGGTAAATACAATTTAACGCATTATTTTTAGTACTGTCTTGCGAAAAAGCAACTTTAACGAAAATAAGTATTACTAAAGCAAAATAATATTTCAAAACTCAATTTATTTAAATCATAAAATTATTAAATAGCAACGATTAAAAAAAGATTTGTCCTTAAAATAATGTTATAAAAGTTATTATAAAAAAACAACCCGAACTAATATTTTAATTCGGGTTATTAAATAAAGTTTGTCTTATTTACTTTAAAATGCTTTTAATTTTTTTGTCAAGCTCCTCTTTTGTCATATAGCCTACATTAATTTGTGGTTGTCCGTTTGTAGGCACAAACAAAACCGCCGGAATCGAAGTGATATTAAACAATTGCGAAAGTTCGTTTTCGTTGTCGGTATTTACTTTGTAAACCAAAAGTTTACCTTTATAAGTTTCGCTGGCTTGCTCTATTAACGGTGATAACATTTTGCACGGGCGACACCATTCCGCATAAAAATCAATTATAGCCGGAAGTTTTCCCTTATATTTCCAGTTTTTACTTTTTGTGTAATCATAAACTTTTTGTTTAAAAGTTTCTTTTGTTAAAAACTCGACTTTTGAAGATGGCTTTACTTTATTTTCTGCCAAATATGGCTGTGCATTTAAAGATATTGTTAAAAACAATAAAATGAATAACGAATATGTATATTTCATGTGTTTATTTTTTTACATTTAATATTTCTTCAAAAGCTTTAATAAACGAGTCTTTCGACATAGCACCGGTTGCCATTTGCGGTTGACCGTTTTTTGGTATAAATAAAATTGAAGGAATGCTACGTATACCAAACATCGAAGCTAGTTCTTGCTGGTCTTCTGTGTCAACTTTATACACGTTCATTTTACCATCAAACTCGTTTCCCAACTCTTCCATTATTGGAGCAACCATTTTACAAGGCGAGCACCAATCGGCATAAAAATCTATTACACATGGTTTGTCTCCTTCAAATTTCCAATCTTTATTTAATTCGTAATTAAAAACTTTATTCTTAAAAGTTTCTTTTGTTAAATGTTCTACCATAATTTCAATATTTTATAAATTTATTTTATATTATCAAAATATGTGCATAATTACATATAAATAAAAAAAATATTTATTTTAACCTTTAAAATAGTAATTTTGACAGTAGTTTTAATTATTTTTTTATTTTTAATGCAAATTGAATTAAACAATAACATATTTAATATCATATCGTTAGCCGCTAATAAGTTGAATGTTGAAGCTTATGTAGTTGGTGGATATGTAAGAGATGTTATAATTGGCAGAGCTTCAAAAGATATAGACATTGTGGCAGTTGGTAGTGGTATTGAGCTTGCAAACGAAACAGCTAAATTGCTAGATATAAGCAAAGTTGCGATATACAAAAACTTTGGAACAGCCCAAATAAAATTTCATGATATTGATATAGAATTTGTGGGAGCACGAAAAGAAAGCTATCAGCGAAATTCACGAAAGCCAATAGTCGAAAACGGTAGTTTAAGCGACGACCAGCTTCGACGCGATTTTACAATTAATGCTTTGGCAGCGTCGCTTAACGACAATGATTATGGAAAGGTTTTCGACCCTTTTAATGGTTTAAACGACCTTTATAACAGAATAATTAAAACTCCATTAGAACCACAAATAACCTTTAGCGACGACCCGTTGCGAATGTTAAGGGCTATAAGATTTGCTTCGCAACTTGGTTTTGATATAGAAGAAGAAACGTTTAAAGCAATAAAGTTAAATGCCGAGCGTCTAAAAATAATCTCAGTTGAGCGTATTGCCGATGAATTTAATAAAATAATTTTATCGCCCAAACCCTCAGTTGGTATTGAGCAACTTGAAGAAACAGGGCTATTGTCAATATTTTTTCCGCAGTTAGTACAACTTAAAGGTATCGAAAATATTGAAGGTAAAATGCACAAAGATAATTTTACTCATACTTTACAAGTTGTTGACCAAATAAGCATTAAATCAAATGATTTATGGTTACGCTGGGCTGCATTACTACACGATATTGGAAAGCCGGCAGTAAAACATTTTAATAAAGAATCCGGCTGGACTTTTCATGGACATGAAGTTACAGGTGGTAAAATGGTTGAAGAAATATTTAGGCAGCTTAGGTTACCACTAAACGAAAAACTAAAATATGTGCAGTCGCTTGTGGAGCTACACCTCAGACCAATTGCTCTTGTGCACGATGTTGTAACAGATTCCGCAATAAGAAGATTATTGTTTGAAGCAAACGAAAACATTGAAGATTTAATGCTTTTAGCCGAAGCCGACATTACTTCGAAAAACGAAACAAAAGTAAAACTGTTTTTAAATAACTTTAAATTAGTACGACAAAAATTAAAAACAGTAGAAGAAAAAGACCGGATAAGAAATATGCAACCACCGGTAACAGGCGAAGAAATAATGAAAATGTTTAATTTACCACCTTGCAAAGCTGTGGGCGAATTAAAAGCTATAATTAAAGATGCGATTCTCGACGGAATTATTAAAAACAACAGAGACGATGTACTGGAATATTTAATTAAAATTGCAAAAGAAAAAGGTATTAATAATTAGTCTACCTTTAAAATTAATTTATTGTCTGTAATTCAGCTAATTACTTCAGGAACCTTCTAAAAAATTAATTACTCCGTCATTCTGTCCCGATCCCGAAGAATCGGGATTCGGGATTGTTTCAGAATTTAATTATCAATATTATAACAATAATCAAAATATTTATCTTTTTTTTACCCTAAACATTCGGGTAGTAGCAAAGAATATATATTCCGCACGCTCCAGCTCGAATCCTTCGAGCTCGTTACCACACAACTCCAGCCAGAATCTTACTAGCTTATTATTTTTAACCCTTATTTTAATCGAAGTGGTGCGGTGGGCTGTCCACGAAGTTGTGTGAACTACAATTTTTGGGTTAATTATGCACGGTGTTACAACAAATCAATTTTATTTATCATCCTAATTAATTTGAACTAGTTAAAAAATTGGAGTTGGACTTCGTGGAGGGTTTTTTGTTTCTTTTTTGGTGGTGAAAAAAGAAAAATAAAAAAAATCTAAATTAAAATCACAATGCTCAAAATTATAAAAATGGTTTTTTGGGTTCGGCTAATAAATTATTTTAATCTCTGAAATTAATTTTTCTATGCTACACCAAAGTTTCTCGGCAGTTTTGTCCCAGCTAAATTTCTCTTTCTGAATTTTTGCTTTCTCTATTAAGTTTTTTCTTAAGTTTTCGTCACTAAATAGCATTTTCATTGCCGAAGAAATTGAATCAACACTAAACGGGTCAACGTATATAGCAGCGTCTCCGCCAACTTCGGGTAGCGATGAAGTGTTAGACGTAATAACCGGAACCCCACTATACATGGCTTCTAGAACTGGAATTCCAAAACCTTCGAAAATAGAAACGTACGTTAGTGCTAATGCCGAACCTAACAAATTTTTTAGTTCGTTTGTGCTAACCCTTCCTGTAAAAATAATATCTTCTTTATATGTTATTTTTTTATAAACGCTTTCCATTTCAGCGTTCCACCAATATGCTTTACCCACAATAATTAGTTTAACTTTTGATTTTGTTTCTGTTTTAAAATGTTCGAAAGCTTTTAACAAATTGCAAATATTTTTCCGAGGATGTAACGAACCAACATATAAAAAATAAGGAGAACCGCCAGAAAATTTGTTTTTTGTATTAATTATTTCTTCGCTCGAAAGTGGGCAATAATCAGTATTTGCACCATTGTAAACAACGTCAATTTTGTTTTCGGGGTAATTATAATGTTTAATTACATCTTGTTTCGAAAATTCTGAAACAGTAGCAATTCTGTTAGCCCGCTTTACAAATTTCGGAAAAAATATTTGCAAATATTTTCGGGCAACAAAAGGGATAAACTCCGGATAATGTTCATAATTTATATCGTGAACAACTTGTAAAACCGGTATTTTTGATGATAAAGATAAGTGCCCGTCTGTAGTTAAAAATAAATCTGCATTATATTTTTTTAAAACATGAGGAATTATCCATTCAAACCAAATATAATATAAAATTGGATGTCGGGCGGGTGGTCCGTAAACCAGCGGGGTTATATTTTCCGAAAAAATAAACTCTTCAGAAAATGGACGGTCGAACAAAAAATAAAAATTATGTTCGGGGTGGTTTATAGTTATTCTTTTTAGCGTTTCGTAAGTAAACCAACCGATTCCCTCTAATTTATTTTTTAATAAAAACCGTGTGTTTACAACAATATTCATATTTTGCAAAGATAAAATTATTAATTTTACTTAACTATTAAAAAA
>Ga0172375_10005320_pt1 | contig 18636 bp, 12 predicted proteins | sample LakKiv1m_FD_114537 | JGI IMG/M metagenome (GOLD analysis project Ga0172375, IMG submission 114537) | Freshwater microbial communities from Kabuno Bay, South-Kivu, Congo - kab_092012_11.1m | ecosystem: Environmental > Aquatic > Freshwater > Lake | place: Democratic Republic of the Congo...
AACAGAGCCCACGCTGGTTCCACCGGCACCGTTTTCACCATTCTGACCATCGGTGCCGCCAGTGCCGTTGCCGCCGTCAGAGCCGCAAACGCCGCTTCCGCCCTGGCCCAGACCCAGAGAAATGTCCGGGAATGCGCCGTCGCCGCCTTCGTAACCGGCGCAGCAGCCGCGTGTTTCACGACAGGAAAGTCCGCCGTTGCCGCCGCCCGCTCCGCAGGAAGAAAGACCGCCGCGTCCGGCTCCCGGTCTGTCGTTTTCAGGACAGACAAGCCCGCCAATCAGCGGAACATCGCCGCCATCCTGCCTCGAATCGCCACCGTCATGGCCGTCCTGACCGCGGTCGCCGTCCTGACCGGTAGCACTGATGAAGCGTCCGTCGCCGCCGATTCCGGCGATGATGGTGCAGTCTTCCATAATCAGCGCGTCTGCGGCCTTGGCGAATACGCCGTATGAACTGGAGGAAGAGCCTCCACTGCTGCTGCCGTTACCGGCGCGGATAATGAGCATGGAAACCATAGTGCGCTGCACTATGCCTTTGGCTTCCAGACCGATGTTAGAAGTGCTGATAAGTGTCGCCTCATAGCCGGACTGGCGGTTCCAGCCTATAGGAGCCGTGTCAATATCAACATCATGCTGGCTGTATCCGCCATAAAGACTTATGCCCGAACTGAGCTTGAATTTTTCGGTGTAGGAACCTGATGCGATGTAGACTTCCGTTTTCTTGGAATCCATCGCTACCATGGAAATTGCATCGCTGATTTTCTTTACAGGGTCATCGATGGTTCCGGCTCCCGTTGAACTGCCGGTGGATGAAACAAATACGGCGAGCTCAATGTTGCCGTCGATGCCGTCGCAGTTGGAGTCGATGAATTCGCGATCCGGAGCGTCCTGGTAACCCTGGAATTCGCAATAGTAGGTGCAGCCTTCACCGGTCAGATCCCACCAGTTCTCATCGCAGTCGGTGGCTTCGCCGAAAACTTCCACATATTCCGTCAGATCCCAGCCATTGTTGACATTAGCAGGAGCGCTGATAGTGACCAGAGCGGAATGCTGACCATAAGTTGTGGGTTCATATACGACATCGAACCCCAGCGTAGTGGTGCCTGCAATTACTGAATAAGCTCCACCGGCAAATGGATCAGGCGGGTTCATGTTTTCGATTCTGAATGTTCCCGCGGGAGTGTCGCCAATCATCTCAATAGTGATTGCTGTAACATTGGCGGAACCTACGCCCACATTTTCAACAGCCAGGCTTTCACTCTTAGGATCAGCGCCGGACATTTCAGAGAATTGCACCTGTCCGAAGGAAATGGGCGAAGCCGGTCTTACTGCCAGATCCGGGCCGATGCCTTCGACGCGCAGAGGTATCTGGAACACTTCGTTTCCGGGCGCATCTGATTCTATAGTAAGATAAGCCGTACTGACTATACGGGCATTGGGTATTGCAATCGCCGTCATGGTTATTGAATGCGGCAGACCGCTGTCGGAACCTTCCGGTGCTAGATCCAGCGCATAATCGTTGGTATCTGCCAGATCGAAAACAAAGCCGGTATCGCTTTCAATGTAGGCGGCTTGTACGTTAAGCACATGACCGCCGCAGTTGAATACTTCAATTTCCATTTCCGAGTCGTCGCCAATGGCTACTTCCTGGAAATCCACGATAGTCGGCTGGGCGCAGATTCTGGGCTGCACGCCGTTGCCGATTAATTCAACTTCAAACTCAGGAGCTTCGACATCGTTTGTGGTGAAAATAACCTTGTTGGCAGTTTCACCTTCAGTTATGGCGGAGAAGGTAATCATGAGTTCCCTGGAACCGCCATAAGGAACGAGAAGCGGATCAACCAGTGTCTCAAAGCGGAAACTGGCGTCAGACTGGTTTTCGAAGCGGAAGCCGGTGACGGTAAGTGTAGCATTGGCGGTATCGTCAACTTCCCGGTTTTCGATAATGACAGGCAGCGTCTTGGTAGTCTGCACTTTTACGTCACCAAAATCCAGCGGCTCGCCTTCGGGTGAGACATAAGCGTTCGGCTTGCCTTTTTCGCGAGTTACCAGATCAACCTTGGGGGTCATCCACCAGGCGTCGGTATTGATCTGCAGCGTGCCGATATCGATAACGCCGGTGCCGACATAGTTAAGATGAATCTCCTTCGATTCACCTACGCCCAGCTTGATCGTTTCGTTTTCTTCCAATACATCCGCGTCAGCAATGGAGAATGGACTTTCCTCTCCTTCCGTCACCCACATTTCATAAGAAATGCGAAGATCTTTCGAAGGGCCGATATTTTCAATAATGACGGTGCAAGTGGAGCTGTTTCCATAAACAACGGCTCCGAAGTCACAGAGCATGTTGCCGCCGGAAGAAGTGGTGATGATGAAATCCGGGTCGCGTTCGCCTTCATAATCGCCCTCGCCTTCACCTTCGCCCTCACCCTCGCCTTCTCCTTCACCTTCGTTGCCGTCACCGTCACCCAGATTGGTGCAGAGGTTTGTGTCCGGATCGCAGTAGGTTCCCTCAAAAGCGGCGCAGTCTTCCTCGGTGTAGCAGTAAACTACACAAGAGCCGCCGGGCTCACAGGCCGAACTGGGCGCGCAGTACGTTCCGCCCCACTCGGTCGTACAGCAGCATCCGCTGTCGCAATCGCTGTCGCCGGTGCAGACATCAGCACAAACCGAACCGGAAGGATCGTCGATGGTACCCATTATCACCTGTCCATCAGGACATTCGTATTGAGGGTTGTCGCCATCAACATCCTGGTTGCCGCTGTCGGCACAGGCAGAAATGAAAGCGAACGCAATTATTCCGATGAAAGCCAGTACAACCGCTTTTCTGTCCATCACACTTCCCCTCTGGATTGGGTTAACGGCCCTTGAACACATTGTAAGTACAACTTTCAGGAAGTTGCTAGTTACTCTCGTCCACGGTCAGTTTACTATATTAAGGGTAATATGGTCAATTAAGATTTGTTTACGAAGATGCAGGATTTGAATATTTTTTTCGCCAGTTTTCCAGCCATTTATCCAGAGAAACGCCAAAAACCGATCTCCAGGCTGTCCCGAAAGGCTGTCCTTCGCGTACTCTGCTGATAATACTTATTATTTTATCTTTCCCGAATTCTTCCAGCATGTCAGCAAAAAGCCAGTGCGCAGTCAGGTAAACTACTTTGGGATGTTCTTTAACCATGGTATCGCCGTCAGAAACCGGATCACCGTCGAGTGCGCCTCGGATATAATATTTTTTTATATCTTCACGCGGTCCTCGCTGATCGGCCTGCCCGGCTGTCACAGAGGCCATACCTTCCCGGAACCACAGCGGGAAATCCTTGCGATACCAATTGTGGCGTTTACCGCCATTCTGATACATGACGACATGAGTCATTTCATGCATCATCATTTTGTTAATGCGTGTTTGAAGACCGTCTCCTCCCCATGTGCGCGGAGATTGCAGATCTATTGTCTCATAGCGCGCCCAGCCGCGCAGCCAGGGATAACCGTGGCGGTGTATCTGTTTTTCCATATCCCCGTGCGTCGGGTGAATGCGGATAGTGAGCTTGTCTCTAAAATCGCCCCATTGGCCGACTTTGGGAAGCGCGTCACGAGCGGCCAGCGATACCATTTCGGCTTCTTCGGAGTCTACATGATTGTAGTGAATTTCAATATCAGCGTTATATTGCGGATTTTTATAATAAATTCTACCGTCAAGCCTCAACCCGCTGGTGGCGCAGGCACTGAAAAACAATGCCGCGAACAGAGCAAGACTGATAATCAGTGAATATTTACGGCTGTTTTTCATTGTTCAACTGCGCTGATTTTTTCAAGTTCGGATTGCCAGTCTTTATAGAGAGTTTCCCAGGGATACAGTTTTGTTGCAGTCTCGGCCCGGGCGCGAGCCTGCGCTACATCACCCAGTTCGAACCATGCTTTTGATATTTTATAGGCAATCAGCGCCATGTATTCCTGATATGAGCCGTCAATGTTTTTAGGCGTGCTTCTGGCAGCCTGCATATAGGCGGCAATAGCCTTGGAGTATTCTTTCTGTGAAAAATAATACTCGCCATCCCAGAAATTACTGCGGGCGATCATCCATATTGCACATTTCGGGCATGGTCCGGGGTTGTTAATCAGTAGTTTATAGCCCTGCGCATAGCTGATATCCTTGCTGTTATTCATCAGGCATGAATCCGGGTGATCGTAATGATCCGGCAGTTTAAAAAGTGCATGACCCATCTCGTGCGCCAGCACAAAGGCTCCTACAATGTCGTTTCGCTCCTGGCGACTGATTTCACCCTGCAAGGGGTCGATAAAAAACGGAATGCGCGTGTCCATGCCGAATGTATTCGCCATTATCCCGCGTCCGCCTAAAGCTTTGAGGTCCGGGCTTTTTGAGGAGAAGCCGCCGACCTTGCAGGTGGTGAAAATGCTGTGGGGAAAAGGCTGAGTGGCGTCATCGTATAGAATAAAGGTGTTGGTGATTACCAGATCGTATTTCGACTGCTGTTTGAAAAGCACGCGCCAGTTCTGATAGCTGCGGTATTCAATTCTGGACGGATCAAGGATGGAGCGCCCCTTGATTTTTATGCGTGAAATCTCGCTGATCTTTGAATTCATCTGCGAAACGACACCTTCATACAGCTTCTCGTATGAGTCGTATGCCGCCCTGTCCTTCTCGGGGAAAAAAGCCTGCAGTTCCTCAACCTTCCAGCGTTTGAGGAATGTCATTATTTTTTCGCGCCACTGTGAGAAGTCGTTCTGCTTGCCGACCTTGAAGCGCCGGGAATCGTAGTCCAGAAAATCCGCGCTGTTTTTATCGAGGTTTTCTGCAAAGAAATGATCAATTTCCATGCGCCCGACAAACTGGAATTCCGGCGACACGGCTCCGAATTTGTCTTTAAACATAAAGGCCGCCGTTTTCAGCATCTGTTCCACATCGGATTCGGAAATATCGTCGAAGTCCGGGTCGATGACCAGCAGCACCTTCAGTGTCGCGGGTTGATAATGCTCAAATTGTTTATAGGCTTCAATGTCTTCTTCCGCAAAAGCAGTGCCGGCGAAGCTGATTGTCATTGCGACAGCGACAAAAAGCGTGATGAAAATATTTTTCATATCCAAATTCCCGTAATTAAAACCGCATCATCTGTCTTTGAAAGCTAACACACACATCTCCTGGTTACAAGCGAAGGAGATGCTTTTACTGTTGCTTACGTCCTTTTTTTGTATTCTCGCCTGAACCTGTAGTCTTCTTGGCTTTACCTATTTCGTGTCGTATCATCTTGACTAAATCCGACAATCCCGTACCTTTGTGTGCACTCACACAGACATAATGCCCCGATTCCGGTCTTTCGATCTCAACATCCTCAGGCAGCATGTCTATTTTGTTGAATACGATAATCTGCGGAATTCCTGACAATTCCATATCTTTCATAATCTTATCTACGCTGCTCATCTGCTGCTCGCATTGCGGGTTCGAAATGTCAACGACATGCAGCAGAAGATCGGTTTCATTCAGTTCTTCCAAAGTGGCCTTGAAAGCCGAGATAAGCTCCTGCGGCAGTTCGCGAATGAATCCCACGGTATCGACCAGCAGCATTTCGCGCTCGTCGGGGAATCTCAAACGGCGCGAGGTGGGATCAAGTGTGGCGAAAAGCTTGTTTTCGACAAATACATTGCTGTTGGTAAGTTTATTCAGAAGCGTCGATTTGCCCGCGTTAGTGTAACCAACCAGACCGACCACCGGCATATCGTTGCGCTTGCGTTTTTCGCGCCGCAGTCGGCGCTGCTCGGACAGCTTTTCGATTTCGCGTTCTAAAAGTGAAATCCGGTCTCTGATGACTCGCCGGTCGATTTCAAGCTTCTGCTCGCCCGGACCGCGTCCGCCTATACCGCCCATCAGACGCGAGAAAGCACGGTCTTTTTTCTGGGCCAGACGCGGCAAACGGTATTTGAGCTGCGCCAGTTCTACCTGAATGCGACCATCACTGGTCTGCGCACGGCTGGCAAAAATATCCAGAATGAGCTGGGTGCGGTCGATTACTTTCATGTCAGTGAATTCAGAAAGCGAGCGCAACTGCGCCGGGCTCAGTTCACGGTCGAATATCAGCAGATCGGCGTCGGCCTGCATGCATTCGATCAGCAGTTCGCGCAGACGGCCTATACCCAGAATGTATTTCGGATCAATCTGAAAGCGCCGCTGCACTACACGGCCTACAACTTCGACGCCTGCGGTTTCGGCCAGTTGCGCCAGCTCGTCCAGACGCTCATCCTGCACCGCCGAAGATTCGGTTGTAACGCCTACCAGAAAAGCATGGTCGTTAAAGCGCAGCTTTTTAACAGCGTGACCCTTACCCTTGTTAAGCTGTGTGAACTGGTCTTCCAGCGCACTCATCAGTCCCATGAAGTCTTCATTCAGATGATGGACGCTGACGGGCTCCGAAACCTGATAGCGCTTTTTATCGTCGTTTTCCGGCAGCAGATTGGCAAATTGGATATCGCCCGGCAGCCCTTTTTCGCTAACATCCAGCGCGGCCACTATATCTAAACGCAGAAGCGCCATGTCGCCCAGATCTTCTTCCGTCAAGGGTTCTCCCTTAAGGTGAGTATGCACCAGGCGCAGACCCCGCAGTCGTCCGCCGGATTCACTCATACGTCCGAAGTCCGGCAGATACAGGCGTTCGGCGTTTCCAACCACTACCTGCTCGATGTCGCCGTGCCGGTCAATGAGAATTCCGACCTGACGTCCGATTTCTCTTGAAACCTGCGCCATCAGACGCGCCGGCTCCACACCGATAATTTCATTCGGTCTTATGCGCCGCTTGCCGAGTTTTTCCAGAGCTGAAAGCTGACTGGCCTTGAGACCGCTTTTATTTCCGTAAATGTTCGAGATGGTTTTATCCTTCCTGATGTCAAGTAAGCCCTGACTTATAATGTAACTACGAATTCTCAGTTTTCAGCATGGCTGCTGTCAAGAATTTAAAGAGTATTCTTCAACTTGCCTGAATTGCCTGCGGTGTGTTATCTGTATTTAATCTTGAGGATGGCGATAACATGCATTAAGCGATGGAGCAATTGATTGACCTCCGCAAATGTCGTACATATCGGCGGCTTTTCTCCGGCTGAACTGCTTTCCAGTCTGGGGCTGATGCAGGATCTTGAGTTTGACACCCAACTGCTGCACTCGTGGCGCGTAGCTTTAGCTTCGTTCAGAATGGCCGAAAAGCTCTGCCCTGCCACTGCAGTTAATGTATTTTACGCCGCACTGCTGGCAGATGTTGGCGCAATTCATTTCAGTCGCCACATTGTACATTCACTCATGGCCGCCCCCGCCGGCATAAATCAGAAGTCGCGCGTAGATCTGTTCTTCCATCCGGAGATTGCATATAAAAGTCTGCGTGACATGCCCGGCATGGGAGCAGTGGCCGACCTGGTGCGCATGCATCATGAAAATCTCGACGGCTCCGGCTACCCTCGCGGTCTGCGCGATGCAGACATTCCGCTGGAAGCCATGATACTGCGTCTGGCAGACATGCTGGATCTGACCATTAGAACCGACCGGCCTGAAAAGTCGGATGAAGTGCGCCGCTCGCTCAAACCCTTTATCGGTGAGAGTTTCAGCGCCGAAGTATTCGAGGCTATGCTGTCGCTTATTTCCGGCAACGGACTGTTTGCTGCGCTCAATTCCGACGAATTGCTGATGAACGAAATGGCGCATCTGGTCGAAGAACTGAGGGATCATGCACTATTCCAGAATATCCGGCAGATCGATATTTTTATGGATCACCTGGGAGACCTCATCGATACGCGCAATCACAGATTTTCGCAGGGACAGTCCAGAAACATCCGTGATCTCTGCATGAAAATCGGAAATGAAATGGGGCTGGACGACGAACGTCTGCGCAAACTTCAATGGGCCTCCAATCTGCACAACCTGGGAGAAATATCTCTGCGTCACATGGTGCTTGGCAAAAAGAGCCCCCTGCAGGAAGAAGAACGCCGTCTCATAAGACGACACCCGATTGTTTCCTGCGAACTTCTTAAGCGGGTTAAAGGTCTGGAGGATGTAGCGGCAATTGTAAGACACCATCACGAAAACTATAATGGCAGCGGATATCCGGACGCAGTTCAAGGCGCTGATATTCCGCTCGAAGCCCGCATCATTCGGGTCGCCGACGCCTTTTACGCCATGATTTCGGAACGACCGTACCGTAAAAAACGCGACTGGCGCAGAGCCGTAAACGAAATACGGCACAAATCCGGTACGCAATTCGATCCGCAGGTAGTGGAAACAGCAACGCCGCTACTTAATAAATAGCGGCGCTGCATAAGATTAAATTTATCTGTCTTTATCAGATCTCTTCGTCCAGTTCGGCCTTCCAGATCTGCCAGTCTTCATCACGATTGTCCTGCCAGTAGATTATGCCGTTTGAAATGTACGGATAACGCTGATCGTGCGATTCGTTAGTGACCTGCACATACTCGTAAGTCGGGTCAGCCAGAGCCTTGACGATATCGCCGGCCCAGATGTCGAAGCTGCCTTCCGAGTCATCACTCCATACTACGAGCGTTCCGAAGACACGCATGTCATTGGGATTCTGCGTGGCGGTCTTGACCGGGTCAACGTCAAACAGAATCTTGGGCTCTTCCTTAGTGGAAGTATTATAAACCCAGATGTCTCCGGCTTCGTCTACCCATAAAAGATAAGGATCGGAGAAGGAGATAAGGTTGTACTGACGACCGGCACCGGAAGCAATTTCTTCCATTTCAGGATTGGAGTCGGCGCGCGGAACAAAGTAGAGTGAACCTTCAGTGCTGGCGACCCAAGCTTTCAGGCCGTCACAGGCGAATGAAACAGCATGCACATGCAGAGCGGTCAGATTATCCATTTCGGACGGATTGGCTATATCGGAGAGAAGCGGATTTTTAAGGTCGCCACTGCTGGTCATGAGAACCAGTTCCTGACCGCGAGTCGATTCGTAAATGCAGAATCCGGGGACTGGAACTTCAGTGAAACCGGCCTCGGCTTTGCTGTCGCGCCACCGATATCTGTAGGTTTTAGCAGACGCACCTGGATTCCATACAAAATAGTTTTCGTTTACCACATACTGATTGATACCGTAGTTGCCGGCAGAAACTCCCTGCATGGCAACCTGCAGTTCTGCGTCGCCTTCAACCACGCGCGCGAATATATCGGTGTCGGTTCTGTAAAGAAGATGATACTGGCTGTCGATCTGCACGATGTGCGGCATCATATAATTGACGCCTTCTTCGCCCAGTACGACTTCGCCCTGAACCGGACCGCCGTCGTCGACTTCTTCATCATCCTTGCCGCCATCGCTGCATGACAAGGAAAGAATCATCAGAAATATTGCGAGATTCAGTGCAAGTAAACGCCTCATACTCATTCCGCTCCTCCTTGGAAAATAGTCGATTCGAGAACACCTGTTTGTTCAGAACTTAGGAACCGAACATACTCTTCATTTTCTCTATGAAGCTATTCTGTCGCGGATAAGTTTTGCCCATTGGACAGGTATTGTCAAATTTCTCCAGTATTTCTCTCTGGTCCTTATTCAGATTTGTAGGAACTTCGACAGTAACGGAGACGAGCTGATCGCCACGGCCTATTCCTCCAAGATGCGGAAAGCCCTTGCCCTTGAGCTTGAATATTGTGCCAGGCTGTGTGCCTGCAGGGATTTTAAGACTGACTTTACCATCAAGCGTGGGAACTTCAATTTTTGCACCCAGCGCTGCCTGACAGAAAGCCAGAGGAACTTCAATTATTACTTCGTCTTCATGGCGTTCGAAAAACTCATGTTTGCTAACATAAATGACAACATAAAGGTCGCCGGAAGGACCACCCTTGGTTCCAGCTTCACCTTCACCTGTCAGCTTGAGGCGCTGTCCGGAATCGATGCCCGCTGGAATATTGACTTTAAGCTTGCGATTGACCTGCTTGTGACCGCTGCCCTTGCATTCGGGACAGGGTTCGCTTATCACCCGTCCAGTTCCTCCGCACTCGGGACAAGTACGGCGAATCGCGAAAAATCCCTGCTGAATATGCTGCTGGCCCGTGCCGTTGCAGCGCTGGCAGGTGCTTTCTTTTGATCCGGGTTTCGCGCCAGATCCTTTGCAGATTTCGCATTTCTGTTTGACGGGAATATCGATGAACTTTTCAACGCCCTTAGCAGCTTCTTCGAAGGAGATTTCCATATCGTAACGATAGTCGGTGCCCTTGCGAACACCATTGTTGCTCCAGCCGCCAAAACGACCGCCGAAGCCCCCGCCGCCGCCGAAAATGTCGCCGAATATATCGCCGAAAATATCCGAGAATGAGCCGCCGTGCGTGAATTTGTCGAAGTCGAAATCGAATCCACCGAAACCGGCAGATGCGCCCATGTCGTGACCGTACTGGTCATAAAGCTTGCGCTTCTCGGGATCACTCAGAACTTCATATGCCTCGGCAGCTTCCTTGAACTTTTCTTCGGCTTCAGCATTGCCTGGGTTTTTGTCCGGGTGGAACTTTACCGCAAGTTGACGGAAAGCTTTTTTAAGCTCCGCCTCTCCGGAGTCCCTGGCTACGCCAAGAACCTCGTAATAATCTCTCTTCTTCTTCGAGGTCACTACTACACCTTCAGATTTCTACGAGTTGACAATGATGATGCTGTTATTTGTCCTTGACCTCTTCGAATTCGGCGTCTACGGTTTTCGAACCGCCCTTTGCATCGCCGCCTGAGGAAGATGAAGAATCGAACCCGGCTCCAGCAGGTCCACCGGCTCCGCCTGCGCCACCGGCCTGAGCAGCCTTGGACGCTTCCTGATACATGATGTCGGCAATTTTGTGTGAAGCTTCAGAAAGCTTGTTGATGGCCGAACGGATGGTGATTTCATCGTTGGTGCCCAGAGCTTCGCGCAGATGTTTTATACCGTCATCGATATCTTTCTTTTCTGAGGAGCCAAGACTGTCTCCGTATTCTCTTACGGCACGCTCAGTGGAATAGATGAGAGTGTCTGCTTCGTTGCGCAGTTCTGCCAGTTCACGCTTTTTCTTGTCGGCGTCGCGGGAGACATCTGCTTCTTTTACCATGCGCTCAATCTCATGCTCGTTGAGACCCGAAGATGGAGTAATGCGAATAGCCTGCTCGCGACCGGTACCCAGATCTTTCGCCGAAACGTTCAGAATGCCGTTGGCGTCGATATTAAAGGTAACTTCGATCTGAGGAACACCGCGAGGTGCGGGAGGAATTCCTACCAGTTCGAATCGGCCCAGCGATTTATTGTCGGAGGCCATTTCGCGCTCGCCCTGAAGTACGTGTACCGAAACCGCCGGCTGATTGTCAGTGGCTGTCGAGAAAATCTGGCTCTTGGTTGTGGGGATAGTAGTATTGCGGTCGATCAGCTTGGTGAATACGCCGCCCAGAGTTTCAATACCAAGTGAGAGCGGAGTCACGTCGAGCAGCAGCACGTCTTTTACATCACCCTTGAGAACGCCACCCTGAATAGCCGCGCCCATGGCAACGACTTCGTCCGGGTTGACGCCCTTAAAAGGCTGTTTACCAAAGAATTCGGAAACACGTTTCTGAACCAGAGGCATACGGGTCATACCACCGACCAGGATAACCTGACCGATGTCTTTGGTGCTCATTCCTGCATCCTGCAGGGCCTGACGACAGGGCTCGATGGTGCTCTCTACCAGATCCTCAACCAGACTTTCAAGCTTGGCGCGCGAAAGCTTAAGATTGAGGTGTTTGGGACCGCTGGCATCAGCAGTGATGAACGGCAGATTGATTTCGGTTTCCATTGATGAGCTGAGTTCATGCTTAGCCGATTCAGCAGCTTCTTTCAGACGCTGCAATGCCATTCTGTCATCACGCAGGTTGATGCCGGTCTGCTTTTTGAACTCGTCAGACATCCACTGAATGATGCGCTGATCGAAATCTTCGCCGCCCAGATAGGTATTGCCGTTGGTGGATTTGACTTCAAAAACACCATCGCCGATTTCGAGGATGGAAATATCGAAAGTACCGCCGCCAAGGTCGTATACGGCGATCTTCTCATCTTTGTTTTTATCAAGACCATAGGCCAGAGCAGCCGCCGTGGGCTCGTTTATGATACGCAGTACATTAAGTCCTGAGATGCGTCCCGCGTCTTTGGTGGCCTGGCGCTGGCTGTCGTTGAAGTATGCCGGAACGGTAACAACAGCTTCTGTTACTTCGTGACCGAGATAATCTTCGGCGGTCTGCTTCATCTTGGTGAGAATCATGGCCGAGATTTCAGACGGGCTGTACTCTTTGTCGTCGATCTTGACCCAGGCGTCACCAACGTTGGATTTTATTATCTTGTAAGATACAGCGCTTTTCGCCTTGCCAGCTTCAACGGAGTCGGCGTTTCTACCGATCAGTCTCTTGATGGCAAAAACAGTGCGCTCGGGGTTGGTGATGGCCTGACGTTTGGCAATCTGGCCTACCAGCTTTTCACCCTGTGCGGTGAAAGCAACTATAGATGGTGTAGTGCGCGAACCTTCGTTGTTGGCTATAACTACCGGTTCTCCGCCTTCCATTACGGCAACGCATGAGTTTGTGGTTCCGAGGTCGATTCCTATTACGCTCATGATTCACTCCTGTTTGTCAAAATCAAAAAATTTCGGGCCAGGCCCATTAATAACATATGTTCATTCTGTCGACTTTCAAGTCGGCAGGTACAATTTTATTCTTCCAGAGGCTCAACTTCCTCAATGATTTCACCTTCATGTTCGACTGATTCGTCAACAATCTCAGCTTCAACCTCTGATTTGGCACCTACATTATGGTTTTCGCAAGCTCTGGCGACAACCACCATAGCGGGGCGCAGCAATCTGTCACGCAGAAAATACCCGCGCTGAAGTTCTTCTATTACCATTTCCGGCTCGAACTCGGAAGATTCCCGCAGTTCAACGGCCTGATGTTTGGTCGGATCGAAGGGCTTGCCTACGCTCTCTACCGAACGAACACCGTTTTTCTGCATTACATCAAGCATCTGACGGTAAATCATGCGCACACCGTCTGCAATCTTCTCAGCTCCCCTGGCTTCTATCTGTGCTAAGGCGCGTTCAAAGTTATCCAGAACCGGCAGAAGCAGACCTGCAAAGTCGCTCAGCGCATAACGCATGAAATCGTCCTTTTCCTTGACGACTCTTTTTTTGTAGTTTTCGAAGTTGGCGGTTACACGCAGAAGCCGATCATAGTATTCCTGTTCACGATTCGAAATGGGTTCATCTGAAGTTTCTTCGCCTTCGATTTCCACCAGACCGGCAGGGGTGCTTCCCGGAGCTGCAGCCGGTTTGGCTTCCTTGCCACCAAGGCCGCCCAGCATGTCGTTTATTGCAGAAGCAATATTGCCTGAGGATTCCTGAGCCGCGGGCTTCACCCCGCTCCCTTTAACGGCCTTATCGGCATTCTGGATAGCTTCATTAAGAAGGGCTTCCAAATTTATTGAATTATCCAGCTCATCGTTAAGGTCTTCAAGGTCATGCACTTTTTTGGGCTCTTTTTTCTCAGTCAACTTCCTTTTCCTCCTTAGTTCATGGTCGGCAGGTAATTAACAACTATTCGTATTTCCTATCTTATTTTTGTTCTCATCAGATATCGCAGCCGGAACCATCTCCTGCAAACGAAGTTAATTTAAGCATTTGAGGCACCATGTCAAGCGTATCCGCATAAAATATTTAGAAAAAATCGAGGCTGACCTCGTCCGCAAACAGCCGTCCCTTTGATGTCAAACGCATTACCATTCCGCCGGGTTCGTTAAGCAGTTCAATCATACCGGACTCTCTGTAATGATTAACTATTTCTGTTCTGTCGCGCAGAAGATCCAGACCGAAACGCTCTTTGAGAAGCTCAAGCTCAAGACCTGCGCTGGTTCTCAATCGACAGAACAGCGCTTCACGCGCCAGTGTGTCTGAATCAAGCGCCTCCTGGCTGCTGCTGAAAACTGCTGCGTTTGCGGCGGCCAGGATATAGGCATCGGGGTCTGACAGGTTGGCGTATCTGATTGCTGAATAATAGCGTTTATCGTAGTAAAATCCGTGTGCTCCGGGACCAAGCCCCATATATTCATCACCGGTCCAATACAGCGAATTATGTACGGCCTTATAACCTTCGCGGGCGAAGTTGGATATCTCATACTGCTGTATTCCGATTCTCTCCAGATGCTCGCAAGTCATTTCGTACTGCTGGCAGATTTCGTCTTCGCTTCTGGAAAGCTGCATACCCTCTGATTGCATACGTGCAAATGGAGTACCGTCCTCAATTGAAAGCATATAGGCTGACACGAATTCAGGTGCCAGTTCTCCAACATTAACAAGGTCATGTCTCAGTCGTTCTACGGTTTGAGGTAACGGTCCCAGAATGATATCGATACCCAGATTTTCAAATCCGGCTTTGCGGGCTGCTTCAAAAATTTCCAATGCTTCTTTCGAAGTATGCGGTCTGCCCAGAAATTCAAGCACCTCATCGCTGAACGACTGCACACCGATAGACAGGCGATTAATGCCAGCAGCTTTTATATTAAGCAGATCTGCAGCCTTGACGGTGCCGGGATTTACTTCGAGACTGATTTCCATGCCGTTGAGACTGAAATCTCGTGAAATTCTTTCCAGAATTCTACCAATTTGACGCGCTTGCATAAGCGACGGAGTACCGCCGCCGAAATAAATTGAAACAGCTTTCTCATTGATATAACGAGGCTTTTCTGCTTCATAGTGTGCAAGGATGGCCGAAACCAGTTCTTCAGATGGTGGATTGGGCACGGCGAACGAGTTAAAGGAGCAGTAGCGGCATTTTCTGATGCAGTATGGCCAATGTATGTATATGCCGAAAATATGCCCACTTGAGTTCAATTGAAAAGTCCTGAAAATATCAATGAGTATCGACATATAGAAAATATAGATTGCAGCGGAAGTCAAGATGAGTTATCAAAAAGCATACGGTTATGTCAGGTTCCCTGAAACCATCCCGGCCGCGCGACGGGGTGGTTTGTTTGCATTAAGGAACGCTGAATGACCGGAGCCGGAAAGATAAAATTCAATAATATCGATGAAGAAACAGAACACTGGTTATCGTTCTGTTCCGAACGTGGACGTTTTATTGCCGGAGAAGTGAGCCTGTCCGAATCGGCTCTGCTGGTGGTTGATGTTCAGGAGTATTTTTTCAATCCGACCTGCCCTGCTTATGTTGAAAGTTCCGGCGATATCTTCGGTAACATCAGTGCCTGCATCCAATATTTTCGTTCCATGGCCAGACCACTTATATTTACACGGCACGCAGAGAAACGTAACAGCCCGGAATTCCCTAAAAATCACATCTGGCGTTCACGCCTGTTCGAAGATATGCAGGAATCGCATCTGTACAAAAATCTACCGCTGGATTTTACAGAAAAGATTATAGTGAAAGATACTTTTTCAGCCTTCCGCAACAGCGATCTGGATGCATTTCTGAAAAGACAGCAGATCTCTTTTCTTTTTATGGTTGGTGTCAATACGCATATCTGCATTGAATCCACCGCCAGAGAAGCTTTTGATCGCGGTTTTCTGCCAATAATCCTGGCTGACGCCTGCGCCTCCTGGAAAAAAGAACAGCATGTGCGCAGCCTTATCAGCATTTCTGACGGTATAGGCTGGGTGGCGCGCTGTGGCGACTTGAAGGAGCTGAAATGATCAGCAGGCATCAGATCGCCATAATCGGAGCCGGTCCTGCCGGGGCAGCCTGCGCCATTCAGCTCAAACGCGAAGGTTTCGAGCCGGTATTGTTCGAAAAATACCGGGCAGGTGGAACACTGAAAATGGCGGGCTGGATAGAAAACATGCCTTTCATCTCAGCCGGAACACCCGGAGCAGAACTGGCCGATATTATTGAAAGCAATCTGGCGTATTTCAATATCGAAATCGTCACAGATGAAATTATTCAGATCGAAAAAGCAGATTCTTCATTCTGCCTGCAGAGCGCAAGCGGCCAGAAATATCAGGCCGACTTCGTTGTCATCGCTTGCGGTCTGGCGCATTCGCGCCTGAATCTGCCAGAGCCGCTGGCGGCTTTCCTGCATGAAGGCCCGGAAACTCCAGCTGATGATGGCGATGTGCTGATTATCGGCGGCGGCGATGTGGCGCTGGATCGCGCCATAAGCTGGAAATCGCAGAATAATAAAAGGAGCGTTTGCGTACTCAACCGCTCAAATAAGTGGAAAGCCCTGCCCGCTTTACAGAAAAAAGCCTGTCACATCGGCATCGAGCTGCATCAGGGAGATTTAGAAGATCTTAGCGCACATGAAAATGGCTTCCGCTTTAAAAACGAAAGTGGACTCTTCAGACATCTGGTCGTTCACATCGGAAGAGAAGAACGTCTGCCGCAAATATATATGAACTCGAAATCAATTGTACCGCGCGCTGCAACTGACTGCGGCGAAACGCAGATAAGCGGCTTGTTTCTGGCCGGAGATGCGCGTCGGGTGGGCATACGACATGCCAGCATAGCAGCTTCAGATGGAATGCTGGCGGCGCTGGAAATTGCCTCAAGACTTAAAGCTGGGAGTACTGCAGATGATAAATGCTGAAAAATGGACTGGGCGGGTTGTGAAATCCTTTGGCGAAAATGAAGTCGCCAACGTGCATGTATTGCAACTGCCGGGAGAAAAACCTCGTCTTGTAGAATTCGTCGATTCGCTAGACCCGCGCTATTCCAGACGCGAGAAATGGTGTCTGAATGTATCGACACAGGCCGGTTGTCCGGTGGCCTGTTTAATGTGTGACGCCGGCGGCGACTATCGCGGGAATCTGTCTAAAGACGAAATACTCGAACAGATAGGACGTATTCTGGCGGCCCACACCGACGACGGTTCGTGGCGGGCACGCAAGATCAAGCTGCATTTTGCCCGCATGGGCGAACCGGCCATGAACCCGGCGGTTCTGGAAGTGCTGCGGCATGTGGCGATAAATTTCCCTTCTGACCGCTTCATTCCGGCTATCGCAACAACTGCACCGAGAGTTGGACAGAACTGGCTGAACGAGCTGAAATCAATAAAGAACGAATATTACCGGGGCGGGCGCTTTCAGTTGCAGTTTTCAGTCAACAGCAGCGATGAGGCCATGCGCGACCGCCTTATGCCGGTATCGAAGTTGAGCCTGCCGGAACTGTCGCAGTTTGCCGCGCAGTGGTTCGAGCATGGCGACCGCCGGATTTCGCTCAATTTTGCATTGGGACGAGGAATTCCCGTTGATCCGGAAATCATCGCCTCTCATTTTTCTCCTGAAAATTCGCTGATTAAACTCACTCCCATAAACCCAACCGCCAGATCGACAGGCAACGGCATCGAAACCGTTATTGCGCCGGAAAGACCTGAGGCGGCAGCAAAACTGGTATTGGATCTTGAGACTAAGGGTTTCGAAGTCATCGTTTCCATCGGAGATCCCAAGGAAATAAAAATAGGCAGTAATTGCGGTCAGGCGGCGCGCTGGGTGGCCGAAATGCTGGAAAAACAAACCTGATATTTTCATCCGACAGCGACTGCGTGTATACTCTGCGGCATGAATAGTAATGAAGAACAGAAGAAAAGCTTTCTGCGTCGCTACTGGTTGTGGCTGCTGCTGCCGTTTCTTATAATGACGGCTGCTACATTGCTGCTTATCTGGAGCGCGGCCAAAGGCGGCGCTTCATCAAACGTTTATCCGCTGTACTGAAAAAACATGGACGGCGTATGCATACATAAACAGCTTGCGAATCCGCTTTCCGGCGATAACTGGCGCGTGTCCGCCATTGAAGACGCGCCTTACGGCGGGCCGCTGAAGATCTCGCTGCAGAACGACGGGCAGTCGGCACAACTTGTTGTGGAGGAAGGCAATCTGGAACTGGGTGCATATCATGTCAGCCGGCACGCCCGTTTTTATTTCAGCGACGAGAACCTGAACATAGACGACAGCCTGCACTCCGCCGTCATACAGATCGCAAACAGCATCGAGCCCTGCTTTAAAACAGAGACGACCGGAACTCAAGGCAGCACACTGGGGCTGTTTGATTTCTATCTGACACTGTTTTTGCTTATGGCTGCGATTATTTCGTTCGCGGCGGTTATTATAAAAGACCGATTCAAAAATCCCTTGATAGTGCTGTATAAAAAGGCCGGACTTAACATGCTTGTGCTGTGCTGCGGAATAGTGCTGGCCTTTGCCTTTGCAGAAACGCTGGTGAATTTCTCGCATATAATTCCAGCCATGCCCAAAAATCTGGCCGCCGAGAACGGTCGCTATCACATGATCCCGCAGGGCGAAAACGAATTGCATCTGCCGGCGGATTACTACAGCGTTGAACAGGTTGATGGCGAGCCTTTCTGGTTCGCCAGGCCGGAATACCGCGAGCAGTTCGCCAGACGCGGTTCGCCGCCCATGCTTGAAGAAGATTCAGATCTGCGTGTGCTGGCGGTGGGGGATTCCATTCTGTTCGGTTCCGGTGTGGCCGAAAAAGACACGTTTATCCGTCGCGCCGAGACGCTTTTCAGAGCGCAGCATCCCGAAGCAAAAGCCGAGTTCGTCAACCTCTCGCAGCCGGGCTGGAATTTCGCGCAGTATAAAATCGCACTCAAGCGCTGGATCAGTGAAATAAAGCCGCGTCTGGTGCTGGTGGCATT
>Ga0172375_10005325_pt1 | contig 18630 bp, 17 predicted proteins | sample LakKiv1m_FD_114537 | JGI IMG/M metagenome (GOLD analysis project Ga0172375, IMG submission 114537) | Freshwater microbial communities from Kabuno Bay, South-Kivu, Congo - kab_092012_11.1m | ecosystem: Environmental > Aquatic > Freshwater > Lake | place: Democratic Republic of the Congo...
CCCGATAGAAGTCGTTCGTAGAACACCGATCGATATGCATTGGATGCCTCGGCGCCGGAAAAGAGCGCCGCATCGATGGAAAAACGCGATAAATCCATATACGTTCCTAAACTATAAAACTGTGTGCCCGGATACTCCGGGAACGTTTTGATCTCGCAAGCAAGTGATGGATGATATCTCAAAAGGGAGGAAAAGTGAAGGCATGGACAGCGGCATCCCGTCCTGCCCGGGGACTAGGCCAGGAACCAGCCAACGGGAACTCTTTTTTTGCTTTCATCGTACAGGCGAAACAAATAATAAATATGAATCTATATAAATTTGTATATAGTAATTTATAGAAATTTGCTGTATACTTCGTCCGGAAAAATCCATCCTACCACATTATCGGGAGTTTCTTAATGAGTGATTCAAAGAAAATCCTTATCCTCGGCGGCGGTTATGGCGGCGTCTGGGCAGGCAAAATCCTGGAAAAGCATTTCAGGAAAGAGCCGAACATCGAGATCACCTTGGTCGATATGCGCCCCTTCCACACCCTCATGACCGAGCTTCATGAGGTCGCCGGCTGGCGAACCGATCCTGAATCCGTCCAGGTGAGTTTCAAGAAGATTTTCGGGGCCAAACGCATCAATGTCGTGCTGGACAAGATCCAGAAAGTGGACTTCGAAGCCAAGAAAGCCTTTGGAACCGCAGGGAACTACGCTTTCGACTATATCATCGTCGGCGCGGGCGCCGAGCCCGAATTCTTCGGCATTCCCGGCGTCCAGGAGAACAGTTTCACCCTCTGGGCCTTCGAGGACGCGATGAAGATCCGCAACCACGTCGAGCACATGTTCTCCGAGGCGGCCAAGGAACTGGACAAGGATACCCGCAAGCGGATGCTCACCTTCGTGGTGGCTGGCGCCGGTTTCACCGGCATCGAGATGCTCGGCGAACTTCTCGAATATCGCGATGTCATGTGCCGCAAGCACTTCATCGATCCCAAGGAAGTGCGGATCCTCAACATCGAGGCCCTCCCCTCCATCCTCCCCATCCTGGAGGAACCTCTTCGCGCCAAGGCGGAGAAATACCTCGCGCGCAAGGGCTGCGAGGTCATGCTCGGCAAAGCCATCGTGGGCGCCCAGCCCGGGAAAGTCCTTCTCAAGGACGGCGACATCGTCGAGACCGATACCTTCATCTGGACCTGCGGCGTCAAAGGCTCCAACTTCGCCGGCTCTTTGCCCCTCCCCATGGGCAAGCGCAACCGCGTCGAATGCGACGAAGGCATGAGATCCACGAAATACCCCTACGTCTATGTCGTCGGTGACAACGCGGGCCTCTTGGTGAACGGCAAGCCGATGGCCCAGATCGTCGAATCCGCCCACTTCTCCGCGGAAGCGGCCGCCAAGAACGTCATCGCCGACATCGAGGGCGGAGAGCGCCACGTATTCACGCCCAACTACCATGGTTTCATGGTCTCGATCGGCGGGCGCTATGGCGTGGCCAACGCGGGCGGCTTCAAGAGCTCAGGCTTCGTCGCGCTCTTCCTGAAGCATTTCATCAACATGTACTACCTGTTCAACATCGCCGGCATCAACCAGGTCTGGGAGTACTTCAAGCATGAATTCCTCGACATGAGGAACCGCCGCTCCTTCATCGGCGACTTCTTCGCCTACAAGGTGCGCGGCTACTGGCCTCTCCTCCTCAGGATGTGGCTGGGACTCATGTGGCTCTTCGAGGGCATCAACAAGATCGGCGAAGGCTGGCTCAATTTCGCCAAGGGTTCCAGCTCGGGCTGGATGTTCTCGCCGGGCGTGACCCAGGCGGGCGTCAAGGTCGCCGAAGTCACCAGCGCGGCTAGCGCGTGGACAGGCGCCGCCGACGCCACCACGACGACGATCGCCGCCGCGACGAGCGCGGCCTCGGCCGCCGCAACGACAGTCACCACGGTGGCGGCCACCAGCGCGGCGAGCGCCGCGACCGGCGACGCCGCGGCCCAGGGGGCGACAGCCGTAGTCGACACCGCCACCAAAGCCTTCAAGGCGGTCTGGGATCTGACAAAGCCCATATTCGACCCCTCCTCCGGCATCGTCACCTGGTTCAGGACGACCTTCATGGATGGGATCTTCTCCCATCTGCCTTTCAGCCTTTTCCAGATCATGATCGTCTTCATGGAGATGGCCATCGGCCTCGCCCTCTTCGGCGGATGCTTCACCTGGCTTGCCGCCGTGGCGAGCATAGGCATGTGCCTCATCTTCACGATGTCGGGAATGTTCTCCTGGAACCAGCTCTGGTTCGTCTTCGCCGCCATCGTGATGCTCGGCGGCGCCGGCAGGGCCTTCGGCTGCGATTACTGGCTCGTTCCCCCCGTCAAGCGCTGGTGGAACGGCACCCGTTTCGCCCGCAAGTGGCATTTCTACGGCGACGATCCCACGAAATAAGGGGATCTGGCCGCGCTACAGCGACGACCCGGAGGCTCATGCGGGCCTCCGGTCGCGCCCCAGCGGCGCGAAAACGCGATGAAAGCCGGACGTCCCCCGATTTTGGCATGCCGGGCGCCCGGCTTTTTTTGGGTTTCCAAGGAAACACCTTCGAGGCTACATGACTGATATTTGGAAGGATTCCCCGACAATAGGGAAGCGGCTCGCCGATGTCGAGTCGATACTGGCTGAAGCGCTGAGCGACCCCTCCTACCCGCTGGCGGCGGAGACAAAAAAACTTGTCCTTTCGGGCGGCAAGATGCTCAGGCCCGCTTTCGTCATCATAGGCTCGGGCTTCGGCAAGCAGCGAAAAACGGCGGAAAACCGACGCAAGATCGCTCATATCGCCGCGTCGATCGAACTCATCCACACCGCCAGCCTCATCCACGACGACATCCTCGACAGGGCAGACATCAGGAGAGGGATCCCCACCCTTCACACGCGTTTCGGAACGACGAATGCCATCCTCGCGGGAGATTGGCTCTTCTCCAGAAGCTTCAAGCTCGTGGCCGACAACGCCGATCCGAAGAGTTCCAGGATATTGGCGCGCTTCGTCGGCAGCGTTTGCTCGGCCGAAATAAGCCAGGACCTCGCCAAATTCTCATTCTCCACCTCGCGCAGGGACTATCTCAGGACGATCGCGGGCAAGACGGCCGCCCTCTTTTCGCTCTCCCTCCACGTGGGGGCGAGCGAAGCCAAGGCCGACGCGGCGGTCACCCAGGCTCTAAGGCGAGCAGGCTACGACATCGGCATGGCCTTCCAGATCATCGACGATATCCTCGACTACGAATCCGACGGCAAGACGCTGAAGAAGCCCGTCGGCAACGATATAAAGGAAGGGCTCTGCACACTTCCCCTCATCTTCGCCCTGCGCAAGCAAGGCGCCGCCCTGCGCCCCCTCCTCGGCAAGGAGCGTCTCGACGATGCCACGATCGCCCTGATCCTGAAGACCGTCGTCAATTCGGGCGCCCTGGACGAAGCCAGGCTGGTCGCGGCGAGCTTTACCGAACGCGCGCGCCGAGAGATCAGGCGCCTGCCGGCCTGCCCCGCCCGCGATGACCTCGTCGCCATCACCGAAAGTCTTTTGACGCGGAAATACTAAAAAATGCTGACCAGCATGCTCATCGGGCTCGCCCTCTCGATGGACGCCTTCGCGGTGTCCGTTTCGGCTTCTATCTGCACCGCCTCAATCCCGGCGGTCATCGGCCTGCGCGCGGCGCTCTTCTTCGGCTTCTTCCAGTTCGCCATGCCGGTGGTCGGCTGGTACTTGGGCGGCGCCTTCCGCCAGCTGATTCAGGGCTTTGACCACTGGATCGCCTTTCTTCTCCTCGCCGCCGTGGGCGGCAAGATGATTTACGAGGGCATCCGCGCCCGCTCGCCCGAAGCCTGCCCCGACCCGGACGAGGCGAAGAGCCACGGCATCATGAAGCTGAACACGCTGACCATCCTGGCCTTCGCCACGAGCATCGACGCGCTCGCCGTGGGTTTGTCCTACAGCATGATTGGTTCGCCAATCTACGGTCCCGCCGCGGTGATCGGTGTGACGACCTTCCTCACCTGCGCCCTGGGCATCCAGTTCGGAAGGAAATTGAAGACAATCCTGGAGGAGTGGGCTGATATCGTGGGGGGCACGGTTTTAGTGCTGATCGGCCTGAAGATCCTGGCCGAGCACTTATTTAAGCATATCTAGAGATCATAGTTTGGCATTTCCTCATAGAAATGGCAAAAGAGAAAGCTTTCATCCTTATACCGCAGATGCCCGCCAGGGATCTTAAGGATTCAAGCGGCGAGTCTGGGTGGCGACATGAAGATATCTACAAGCTTCTCCTCGGATTAGTGGACCGGCTTATTGCGGAAAATCCCAGCATCGACATAAACCGGCTCTATATAACAGGCCTCTCTATGGGCGGCATAGGAACCTGGAAGATCATCAGCGATCCGAATCCGGCCATCTCGGCAAAATTCGCCGCCGCGGTCATCGATTGCGGTACCCCTCTCTATTTTATCCCGAATGCTGATTCAGTCACCGCTCGCAATGCAATGATCGTCCAAACTCTTTCCAGCCTTGATTATGATAACGTAAAGGTCCCGGTCTGGTTCTTTCATGCCGATACCGACCCGCTCGTGAGTATCCTCGCAGCTCGCGTTCCCTTCGCAAAGATCTCCGGAAAGGCTACCGTAAGCATAACTGGCGAGTTGAAGCCTTTCACAACCCTTGCCATGACCGATAACGGATTGATCAGATATTATGCCGCTACCAGCCCGTCTTCCGGTAAGGATGTCCGCTTCACGGAATATCAGTTTGGCAATGGCGCTCGCTTTAGGGATCTCGGCATGCTTACCCCCGCCGCCCATTGCACATGGGAAGTTGTATACAAGGATCAGGCAATGCTTGATTGGATGTTCAGCCAGAGTAAGTAATAGGATCAAGCATTTTTTATTGCGCGGGCGACTGCCTCGCCCATGGCTTTCGTGCCGACGCGGAGGTCCGCCGGGGTAGCCGCCGTTGCTATATCGACCGTCCGCAGTCCCGCGTCGAGCACGGAATCCACGGCCTTCTCAACGGCCACCGCCTCTCCTTCGAGGCCAAAGGAATATCGAAGGAGCATCGCTGCTGAAAGGATCGTGCCGAGGGGGTTCGCGATGTCTTTTCCAGCGATATCGGGGGCTGATCCATGGATTGGCTCGTAGAGACCGCGCACCGATGGCCGCGCGCCCGCCATCGCGGGGCTGGCCGACTCCTTGGCCATTCCCCCCAGGCTCGCCGAGGGGAGCATGCCTATGGAACCCGTGAGGACGGAAGCCTCATCGGAAAGGATGTCGCCGAAGAGGTTCGAGGTGACGATGACATCGAACTGCCCCGGCCCCCGCACCAGCTGCATCGCGCAGTTGTCGACGTAAAGGTAGCTCGTCGCGACGTCGGGGTATTCAGCCGCTATCCTCGCGGCCACTTCCCTCCAAAGCCTCGAGGACTCCAAAACGTTGGCCTTGTCCACAATACAGAGCTTCTTCCTCCTCAAACCGGCGGCCTCGTACCCCGCCCTGAGCACGCGCTCTATCTCCATTACCGAATAGGTCTCGGTGTCGAAGGCGGAAAGCCCATCGACGCTTCTCCCTCTTTTTCCAAAATAGAGGCCGCCCGTGAGTTCCCTCACGATGAGGAGATCGAAAGAAGGCGATCCATCATGGCTGCTGGCCTTCAGCACTTCTTCCTTGAGAGGGCAGGCCCCCCTGAGTTGGGGCAGAAGCTTCGCGGGCCGCAAGTTGGCGTAGACGCCGAGACCTTCTCTCAAGCCGAGGAGAGCCCGTTCGGGCCGGAGATTGCCGGGCAGGACATCCCATTTAGGGCCGCCCACGGCCCCGAGCAGCACCGCGTCCGCGGCTTTCGCCTCCTCGAGCGTGGATGCGGGGAGTGGGGCTCCGTGCCTATCGATGGCGTTGCCGCCAGCCGCCAGCTCAACAAAGCCGAAGTCACGCCCGAATCGCTCTCCCACGGCGCGCAGGACATTCACCGCCTGGGCGACGACTTCGGGACCGATGCCGTCGCCCGGAATAAGCGCGATTTTGTAGTTCATGGTCGCTCCTGATTCGCGTCGTTCAGACGCCGTCGACATTTTCAGTCCTCTTCCTGGCCTGGGGCGCCACGGCGGACAATTCCCATTCCATGGAGTTGATAGCCGCCAGATAAGCCAAGATCGACGCCTCGATGACATCGGTGGAGAGGCCCCGGCCGTTCCACTGGATGCCGTCCAGGCTGACCTTCACCGTCGCCTCGCCCTGGGCGTCCTCGCCGCCCGTGACCGCCCCCAACTCGAAGGAGTCGAGGTCCAGGTCCTTGCCGATGATGCGGTTGATGGCGGTGAAGGCCGCGTTGATCGGGCCGTCGCCCACCGCCACCTCCTCGCGGAAGTTGCCGTCCTTGTGCTTGAGGCGGATCGTGCAGGTCGAGCTCAACGAGGAGCCGGAATTCACGACCCAACGGTCGAGGGAATAGGTTTCGGGCAGGGATTTGACCGAGCCCACGACGAGGGCTTCGATATCCCGATCGCCGACGGTTTTTTTCTTGTCGGCGAGCGCCTTGAAACGCCCGAAAAGTTCGTCCACCTCCAGCGTTTCGGGCTCGAAGCCGAGGCTCTTGAGCCTTTCCTCGAAGGCATGGCGGCCCGAATGCTTGCCGAGCACCATCCGATTGCTGAGGAAGCCGACCGATTCGGGAGTCATTATCTCGTAGGTCATCCTGTTGGCGAGGATCCCATGCTGGTGGATGCCCGCCTCATGGGCGAAGGCGTTTTCGCCCACGATGGCCTTGTTGGGCTGAACCTTGACGCCGGTGACCTTGGACACAAGCCGGCTGGCTGCATAAATCTGCGGCGTGTCGATGCGGCACTCGAGGCCGAGAAATTCTTTCCTCGTCCGCATGCCCATGGCGATTTCCTCGAGGGAGGCGTTGCCCGCCCTTTCGCCGATGCCGTTGATCGTGCACTCGAGCTGGTCGGCGCCAGCGGCGGCCGCGGCGAGGGTATTGGCGACGGCGAGGCCAAGATCGTCGTGGCAGTGCACGGAGAGCGTGGCTTTTCCCATGCCCGGCGTATTGGCCTTCACGTAGGCCACGAGCTTGCCGAACTCCTCGGGCATGGCGTATCCGACGGTGTCGGGCAGGTTGACGACCGTGGCGCCGGCCGCGATAACCGCGCCAAAGACGCGGCAGAGAAAATCGGGATCGCTCCGCGAGGCGTCTTCAGCCGAAAATTCCACATCCTCGCAGAATTTTTTCGCGTAGGTCACCGAGGCCGTCGCCCGCTCCAGGACCTCCTCGGGCGACATCTTGAGCTTGAATTCCATGTGGACGGGAGAGGTCGCGATGAAGGTGTGGATTCTCGGGTGGGCGGCGGCGCCAAGAGCTGCCCATCCAGCGTCGATGTCGCCCACCGCCGCCCTGCAGAGCGCGGCGACCGTGCAATTCTTTACCGCTTCGGCGACGGCCTTGACGGCCGCGAGATCGCCAGGGCTGGCGGCGGGGAAACCCGCCTCGATGACGTCCACGCCGAGCCGTTCGAGCTGCTTCGCCACTTCCACCTTTTCCTGGAGATTCATGCTGCAGCGCGGGGCTTGTTCCCCGTCCCTGAGCGTCGTATCGAAAATTTTTACCGCGCGGGCCATATGCCCCTCCTCATACACTGCGCTATTCACGGCCCCGTGAGGCCATGAAGCGTCAGTACTTTTCGGCGGCGAAGGATACCCATCCTCCCGCCTTCACCATGGCGACCTCGAAATCCCCGAGCGCAAAGGGAAGGGTAAGCATTCCGCCCGCCCCCGCCGAGGAAAAGCTCATCGTCGCTCCCTCCAGATCGAAGACCATCTGCGTCGCTTCGCCGGCGAGGCGACCGAAAAGCTCCTCGATGCTATCGCCTGGCAGCTCGACGGCCACCATGCCGCAATTGTACATGTTTCGCCTGAAAATGCGAGCGAAGCTCGACGCCACGACGATATTGACGCCGTTGACCTCGAGAGCCCAGGGCGCGTGCTCGCGCGAGCTGCCGCAGCCGAAATTCCCCCGGGAGACGATGACACCCTTGCCCGGCAGGTCTCTCGCGCGGTCGAAGCCCTCCAGGGCGAGATCCTCGAAACAATATGGCTTGAGCGCCATCCTCGAATCTTCGTTGAGATACTTGGCGGGTATGATCTCGTCCGTGTTGATGTCGTTCCGGTCGAGGAAAAGTACCCTGCCGCCCAGCTGTTTCATGATGGCGTCCCTCCTTGTCTCGCTATCGATCGACGCCACTCAGCGCGCCGAAGCTATGTGGCCGGCTATAGCCGTCGCCGCCGCCGTGGCGGGGCTCATGAGATGTATCATGCCACCCTTGCCCATTCTGCCGTTGAAATTCCTGTTCGTCGTCGAGGCGCACACCTCGCCGGCGGCGAGGACTCCGTTGGACATACCGAGGCAGGCCCCGCAGGTGGGGTTGGTGACGCAGAAACCGGCGTCCATGAAAATCCCGATGAGGCCTTCCTTCAGGGCCTGGGCATAGACCGCCGGCGTCGCGGGAGACACGATGCCCCTGACCTCGGAAGCGATCTTTCTGCCCTTGAGGACAGCCGCGGCCGCCCTTAAGTCTTCAATCCTGCCGTTCGTGCAGGATCCAATGTACACCTGGTCGACCTTCACGCCCGCCATATCCCTCGCGAGCGCCACCTGGTCGGGCTTGAACCCCACGGTGACTAAAGGCTCGACGAGAGAACAGTCGATCGCCATGGTCGACGCGTAGACCGCGTCATCGTCGCTCCGCCATTTCGCGTAATCGGTGAGCGCCTCTTTCTTGCTGGCGTAAAGCTTCTCCCCATCCGGGCTAATGAAAGGCCAGAGGTAGTCGACAGTTGTCGCGTCGGGCATGCACACGCCGCTCGTCCCACCGGCCTCCACCGCCATATTGCAGAGCGTCATCCGCCCTTCCATGCTCATCGCGTCCACGACGGGGCCGCGGAATTCGATCACCTTGTCGGTGGCGCCCGCGACACCGAGGCGTGAGATGGCGTAGAGAATGATGTCCTTGGCAAAGACACCGGATTTCAGCGAGCCGTTCAGGTCGAGCCTGATTGTCTCCGGTTTTTTGAAGGCGCAGACACCCTTGAGGACGGCGATCTCGAGGTCAGTCGTCCCGACGCCGGCGGCGAAAGCCCCGAAGGCTCCGTGGGTACAGGTATGGCTATCGCCCATGACGAGGGCATAGCCTGGTCTCACGAAACCCTTTTCGGGAAAGAGGGCGTGGCAGACGCCATTGCTCCCGATGTCGAAGAAATCCTTGATGCCCTGCCGCCTGGCCCAGGAACGCAGGGTTTTGCCCTGCTCGGCTGTCTTGGAATCCTTCGCCGGTGACACATGGTCGATGACGGCCTTGATCCTCGAGGCGTCGAAAACCCTGTCCATCCCCTTGGTGACCAGGTCGTCGATGGCGATCGGCGTCGTTATCTCGTGACAAAACACGACATCGAGGTTCAGGACCCAGGTGTCCGCGAAGGGCATATCGACGAGGTGGGCGTCGAAGATTTTTTCGGCGAGCGTCTTTCCCATAGTCAACTCCTCTTGGAAATTTCGTTCTTGGGGGGCGTTATTACCCAGAAAACCCGTAAGGTCGTGTCGCCGGCGTTCGCGAGAATATGAGGAAAATCCGAGGCGAATCCTGCCGAGTCGCCCCGTTCCAGGATGTATGATTGTTTGCCCACGGTGAGCTCGGCGCGACCTTCCACGACGAGGCCCAATTCCGAGCCTTTGTGGCCATATTCTTCGCTTCCCGTCTTCGATCCGGGTTCCATATCGATCTGGTAGGCTTCTATGCCATCGATGCCCGGCAGGAGCCCTTCGAGCTGGGCGAGGCGCTCATAGACAACACCGGGTCGCGAAAAGGTTGTTCTTTCCCCCGCCCTCACGACCCGCGCCGAACGCTCGCGCTTGTAATCGGAGAAGAGGTATTCGAGGTCTATGTCCAGGGCAGCGGCGAGGGAAAGGAGGGTGTCTATGGCGGGTGAGACTCGGTTGCGCTCGATTTGGGAGACCATGCTCTCGCTGACGCCGGCTTTTTCGGCCACTTCCCTGAGCGTGAGACCGCGTTTTTCGCGCACGGCCCTTATTTTGTCCCCAAACCTGTATTTCATCGCAACCTTCTTAAGTGAAACTTAAGTTGCTGAAATATACATTCAGGAAAGTGGGGCTGTCAATTCATCGTTCGATGCCCTTTCGGGCCTCCACCCCTTTGGCGTAATAGTGGCGGATTTCCTTCATTTCGGTGGCGAGATCAGCCCTCGCGATAAGAAAGGCCGGGGCGTATCGTCCGGTCAGGACGAGTTCCACCGAAGCGGGCCTGGCATCGAGGAGGGCGGCGATTTCATCCTCGGAGATGAGGCCGTAACGGGAAGCCACGTTGATTTCGTCCAGGATGACGAGGTTGTAGCGCGCGGAGACCATGGCCTTCATCGCCTTTTGAAGCCCAAGGCCAGCGGCCGCGATATCCTCGGGTTCGGGCGCCCGCTTTATGAAGCAGCCTCGACCGTATTGCTCCACGGTCAGTCTCTCTTCGCCGAAGAGCGCTGAAAGCTTTTCGAGGGTGAGTATTTCCGAGTATTTCATGCCTTTGATGAACTGGCCGATGTAAACCGAAAATCCCGCGCCGAGGGCCCGTACGCAAAGCCCGAGGGCGGCCGTCGTCTTGCCCTTTCCCTCACCCGTGTAAACCTGAACATACCCCTGTTTCAAGGCAATCTCCCTTTGGAATGCAGCCATTCCGGATCGAGAATGATATGGGGGACGGTCCCGGCGGGATGGCCGCTTACGATCACTCTGCTCCCATAGGCTTTTTCGATGATATCGGGCGTGAGAACGGCACACGGGGCCCCGATCGCGGAGATTCTCCCCTTCTCCATGAGGAGGATCTTGTCCGCCGCCATGGAGGCCAGATTGAGGTCGTGGACGGAGAAGGCCACGGCCTTCCCCGAGCGCGCCAGATCCCGCAAAATTTTCAAGGTTTCAATCTGGTGGGCCATGTCGAGATCGGCCGTGGGCTCGTCGAGGAGGAGGATATCGGGATCCTGAACGAGAGCCCTCGCTATCACCACCCGCCTGAATTCGCCGCCCGAGAGTTCCGTGACGAGGCGGCGCGAAAGGTCGCCGATGCCCAAGCGCTCCAAGCTTCGACGCACTATGCCCCGCGACCCGCCGGGCTCGCTGCCGAACCAGCCTTCCCTGGCGAAGAGACCCGCCTCGACATAGTCGACGACGGGGACCGACCAGGCGGGCCGCTCATTCTGCAGGACTCGGGCTATATGGAGCGCCCGACGGCGCGCCGGCAGTCGGTGCAGTTCCTGTCCTTGCGCGGAGCCTTTGCCATCGACATAGAGTCTCACCTTGCCGCTCAAAAGAGCCATCTCGCCCGAAAGCGCCTTGAAGAGGGTGGTCTTGCCGGCCCCGTTCGGTCCGATAACGGCGAGGATTTCCCCCCGCTCGAGGCCGATGGATATGTCGTGGAGGACTGGGGCGCCTGACACGTAACCAGCGAAGACGGCTTCGGCGGCCAGGATCGGGCGGCTGGCTATATGAGCCGGAATCCCGCTTGCGAGATCATATCTCATAAGGCCCTCCCTTCCCGCGACCTGGCGAGAAGTCTGAGGAATATGGGCGCCCCGAGCAAGGCCGTGATGATACCGACGGGCAGTTCCACGGGGGCGGCCGCCGACCTCGCGATGGTATCGGCCAGCATGAGGAGAATGGCGCCGGCGGCGGCCGAGACCGGGATGAGCCTCTTGTGGAGGGATCCAACGATGAGACGGGCGAAGTGCGGGCCCAAGAGGCCGACAAAGCCGATGACGCCTCCGGCGGCGACGGCCGCGGCCGCGCCGAGCGAGGCTGTCGCAACGGCCAGGGCCCGCAAAAGGCTCACGTTAAGCCCTAGAATCGCCGCGGACTCTTCCCCCGCGCCCAGGATGTCGAGTGGGCGCGCGAGGAAGAAGGATGCCGCGATAGCGATCAGGGCCGCGGGGAAGGCCGCGGCCAGATCAGCCCAGCCCTTGCCGCCGAAGCCGCCGAGCAGCCAGAAAAACACCGTGTGAAGGTCCTTGTCGTTGAGCGACACGATGAGCGACACGAGGGCCGAAAGGAAGGAGCCGACGGCCGCGCCCGCCAGAAGAAGGGCGGCCGTCGGCGCCGCGCGCCTGTTGGCCGTGGCGACGGCATAGACGACCGCCGCCGAGGCGAGGGCGCCAGCGAAGGCCGCGGCCTCGGTGGCGCCCGGAAAGGCGAGTCCGATCTTGGAGCCGAGTGCTATGGCGGCGACCGCCCCGAGCGAGGCTCCCGAGGAGACGCCGAGCGAGTAAGGATCCGCGAGCGGGTTCCGGAACAGCCCCTGAAGGACGGCGCCCGATGCCCCAAGCGCCGCGCCGGCCACCCCGGCGAGGAGAGTTCTGGCCAACCTCAGCTGCCAGACGATGACGATCGTCACCTCGTCGATGCCCCGCAAGGCTCCAAAGAGCTTCGCGCCGAGCGCCCCGACAACCTCGGCGGGCCTGAGGGAGACCGAACCCAGGCAGAGGCTAGCCAGGAGGGCAAGGGCCAAGCCAGCCGCCAAGGCCAAGCCCGTCGCGATTTTTTTCACGGGAACAACCTCGGGTAAAGGGCTTTGGCCGCAAGCAGTACGCCATCGGCGACGCGCGGCCCGGGATTGGAGACAAGGCCTGTTGGCAGGAGGATAATTCTGCCCGAACGCACCGCGGGGATGAGGTTCCAGCCGGGCCGCGCGGCGATGGAGGCGACCGTCAGCTTGTCGCCGTGGTCGTCGGCTCCCATAATCACCTGGGGAGCTCGCTTGATCACCTCTTCCGCGCTCACTCTGGGCCATGAACCCGCCAGATCCGAGAAAATATCCCTTCCGCCCGCCGCTTCAACGATGGCGTGCTGGAAGGTGGCCGAACCGCTGGTCATGAGGGGGTCGTCGTAGATCTCCCAGAAGACGCTGAGGCGCTGATCGACGGGAATCGCGGCAACCGTCGCTTTTACCTTCGCGATCTTGCCCAGCATGGTTGAAGCGACAAGCGCTGCATCGTCTTTCCTCCCCGTCAAGGTCCCGATCGCGACGATTCCCGCGGCGATCTCCTCGAAATTCTTCGGGGCGTAGGCGAAACTGACAATACCGTATCGGGCGAGTTCGTCCGTCACGGGCTTATGGATCGCCCCCGAGCTGACGACCAGATCCGGCTTCAGCGAAAGGATCTTCTCGACCGACATGGAGCTGGCGGAAAATCCCCCAATCTTCGTGACACTGACCGCCTCGGGCGGGTAAACGCAGTAGGTCGTATCGCCGACGACCGTGGCTCCCACCGCGAACAGCACTTCGGTGCATGCCGGCGATAGCGACACAACGCGCGTGGCGGCCTTAGGCAAGCCAATTGTTGCTCCCAGCGAATCCACGGCTTGTACCCGACCGCCGGACTGGGCGGAGGAAAACACCGCGGCAAAAGCGAGCATGATCGAGAACAGAGCGAATTTCTTCATAGTTATTCCTTTCTTACGCCGGCCGACTCGAAGGTGGCCATTTCATTCAAAACCTTGCAGGCCGCCGAACAAAGCATCATCGCTAGCGCCGCGCCCGTTCCCTCGCCCAGCCTCATGCCCAGATCAAGGAGAGGCTCGAGCCCGAGCGAATCGAGCATGATCCCGTGCCCCGCGTCGCCGGAGAGATGGGAAGCGATCATGTATTCGACCGAGTGGGGCGATAAAGCCTTGGCGAGGAGAGCCGCGGCGCCCGAGATGTAGCCGTCGATGAGCACGGGCACTCTATGGGCGGCCGAAGCGAGGATCACGCCGGCGAGAGCCCCAATCTCGAAGCCGCCGACCGCTGCCAGGACGCCGAGCGGATCGGCCGCGTTCGGCTTGTGAAGGGCGAGCGCCTTTTCGATGACGCCGATCTTGCGTTCCAGCGCCTCATCGCCGATGCCCGTCCCCCTCCCCACAAGCTTCGTGACACTATGGGAAGTGAACACCGATGCCATGGTGGACGAGGGCGTCGTGTTGCCTATGCCCATATCTCCCGTCGCGGCGATGCCGAAGGGCTGTGCCGCGAATTCCGCTTCGAACACCTCGATCCCCGCTTCAACGCTGCGGATCGCCTCCTCCCGGGTCATGGCGGGTTCAAGAGCCATATTCTTCGTACCCCTAGCTATTTTCTTGTGATAAATAGGAATAGTCGAATCAAAATCGGCCGCCACACCGACATCAGCCACAATGACGCGAGCCCCGGCTCTGGCACCAAGCACATTGATGGCCGCGCCTCCCGCCACGAAATTTAGGACCATCTCGCCCGTCACTTCGGGGGGATAGGCGCTCACGCCTTCAGCGCATACGCCATGATCGCCCGCCATGACGAATATGGCGCCTGGGTCGACGCTCGGATCAGCTCTGGATTGAATCCCCGCTATCTGGATAGAGAGATTTTCCAATCGCCCGAGGCTCCCTTGGGGCTTGGTGAGCGTAGCCTGCCGCAGCCGCGCGGCCTCGGCGGCTCCTTTATCCGTTCCGCCTATAGCGGCGATCGTCGCTTCGAGTTTGTTCATCGATCTGCTCCTTTGCTGTCCGGCGCGACGCCGTTCAAGCCAATGATTGCCCTAAGTCTTTCCATGTCGAGGGCTGCCTCCACCGCGTCGGCGAGGGCATCGAGGGAAGCGTCGAGGGCCGCCTTCCTGTTTCCTTCCATGGCTGAGGAGCCCAAGCTCCTCAGCCAGGCTTTTCTGAATTCATCCGACGCGAAAATGTCATGGAGATAAGTCCCCCAAACAAGTCCATCGGGCGACCAGGCTCCGTCGGAAATTTCCCCTCCCTCAGCATCAAGCGAAGCGAAGGGCAATCCCACAATCTTCGTGGCACCACAGTGGAGCTCATACCCTTCGATCGCGATTCCCGCGAGCGAGGCGAGCCTTCCCCCAAGCGAAGCTTCCGTCCTCCCCCGCCGCGGCGATACCTTCTTGTTCTCCTCAAACACCGTGCTGGCGCGCAAAAGCCCGAGCCCTTCGGCCCTCCCGCCGGCTCCCTCGACGCCCTTAGGATCATCGATGGTTTCGCCCAAGATCTGGAAGCCGCCGCAGATCCCTACGACCGCCGTTCCCGTCCTCGCGAGCCACCTGATCCCGTCGTCGAAACCGAGTTTCTTTAGCCAGCTGAGATCGGCCAATGTCGCTTTCGTGCCCGGCAGGATGATGACGTTGGGCCGGCCCAGGTCGCCGGGTGCCTCCACGAAACGGAGCGCGACGGAGGGCTCCGAGGCGAGCGCGTCGAAGTCGTCGAAATTGGCGATATGAGGCAGCTTGATCACGGCTATGTCAAGGCGCGCGCCGTCCGCCGCCCCCGCAGCCGCGGCCGCCGCTCCTCGCCCCACCGCCGCCTCCGTGGCCGCGGCCGGCGCGCCGCTCGGAATCGTCGCCCCGTCCTCATCGGGCAGGGCAAGCCCCTGGAGCATCGGCACGACGCCGAGGACGGGCAGACCGGTCAGCGACTCAAGCATGCCGATCCCCGGCTCGAGCAGCGCTTTATCGCCCCTGAACTTGTTTATCACGATGCCCCTCACTCGCGGCCTGTCCTCATCGGAAAGAAGGGCGAGGGTTCCCACGACCTGGGCGAAAACCCCGCCCGGATCGATGTCGGCGACGAGGATGACGGGCGAGCCGAGGTGGCGAGCGATAGCCATATTGACGATATCGGAATCAGCGAGGTTAATTTCCGCCGGGCTACCCGCCCCCTCGACGACGATGAGATCGGCTTCGGCGCTCAAACCGGCGCAAGCGCGGACAACGGCCTCCCAGAGGAAGGATCGGTGATCGTAATACTCGGCGGCGCCTAAAGTCGCGTAGGGCTTCCCCATCAAGATCACCTGGGATCGGGAGTCGCTCTCGGGCTTGAGGAGGATGGGGTTCATCTCCACCCTGGGTTCGGCTCGAGCGGCCAAGGCTTGCAGATATTGGGCCCTGCCGATTTCGGATCCATCGGGGAGGGCGGCCGCGTTATTGGACATGTTCTGGGACTTGAAGGGCGCGACCTTGAGCCCCGATCGCGCGAAAACGCGGCAGAGGGCCGCGGCAATGAGGCTCTTGCCGACGGAGGAAGCGGTGCCCTGCACCATTATGGCTTTAGCGGCCACGGGAGAGTGAGGACACTGGATCTTTGGGGGGAATGAGGGAAATGACAACCTTCATTATTCAACACCCAGTGAATAATCGCGATATCCGCGCGCACGACGCAGCCGTGCGGTCGGTCTCCTGACTCGGAAGCATCCCTCGCTCAGTTCCCGGCCTTCCCACTTTCGCAGTGGCCGTGAACAGGGTTAAAAGCTTCCTTACAGTGCCTGGGGGCGTGCCGGTCTTTCACCGACTTCCCGATTAAGCCATAGGGCGCCGCAACGACTCAACTATAGGCGGCATCGGCGGGACTGTCAACAAGGTGCCAGGAACGTTATTCTCATGGAGGAGGGCAGGCGATGATTCAAATTTTCGGCACGAAAAAGTGCAAGGATACGCAAAAGGCGCTCAGGTTTTTCAAGGAGCGGGGCATCGAGCTCCAGTTTCGCGATATCGCCGAGAAAGCCCCGAGCCCCGGCGAGTTGGATGACATGGCGAGGGCAGCGGACGGGTTTGAAGCCCTCATCGACCTGGACGGCGCCGCCGCGACCGCGCGAGGCCTGCGCTATATGGACTACGAGGTCAGGGAGGAATTGCTGGCGAATCCTCTCCTCCTTCGAACGCCGATCGTCAGAGCGGGGAAAGGGACGGCCTCGGTCGGGGCTGACGAAAGCGCGTGGAAACGATTCGCCAAAGGCCTCGATTGACCCCGAAGGTTTTCGCCGGCTATCATCCTCCTCATAAAGATCAAGCAAGGAGTCGCGGATGGACCTATCGAAGAGCGCGGAATTGGCGGTAATCCGCGCGAAAAACGCCTTCATCATCGACATGGACGGCGTCATCTACCATGGCAACAGGCTCCTGGCCGGAGCCGCCGAATTCGTCGCCTGGCTCAAATCGAAGGACAAGAAATTCCTCTTCCTGACCAACTCGAGCGAACGCTCGCCCGCCGAACTGTCCCAGAAGCTGGCCCGGCTCGGCATAGAGGTGGACGCTAGCCACTTCTACACGAGCGCCCTCGCCACGGCTGCCTTCCTCGCGAGCCAGCGGCCCCATGGCTCGGCCTACGCCATCGGCGAGCCCGGCCTCATCAATGCCCTGTACGAAGCCGGCTATACGATGAACAACGTCAACCCCGACTATGTCGTGGTGGGCGAGGCGAGGTCCTACAATCTCGACACCATTGAGAAGGCCGTCTCCCTCGTCTTCGGGGGAGCCCGCCTCATCGGGACGAACCCCGACCTCACGGGCCCCACGGAAAAAGGCATCATGCCGGCCTGCGGCTCACTTCTCGCCCCGATAGAGCTCGCCACCGGGCGCAAAGCCTACTTCGTGGGCAAGCCCAACCCCCTCATGATGCGCCACGCCATCAGGAAATTGGGCGTCACCCGGGAGGAGACGGCCATCGTCGGCGACAGGATGGACACCGACATCATCGCCGGCATCGAGTCCGACATGGAAACCGTCCTCGTCCTCTCCGGCGTGACGGCCGTCGAACACCTCGACAAGTTCGCCTACGGACCCCGCCATATACTCGAGGGAGTCTTCGAAATTCCCGACTAATTAGCATCTTGTTGCGGTTTAGTCTTGACTATTCCGCAACAAGATATATAGTGGCCAATATGAAGCGAAGCCAGCAAGATAAAATTTTCTCGGACCTCAAGCACAAAATGGTATTTCTGTCAGGACCACGTCAGGTAGGAAAATCATGGCTCGCCCGCGAACTGGTAAAAAAATTTGAAAAGCCGCTCTACCTAAGCTGGGATAATCGGCAGGACAGGGAAATCGTCCTGCGCCAAGCTTGGCCTGGAGATTCCGATCTCCTCGTCTTTGATGAGATCCACAAGATGCCGGAGTGGAAAAATTACCTAAAAGGCATCTACGACACCAAGCGAGCCAGCACTGCCATCCTCGTGACGGGTAGCGCCCGATTGGAGACATTCAGGCAGTCAGGGGACAGCCTCGCAGGAAGATACTACCACCACAGACTCCTGCCGATCAGCCCTGCCGAAGCGGCACAAGTCGGCACACCTAAGGAGCTTGTTCATTTTCTCGAACGGGGGGGCTTCCCCGAACCTTTCCTCGCCGAGAATGTCACTGAGGCAGGCCGCTGGCGTCGATACTATCTCGATGGGCTGATACGGGAGGACATCCTGAGCTTCGAGAACATCAGGGAACTAAGAGCTATGAACCTCCTTGTGGATCTTCTACGCGGCCGGGTCGCTTCCCCTCTTAGTTATCAGAGCCTATCAGAAGACATCGGCGCAGCGCCCAACACCATCAAACGTTATATCGAGATACTCGAAGCGCTTTATATCGTCTTCCGCATCTATCCCCATAGTCATTCGATAGCCCGCTCTCTCGGGAAACAGCCCAAGCTTTATTTCTACGACACCGCGCTCGTGGAGGATGGCGGTGCCCGGCTGGAAAACCATGTTGCCGTTTCCCTTCTAAAAGAGCTTTGGCTGAGGGAAGATGCCGATGGAATTCACCGCGAACTTAGCTACCTGCGGACCAAGGAAGGCAA
>Ga0172375_10005328_pt1 | contig 18612 bp, 16 predicted proteins | sample LakKiv1m_FD_114537 | JGI IMG/M metagenome (GOLD analysis project Ga0172375, IMG submission 114537) | Freshwater microbial communities from Kabuno Bay, South-Kivu, Congo - kab_092012_11.1m | ecosystem: Environmental > Aquatic > Freshwater > Lake | place: Democratic Republic of the Congo...
CTCTAAAGAACGGAGATTTCCCGAAACTAGCAATGCTTCTGGGCATAAAAGTCATCCATATCAGCGAAAGGGACACACAGATAACGGACAGGCCCAAAGAAGTGAACGAGTTCGTAAATACCTGGAGCGTTGAAGGCTTCCGCGAAGAAGGCGTCGCTCCCGCGGAGATGGGTTGGGGAACGCATGAGAAGAAGCTTCCTAAAGGCGCAAGCTTCCATAACGGCGGTCCTGGAAACCAGATATGCCTTTCTCAAATGGGGATAAAGACCTGGGTTAGGAGCTGGGTACCGTGCGGAGAAATAACAGGTATGGTGGTCCGCCACGGTGAAGCTTTTACGATATCGGACCATTTAACGGTTTGGGATAACAAAAAACCCGTTTACAGGCCGACCGTTCACTACGCCTATTGTCCTGCCGACGTCGCTATAAACTCTCTTCATGAACTTGAAATGCGCCAGCTCGACCTGCAGGAGAACCAGAGGGTACTGACAGACGAAATAATCAGCGGTCGTGACGAGCTCGGGGTCCTTCTCATGGGACACGACTTCAAGTCCTGGTGGGTGGGCTCTCTGCTTGACATCCATGAGTCAAGAGAACTTGTCCCCAACCAGAACGCAACAACGCTTCAGGTGGCCTGTTCAGTTGTCGCAGCCGCGTGCTGGATGATAAAGAACCCCGCCAAAGGGGTCTGCGTGCCCGATGACCTTCCTTACAAAGAGGTCCTTTCGCTCGCAAAGGAATATCTCGGGCCTTTTGTTTCGACCCCTGTCGACTGGACGCCGCTCAAGACGCGCGTCGACCTTTATCAGAACTATAATGACGTGAAGTTTGATAATTCGGACCCGTGGCAGTTCGGGAACTTCCTTATTCAATGAAAAAGAACAGCAACATTGAGGCGGTCATCCGCAAAACGGTCAAGATCCACTCGACACCTTTAATGCTGGTCAGCAAAGAGACGCTAAAGAAGCAGTTTGATCTTTTTAAGAAACATCTGCCGTTCGTTGAGCCCTTCTACGCGATAAAAGCAAACCCTGATCCTGAGATAATTAAATATTTTGTGAGTTTAGGATCCGGGTTCGATGTTGCATCAGCCAACGAGATGAAACGCGTGCTTGACCTTGGGGCTGACCCGAAGAAAGTTATATTTGCGAATACCATAAAATCAGAAAAAGATATCTCTTTCGCGCGCAAAGCGGGCGTGAAGCTGATGACGTTCGATAATGAGCCTGAGCTTTATAAAATTGCAAAAAGCTGTCCCGGAGCAAAGGTCCTGGTCAGGATAAAAGTGGCTAATGTCGGCAGCATAGTGGAATTGTCCCTAAAGTTCGGCGCGGACCCGGAACAGGCTGTACCGTTCCTTCAAAAAGCCAGGAAACTCGGCCTTATGCCGATGGGAGTTGCTTTTCACGTAGGCTCGCAGTGTCTTGATGCGCATAATTACATACAAGCACTTGAAATAAGCGCTGCCATATTTAAAGAGGCTCGCCAGAACGGGCTGAAGCTTTCGATGCTTGATATCGGAGGCGGGTTCCCGATAAAACATTTTGACAGCGATAAACATATTGACTTCCCTACACTTGCTTCAAAGATAAAAAGAGAGATAAGACGGCTTTTTGATAAGAATGTCCGCGTGATCGCGGAGCCGGGAAGGTTCTTTGCCGGACCGGCGGGCACTCTTGTGACAAGCGTTGTAGGCCGTACTTTCAGGAACAACAAGAATTATTACTATCTGGACGACGGGGTCTACGCCGATTTTTCCGGGATAGTATTTGATCACTGCAAATACCAGTTCAATGCCATAAAAAGAGGCCAGAAGTTTCTGAGCACCCTTGCGGGACCGACCTGCGACTCTTTTGACACGATCTCCCAGAGCGAAGAATTGCCGGAACTGGATGTCGGCAACATCGTCTATGTAAAGAATATCGGGGCTTATTCATCCGCCAGCGCGGTGCCGGGCTTTAACGGTTTTCCGCCGGCCAAAGCGGTCCTTATTTAGACCAAATAAGGTCCCTGTACTCCCCCACCATGCGGTGCGTTGAAAAATACGCCGCCTGCTCAATGCAGTTGATCATCATATCTACCCACCGAGAATCTTCAAGCTTTGTCTTTCCGATGAGGGTATCATAATACTGTTTTACCATCACTTCAAGGCTGTCATACAAGGCTTTTGAGTCCTCATTCATTTTAAGGTCCGCTTCGGAGCCTATTTCCCCTTCTTTTGGCACATAGCCGAATATTTTACCGATACCCTTATCCGCCGCTTCCACTATCCAGCCGTCCAGAGTGCTCAGCTGCACGACCCCGTTGATGATCGCTTTCATCCCGGAGGTCCCGGAAGCTTCAAAGGGCGGAAGAGGATTGTTCAGCCAGACGTCCACTGAGCTTGTCAAAAGCTTGGCAAAATAAGTGTCGTAGTTTTCCAGAAAACAGACCCTGAGTATTTTTCTCTGCCCTCCGAGGCGGTTTATCTTTTCCATAAGCTCGTCCATATGAAGAGAGGCAGGCGTGTCCGCGGGATGGGCCTTGCCGGCAATAACTATCTGTACAGGTCCTGTTTCCTTTGCTATTGATATCAGCCTGTTCATGTCCTGGAACAAAAGTGTGGGCCTTTTATATCCCGCAAACCGCCTTGCCCAGGCGATGGTGAAGATATTGGGGTCAAAGAACCAGAACCGGAGGAACTTTGAAAAAGCGTCCTTGTCCTTTCTGTGCGCGGCAAGGAGCTCTTTTCTGAAGACAGGGTCCTGTTTCAGGGAGGCGACGCTCCTTAAAAGCGTTGGATCTGCCTCGAAATCCCCGATCCTGTCCTTATAAGCTTTCAGGAACTCTTTTATATTATCCGACATCCAGGTAAAAATATGGACCCCGTTGGTTATACTCCTTATCTTTTCGGCTTTCTCGGGGAACTGCAGCCTTGTCACTTCACCGTGCTTTTTTGAGACCCCGTTGATGGCTTTCGCGTTCATGGCCAGGATGGTCAGATTTGCCTGAGAAGGGTTCTTCGGATCAGATCCGAACTGTCTTAAAAGCCCGGTTTTTTCGGGCCCCAGGGCTCCCTCAGCCTCCTGAAAGCTGAACCTGTCGTGGCCTGCCTCAACAGGCGTATGGCAGGTATAGGCGAATTTATCTTTTACGGCGTCCATCCCCTCTTTTAAGGCCTTTTCGAGCAGGGCAAAAGCGGCGTGCCCCTCGTTAAGATGATATTTATCGATCGAATACCCGAGGGCTTCAAGAGCTTTCATCCCGCCGATCCCCAGTATCATCCTCTGCGCGATCTTTACCCAGCTGTTGTTGCTCCTGTATAGCTGATCGGTAAGCTCCCTCAGGTACTCGGGGTTTTCTTCGCAGTTGGCGTCCAGAAGGATAAGAGGAACGACATTCTTCAGATCATAGGAATAAATATAGTATTTCCATAATTTGAGCGTGAGTTTAGCGCCGCTGAGCTCTATGACCACCTTTTTGTCAAGAGGTATCAGGCCCGGATAGGTCTCCGGGTCCCAGGTGGTCTCCTCGGGGAACTGGCCTCCGCCTTTGAACCAGAACTTCTGCTTAAAATACCCCTTGTGCCACAGTATTCCGACTCCTGTCAGAGAAATTCCCAGGTCGGCAGCCGATTTTAAAGTGTCCCCCGCCAGAACGCCCAGCCCGCCGCTGTAGATGGGCAGGTCAAGTAGCTTGTCGACATGGAGGGCATGGAAATAGTCCATCTGCATCATATTGGAAAAAACATCGTGCTTCCTGGACATGTTCGATTCATCTATTTTGTTCTTTGTCTTGAACGTATGATACACGCTGGGAGCAAGGCCGAATTCCATGGAGAAATAGGCGATCGAGGGTGTTTCCTTTGAGATCAGCCTGTCCTCAGACTCGATTACCGGCCCGACGGGATACCCGAAGAATTCGCTCTCCGTGATATCTTTGGCGATCCTTGGGTCCTTCGGGTCAGTGTTTATGAGCTCAAGTATTTTTTGGGTCACTCTGATTTTATTCTATATTAAATTGAAATTATATTCAAATAATTATAGAATAATTGCGATGAATGCCCTAACCCTGCTTATCATAACCGCCTGTGTCTTTGTGCTTGCTTACAGATACTACTGCGCTTTTCTTTCGGCAAAGGTCCTTGTGCTGGACCCAAAAAGAAAAACGCCGGCATATGAGCTCAACGACGGCCATGATTATCATCCCACGAACAAATGGGTTCTTTTTGGGCATCATTTTGCTGCCATCGCCGGCGCGGGTCCACTTATCGGACCTGTACTTGCGGCGCAGTTCGGGTTTTTGCCGGGAGCCTTATGGATTATTATCGGAGCAGTTCTTGCGGGAGCGGTCCATGACTATGTGATCCTTTTCGCCTCAGTCAGGCACAATGGGCTTTCTCTGCATAAGATAGCAAGAGATTACATCAGCAAGCTGACAGGCATTGCTACAGGCATCGCCGTTCTGTTCATCATAATAACCGCCCTGGCGGGCCTTTCGATCGTGGTAGTGAACGCCCTGGCCGAAAGCGCCTGGGGAACTTTTGCGATCGCAGTTAGCATCCCGGCGGCCCTGTTCGTAGGCCTATATATGTATGTGCTGAGAAAAGGCGCGATAGTTGAGGCTTCGATAATAGGATCACTTCTTTTGCTTGGGGGAGTCTTTTTTGGATATTATATCCAGGGCTCTCCTGCCGCGTTCGCTTTTACTTTTTCACGCCAGCAGCTGTCAATATTGCTTCCCATATACGGATTCATCGCTTCAGCACTTCCTGTATGGATGCTTTTGTGCCCGAGAGATTATTTGAGCTCATACTTAAAGATCGGCACGATACTTCTGCTTGGCATCGGCATTTTCTTTGTTCATCCGGAGCTGAAGATGCCCGCCCTGACACCCTTCATCCACGGCGGCGGCCCGATAATCCCCGGGACTGTCTGGCCTTTTGTGTGCATAACTATCGCCTGCGGAGCGATATCCGGTTTTCACTCCCTTATCTCATCCGGAACCACCCCAAAAATGATCTCAAACGAAAAAGATATACGAATGATAGGATTCGGCGCCATGCTTGTCGAGGGATTTGTCGCTATCATGGCGCTCATCGCGGCCTGCTCTCTTTTCCCCGGAGATTATTTTGCGATCAATTGTTCCCCTGAAGTTTTTAAACAGCTTGGAATGAACATTCAAAATCTCCCTGTTTTATCTTCTATGGTGAACGAAAATATCACGGGACGCCCGGGTGGAGCTGTTTCTCTGGCTGTCGGCATGGCGCAGATATTCTCCGGACTTCCCGGGATGAAACATTTAATGAGCTATTGGTACCACTTCGCGATAATGTTCGAAGCCTTGTTCATACTGACGACCGTGGACACGGGGACCAGGGTAGCGCGCTACATCACCCAGGAGGTTTTTGGAAAAGTTTATAAACCGCTCGGCAACAGGAAATGGAAGCCGGGGATCATTATAACAAGCTTTCTTGTTGTTTTTGCCTGGGGTTATCTGGTCTATAACGGCGATATTTCGACTATCTGGCCGATGTTCGGAGTGGCAAACCAGCTTCTGGCCACTATCGCGCTTATCGTGGGCACTTCAATAATCCTTAAGAACAATAAAAAGAAATATTACGCGCTCATCACCTTCCTGCCTATGCTTTTCATGCTGGTCACGACCGTCACCGCTGGCCTGCAGAATATCTTTGGAAATTATCTTCCGCAGGGCACTTTCAACGGCTATCTGAACGCAATTCTGTCCATAATAATGATCTTCCTTGTCTGCGTGATCGTTATCGATTCCTGCGCTGTTTGCGTCCCGCTCCTCAGAAAAGCCCGCGTCATTGAGAAGCCGACGAGGGAAAAAGAGGAGGCGCTGGAGCAGGATATTTGATCACATCTCAAGAATATCGTTCAGGTCCCTGATCAGCTGCCCCCAGTATTTTTTGGTCCCCCACTCCGGAAAATGCTGCTCGAACCCGGGGTCACCCTTCTGAATGGCGCACCAGGAAGCAAAGTGTATCATCCTCATTGCCTGTAAATAAGGTATTAACCGCAGTGTATTTCTGTCTAATTCATAAAAAGTTTCATAGCCCTTTAAAAACCATTCGATCTCGTTTTGAGAGCTCTCGACTTTATCCGGCAAAAGCATCCACATGTCCTGGACAGCGGGGCCGACGCACATGTCGTCAAAATCAACGATATACGTCCCCTCTCCGGGCCTGTGGATGAAGTTTCCCCTATGGATATCTCCATGGAGTCTTATTAAAGCGAGGTTTTCAAACTCTTTTGAGGCTTTGCTGATAAACAATTTTGCGCTGTTATCAAAAGATTTTTTAAAATCCTCGGGAATTACACCTGTCTGATCAAGTACTTCTATATGATGTTTTGTCGCAACATCCGGTCCCCAGATTACTCTTTTTGAATCTTTTGTTTTCGAACCTGCCAGATGCATTTTGCCAATAAGCTGCCCGATATTAGTCCAGCCTTCCTTGTCGAACTCATCCAGCACCCTTCCGCCCATCTTAGGGAATATTGCGAAATTGATGCCTTCGTATTCAAACAGAGTATTGTCCTTGATACTGACCGGAGGGATCACATGATTATCTAATGCGAAAAGGTTATCGATGAACTGATGCTCCTCAAGTATCTGCTCTTTTGTCCATCTTTTGGGACGGTAGAATTTTACTATCAACCGCTTTTTAGAAGTTTTTTCTTCAAGTTCGAATACCCGGTTAATATAGCTGTTCCTTTTCAAAAGAAGTCCGCTCAGCTCAAGACCGACAATTGCCTGTACAGCGATTATTATCGAATCATGGCTTAATTTTTCCCATACGTTCATATCTATAATATTACCATTAATCCTCACCCCTGCTCCCCCGATCGGATCGGGGTCGCTTTCCCCTCTCCATTTCATGGAGAGGGGTGTCCCGAGCACCGAGCTTGTCGAGGGGCCGAGGGACGGGGTGAGGATTTTGACATAAACGGACTTGTTCCCTATAATATTTATATGAACAAATATTTCATTTCAGGACTTATGATCATATTGTTGTCGACAATTACTTTTGCCGCACAGAAAGGAAATCACAAAATGTACGCAGTATTTGAAACGAGCATGGGAAGTATTACCTGCGAGCTCTATCCGGATAAGGCCCCGATAACGGTGAAGAACTTTGTCGGCCTTGCAAAAGGAGAAATCACCTGGATAGATCCGAAGACCAAAGAATCGACCAATAAGCCGCTTTATGACGGGACTGTCTTCCACCGAGTTATCCCCGATTTCATGATACAGGGCGGAGATCCTCTCGGGCTTGGCATCGGCGGGCCCGGGTACAGGTTTGAGGATGAGTTCGATCCAACCCTCAATTTTGACGAAACAGGCATGCTTGCAATGGCCAATTCAGGCCCTAACACCAACGGCTCACAGTTCTTTATAACCGTAGCCCCCACCCCCTGGCTTACCGGACATCACACCATATTCGGCAGGGTTATTAAAGGTCAGGATGTCGCGGACAAGATATCTGTTGTCAAAGCTGCATCGGACAAGCCTGTTACTCCGGTAGTGCTAAAAAAGATCACCATAAAGTAAGATCCGCTTTTTGCTTATCTTTGCATTATGTTCCCTGCCATGCGCCATAATTCACGCGCATACTAACATTGAAATTATTTCCTGCCGTTATCGATAATAATATAGAAGGGAATGCGGCCACAAGCCGCAACTTTCTGCAGAGGATCCCATTTTTATGACAACAGTAAAAACAACACTATTTGCTAACGTTCCTCAGCCATTCAGGAGAGCGGCCTTAGGAAGGCCTCTTCTCGTTGAAGGCCAGAAGGCATTTCTTGCAAGCAGAGCACCGCATATAAGCAATCCTGATTACTGGAGAAAAACAGTAGAGGAATTTGAAAAGGGAAAGCTTGACAAGTGTGATGCAACACTGGACCCTCATGTCAGTGAATTAATTCGCATTCTCGGCACACCAAATAAGTCCATTATCGAATACGGCTGCGGTATCGGCAGAACCGCAGACCTGTTTTTCCGCTCCGGTTTTACGGATTACCTTGGAATAGATATTGCCGAAAGAGCAATTGAACTCGCGACCCAAAGGACCGGCAGAGCTTCTTTTCATGTTGGGGATATACTTAATTACAGCGCAGGAACGCTGTTCGATGCGGCTGTTGCGACCGATGTGCTCTTATATCTGTCCCCCGAAGACCAGATCAGAGCATTGATAAATATTGGAACATCTCTGGTCCCAGGTGCTTTTGTCCTTACACGCTGGGCACCGGGTGATGAACTGATCGGTTTCAAGAAAAAACCTCTCAAACCATCTGGATTTATCGAAGGGTGGGTCTTCCACGCGACCCCGGGATATTTGAGGGATCTTTTCATTACTTGCGGCTACCGTCTTATAGAACGTCCGGGCTATAAATTGATACATGAAGAGACCTTAAATACTGGGGTAAAGGAACAGAAATATCTGGTTGTTTTCGCCAGGTTTAACGGGAAATAGCGGATTCAATCCCCTTCCATCTAATTATATTCGTGAGGCTATCAGCCTGCAAAAATTCGCGTTCATTCGTGACAATAGTAAAAAATAACCCGGCATCTACCTACTCTTGCTGGCCTCAAGGACCAACTACCATCGGCCTTGGAGGTCTTAACTTCCGTGTTCGGAATGGGAACGGGTGTTGCCCCTCCAGTGTGGACACCGGGATATTTTTCGCTTATAACTGATAACTTATAACCGATAACCTAAAAGGATTATCAATATACAAGTTATCATTATAAGAACTTATATTCTAAAATAAGGTAATCACGCCTGCTTTCAACGCACAACTTTTCCAGTTATTAGTTATCAGTTATAAGTTATACGTTAATTAGTGACAGTGGAACAAGACATTCGGACGATTAGTACCGGTCAGCTGAACACATTGCTGTGCTTACACACCCGGCCTATCAAACTCGTGATCTTCGAGTGTCCTTATTATCATAAAGATAGGGAAACATCATCTTGTGGTGGGCTTGACGCTTAGATGCTTTCAGCGTTTATCCCGATCAGACATAGCTACCCAGCGTTTGCCGTTGGCACGACAACTGGTACACTAGAGGTCTGCCCGTTCCGGTCCTCTCGTACTAGGAACGGCTCCACTCAAGTTTCCTGCGCCTGCACCGGATATGGACCGACCTGTCTCACGACGGTCTGAACCCAGCTCACGTACCGCTTTAATGGGCGAACAGCCCAACCCTTGGGACCTTCTCCAGCCCCAGGATGCGACGAGCCGACATCGAGGTGCCAAACCTCCTCGTCGATGTGAACTCTTGGAGGAGATCAGCCTGTTATCCCCGGGGTAACTTTTATCCGTTGAGCGATGGCCCTTCCATTCAGAACCACCGGATCACTAAATCCTACTTTCGTATCTGCTCGACATGTACGTCTCGCAGTTAAGCTCCCTTATGCTTTTGCACTCTGCGCTTGATAACAACCAAGCTGAGGGAACCTTTGAACGCCTCCGTTACCTTTTAGGAGGCGACCGCCCCAGTCAAACTGCCCACCTAACTCTGTTCCTCGGATTACACACCCAAGGTTAGAAATCCAACACAACCAGAGTGGTATCTCACTAGTGGCTCCACCGAGCCTAACGGCCCGGTCTCAAAGCCTCCCACTTATGCTGCACGGATCACATCGAATCTCAAAGTTAGGATACAGTAAAGCTCCACGGGGTCTTTCTGTCCTGGTGCAGGTAATCCGTGTCTTCACGGATATCCCAATTTCGCCGAGTCCCTCTTCGAGACAGCGCTTCTATCATTACGCCTTTCGTGCGGGTCGGAACTTACCCGACAAGGAATTTCGCTACCTTAGGACCGTTATAGTTACGGCCGCCGTTCACCGGGGCTTCGATTCTATGCTTGATATGATCTTACATCTCCTCTTAACCTTCCGGCACTGGGCAGGCGTCAGCCCCTATACATCCCATTGCTGGTTTGCAGAGACCTGTGTTTTTGTTAAACAGTTGCAGAAGCCTGATGTCTGTGCCCTTCGACACCGCTTGCGCGGTGCTCAGGGGTCTCTTCTCCCGAAGTTACGAGACCATTTTGCCTAGTTCCTTAAAGAGGGTTATCTCGCGCGCCTTGGCTTTTAAAGCCGACCCACCTGTGTCGGTTTGTAGTACGATCACCACCTGCAAACAAACATGGCTTTTCTCGTCAGGACCACTTGATCACTTCGCTAAGACTTTCGTCAAAGCTCGTATTCACCCCGCCGTTTCCGGAAGGGCTTAAACCTCAATCCAATAAGAGGCTGATCTATGTTCCCGCGTCCCCATGCAGGTTAACTGCAAATGGTGGTACAGGAATATTAACCTGTTTACCATCGCTTACCCCCGCCAAAAAGCGGGGCTGGGCTTAGAAATCGACTTACCCTGGGCGGACGAACCTTCCCCAGGAAACCTCAGGTTTTCGGCGGACAAGATTCTCACTTGTCTTTTCGCTACTTATGCCGACATTCTCGCTTCTATTTCGTCCATCATGGCTCACGCCACAACTTCGACCTACAATAGAACGCTCCCCTACCAGTCCCCGCCATAGGCGGGGAATCCGTAGCTTCGGTGATATGCTTTAGCCCCGTACATTTTCGGCGCAGGATCCCTCGACCAGTAAGCTGTTACGCACTTTTTAAAGGGTGGCTGCTTCTAAGCCAACCTCCTGGCTGTTTTAGTGACCCCACTTCCTTATCCACTTAGCATATACTTAGGGACCTTAGCTGACGATCTGGGATGTTCCCCTTTTGCCCACGAAGCTTATCCCTCGCAGACTCACTCCTGTGCACAGTACTGCGGCATTCGGAGTTAGCCAGGATTTGGCAAACCTTCCGGTCTCCTAGTCCAAACTGTACTCTACCTCCGCAGCCATTCACACAAGGCTGGCCCTAAAACCATTTCGGGGAGAACTAGCTATCTCTGGGCTCGTTTAGCTTTTCACTGCTATCCTCAAGTCATCGAAAGATTTTTCAACATCTACTCGTTCGGGCCTCCCCCCGATTTTCATCGGGGTTCACCCTGCTCAAGGATAGATCGCTCCAGTTTCGAGTCTATTACTAGCAACTTTAGTCCTTCGATTGCTCTCAGGACAGGCGCCCAAACATTTAGGACTCGCTTTCGCTGCGGCTTCCCCGATATATCGGGGTTAACCTTGCTGCTAACAATAAGTCGCCGGCTCATTCTTCAATAGGCACGCCATCACCCAACATTGCTGCTGAGCTCTGACTGCTTGTAGGCATACGGTTTCATGTACTATTTCACTCCCCTCCCGGGGTGCTTTTCACCTTTCCCTCACGGTACTTGTTCACTATCGGTCTACTTCTAGTATTTAGTCTTGGATGATGGTCCACCCGGATTCCCACAGGATTTCACGTGTCCCGTAGTACTTGGGAACGCTTAAAGAAAGACCTTATCTTTTCGCCTACATGGCTTTCACATTCTTTGGCGCTTCTTTCCAGAAGACTTCTGCTAAAATAAGATTTTTTGACTTTCCTCACCGTCAGCAACCGGTGAAATAAACGTCCCGCGACACCTCTCAAGAAACACTTGCAGGTTATTACTCTTGAGGGGTTTAGACTTCTTCCATTTCGCTCGCCGCTACTTTGGAAATACCAATTGGTTTCTTTTCCTCGGGTTACTAAGATGTTTCAGTTCGCCCGGTTCACTCTTGCGTGTACAGACATTACTCTGTACGGGTTCTCCCATTCGGAAACCTCCGGATCAAAGCTTGTTTGACAGCTCCCCGGAGAATATCGCCGCCACACGCGTCCTTCTTCGCCTGAAGTAGCCAAGGTATCCTCCATATGCCCTTAGTATCTTGTCCCACAATCACTAGTTAACGCATCATATCCGCCCTGTCGCAAAACAGGCGGAATGATCAGCGTCGCAGGGACCATTGTGTTAAGTCCCCGCCTCTTTTTACACGCGGATTACCTTATTTAGTTTTCAAGGTTCAGTGAGTTACCCTTCGACTCGGTCGCTTAGCTCCCTCGCTCAGGGTCTCTTTGAGACGAAAAAAAAGCGCTCATCAGCGCTTATGAAAGAGTCTGATGAGATTTCCCTTTCAGGTCTTTAAGTTCGTCATACGTATGTAACTATACTATATTAAAACAAGGCTGTCAAGCAGCTTTTTTTTCAGACGATGATTTTTTGTCGGCAGTTTTTAATGCTGTTGTTTGCGGCGGGACAGACGCGCGGCTTTCACCGGTCCTATTGCTTTTTCCGTAATCCGTCACATGGAACCCTGAACCTTTAAAAACTATCCCCGCAGGATGAATGATCCTTTTGACAGGGCCTTTGCAGAACCGGCATTCCTTTAACGGCTTGTCCTTAATGCTTTGGAATTCTTCAAAAGTTTTATTGCAGCCGGAGCATTTATATTCGTATGTGGGCATATTTTTATTATAACCGTGCTAAGCTCGAGTTTCAAATATGCGGCATCAGTAGTTGCTTGTAAGTCCGATGGTAGCGACATTATTGGACTGACCGTTCATGGCAAGCGAATAGCCCGCGTCCAGCCTGGCCTCTTTGGTGACCTGCCACCTTGCACCGAACTGCAGGTTGGCCGTTGTCTTTATCTGGCAAGCTACCCCCGTGTATTCAACGGCCGCCTCGATGCCGTCGGTCACGGGCTTCTGCGCCGCTATATTATATACGATCGTATCGTCGCTTGATGTGTTGGCGGCATCGCCTACTACCACATAGCCGAGGTTGAGGTCAAGTTTTTCCTGACCCCACTTTTTTGTAAAGGCAAAAAGAAAACCGTAGTCGGTAAATCCCGATCCGAGGTTCAGCAGGGGATTGCCGTTTGTAAGCTTAAGATCGCACCGGAGCGTCAGGCCTTCGTCCGTTTCCGACTTTGAAAGCTTCATCTTGGCGTGGATGACTGCGTCCGCAAGACCCTGGCTGCCCGACATATTGTACGGGATCTCCAGCGCAAGGTCGATAAATGATGCAACGCCTTTTCTCAGCTGCGCGACAAAACCCGCTGTATAGCCGCCTCCCGACATCGGCCTGATCATATTGAACCCCGTCTCCAGCTCAAAGCTTCCTGATGCAACAGTCGGATAATCTTCCGTAACCAGAGGCCTCGCGGCAAAAGACACCGACGATAACAATATCAGCGCCAAAAAGCCCGAGATAAATATTAAAAGACTGTTTTTCAATTTCCGGTTCATTCTTTCAGGATCGAGCGGAAGACCTTGACCAGGACTATCGTTGCCAGAGCTTCCGCGACACCGACTATCAAATGGACCTTCAGCATTTCAATTGAAAATCCCGTTTCAACGGAAAAGGCAAGGAACGCTGCGACAACTGATATCCAGGCCGCAACAGCGACAGCCAGCCATTCAGGCGCCGCCTTCTTCACCGCAGCATATATGTAATAGCAGCCGACAGCAGGGATCAGTGACATATTGATGATGTTGGCTCCGAGCGCGAGAAGGCCGCCGTCTGAAAGGAAAAGCGCCTGGACGGAAAGGACCGCAGCCATTGCGGCCGCTCCGGCAAAAGGCCCGAGCACCACCGCGGCAAAGACCCCTCCTAGCAGATGTCCCGTTGTCCCGTTGAGTACGGGAAAGTCAAGCATCTGGATAATAAAAATAAGCGAGGCCGCCATTCCCATCTTTTTCAGGAAACGTGAGCCTTCGGACGTGAGGACCCTTTTTGTCCCCTCGGTTATATTTCCCGCAGAGGCGGCAAGAGCTTTGACAGGTTTAAGGGCAGTTACCGCCTGCTTCACCTTAGAAATGCAGAACGCAAGCGCCACGGCCGCCGCCCCCATCAGCCCCGCCGACATTTTTGGATCAAGGAACCCGTCCGGTATATGCATCGATATTCTCCTTTTCTAACTTAGTTCTTTTCCCGTCGTCGTCATCACAAGCTTGCCGTGCTTAACTCCCTTTGTAGAGATGATCCTGTCGGATATTTTTTTTATCTCTCCGCTTTTGCCTTTTAAAATGATCACCTCGGCGCAGTCGTGCTTTGTAAGATGTATGTGCGTGGACGCGACTATCCTGTCATGGTAGTCATGCTGGATATCGGCAAGCCTGTCCGACAAAAGGCGCGCGTGATGGTCGTATACAAGCGTGAGCGTCCCGACCGCCTCCATTCCGGGGTCATCCAGTTCCTGCTCGACAAATTTATCGCGCACCAGGTCGCGTATTGCCTCCGACCTGTTGGAATAACCCTTCTTTTTAGCTATCACGTCCAGCTTTTTTAAAAGGTCGTCCGGTATCGAAACTCCGAATCGTTTTGTCATGGTGTTATCTTTATAATAATGGTAGCACTCCGACCGAAGACATTCAACCTCTTTCTTGACACTTTTCACGGCCTTATGTAAACTACTATTAATATAAGCCGGAAGGAGACATCCATGTTATTGAAAAAGACCCCTTCACTTGCATTGACGCTTATGGTCCTGCTTTCCGCCTGCGCTGCTGCCGAAGACCTCTCGGTCACTTTCAAAGACGGCGCAAAACAGACCCTGGCCCTCTCACAGCCTGCAGCCAATATTTCAAAGATAGAGTTCGGGACCGCAGGAGCCGCTGTTATGGCTGTTCCTGCAGCAGCCTCGGCGGCCGTTCCCTCTGCTGCCCCTGCGGCGTCAAACACTCCGGCAGTAAGCGTGGCCCCTATGTCAACAGACAGTTCCGGTTATGTGAAAGGCTTTGAAGGCAAATGGAACTCAAAATGGGGGGTCCTGACCTTTACAGTGGACAGCACCAAGGTCACGGGCAACTACACCTACAGCAGCGGAAAGATCGAGGCCGCTCTTGGGTCGGACGGAAAAACGATGGAAGGCACCTGGTCTGAAGCTCCCACCTATTCCGCACCTCAATACAGCGGAAGATGCGTCTTCACGCTTGCCTCCGACGGCAGCCGCATCGACGGCCACTGGTGGTACGGCGACGGCAGGGACGGAGGAGAGTGGAACGGGATCAGGATAAAGTAAGACCGCGGGTCCATGATATCCTAATGTCACAAATTTCAGATAACTAGACAACTAAATAAATTCAAAAATCAAAATCCAAAATAATGGGTATCATAGGATCGTTTAGTACCTCTAGTTTGTCTGGGTAGTCTAGTTGTCTCCTTTAGGTCTTCTAGGTTGTCTAGGTAGTCTTTCCATACTTTTTTATCGATATTTCGCAAAATGTGAAATTCTCTATAGTTTCATTCGATATAGATTTGAGGCCGATAAAACATATAAGGAGGACATCAACATGCCGGACAATAATATCCAGATCAATACTTCACGCGCTTTCGTTGCGGACAAGAACGGGAATAAGAGTACAGCAGCGATCAACAGAGAGGCTCCCAAGGATGACGGAAAAAGGGAGATATTGACAATAGCTGCCGGCATATTGCTGTTCCCTCTTATGCTCACAGGGTGTTCAAAGACATCCGGCAGCAGGGTAATGAGGCCGAATGATCTCTCGGAGAAAGAGACCGAAGCCATGCTAAATCTTCTCATGAGGGCGTACAGAGATCATCTGGACCTTGTAATGCGCGATAATTTTTACACCGAAACATATCTGCGCGACCCCATCGCCATGCAGGCGTACAGAAGGAACAGCTCAGCCTCAAAAACAGTTCCGGACAAACTGGACAAACCGCTGGTCACGCTTTCAGCTATAGTGCAATATGGCTCGCTGAAAGAGATCGATGACGCCATGACAAAGATCACAGCAGCCTTAAACTCCTCGTCCATTACCTGGAATGACAACGGCAGACAGATAAAAGTGAAGATCGTCGAATTCGAATTTCTTTATGAAAACAGATCAGTTCCGGCAGGCGGTTTCATCAGCCTCGACAAGTTCATTGTGATACCCAGAAAAGTAAGCGTAGAATAGCAAGGAGACCTTTATGGCATCATCAGTGCAGGGATTCGGAGCTTATATAAGGACCATGCGCGCCAGTGTATATCTAGAAGGCCATCCTATAAAGCCCAGCATAGGCCTGAAGATCTATCGGGGTAGCCATACTGTCACAGCAGGACATACATTATTTGATAACGGCTTTGCGATCGGCTCTCAATCAACAGTACCAAGCAGAGAATATTTTCTTGAACACGACCATGGAGTCAGTTTCTGTAATAAGCTTTCGCCGGCATTTGCCGGTTTTTTAAAAGCAAGGCCATCACTGATGATAGATCATCCTTCACTGCTTAACCGGATCTCCATCCCTTCATTTATGACAGGCCCCGCAGTACTCGGCTCCGTAAAAGAGCTTATAGATCTGCTTAACGGGATACCTGACATAAAAGCAAGACTTCTGCTTCTTTCAGGAAATTTGTGCGGCGCGCTCGCCGGACTTTCTGAAGAGGAACAGCTTAAAGCGGGACCTTTTCTTCTGTATAACGAAAATTCGGTGTTTTTTTTGCCGCCGCGTCAACCATTTGATGTAACATTATCTGCAAATATAGTCTTTGAGGGCCCCGAAGAGGAACCGGCACAGAGAGGTATGTATTCGATCACGCTCGTAAAAAGAATGGTCATCTGGAACGCTATTTATCAGGAGGTCGAACTTCTGCCTTACTTTGCGGGGCATCTTTTGGAAACCGGCTCATCTTGAGGCGGCAACGGTTCATTCGGACAATCTGTCGAATTCTTTGTTGAACTTCTCAACTATCGCGGGGTCGCTTATGAAGACCGCGTTCTCAAAATTGTTCCTTTCGGCACTTTTCCCCTCGGACTGCCCCCTGTCGGCTACCATCAGGACCTCCACGCCTCTTTCCTTCGCTCTTTCAAGGGCCCACGCTATATCTCCGGAGGTGAAGCTGTAAATGGCCAGCTTTATGCTTTTTCGGGACAGGTTTATCTTTGCGATTATTTTGTCCCTGATGCCTCCGTCGGGAGAGAAATAGACCGAAACGGCGCCGGTCCCGGTCTCCGCCGCTGCCGGCAAAATGGCCGGAAGGATAAGAACGGACAAGGATAAAAACAGCAGCGCGCAGGCATGGGAGGGCCTCTTGATATGAACTGCTGTTGAAATTGCAGCGATTATTCTTGCCACGTTCCTGACCTGAATCCGCCCCGACGCGGTCGTGACCTATATCTCATTCAGAGAGATATGAGCAAATCATTAGAAATAGTCAGTTTTTGGAGGCACGCGGATTCGAACCGCGGACCTTCTGCTTGCAAAGCAGACGTTCTACCAACTGAACTATGCCCCCAAACCCCCGCCGTAGGCGGGGGAAAACCTAAATTCGAAACACTAAATCCTAAATAAGGATAGATCAATTATATCATCGCATTTTCCGTTATGTTATAATTTTCATGGAAACCTTGAATGGCATGGGCTCATAGCTCAGCTGGCTAGAGCACGCGACTGATAATCGCGAGGCCGGTGGTTCGAGTCCACCTGGGCCCATTCTCAATAAATCCATGAAAATAAGACCCGTTCTGATCTGCCTTTTTCTCTTTGTATTTTCGGCAGCCTGCCTTGCCGGCTTATCCGTCTGTATAAAATACCCCGCCAAGGAGGTGAGCGGAAAAGGTCCCCTGCCCTACAACTACCGCGTTATCGACGGGAACATCCATGCGGGAGGGCATCCGCTTCTGGGGCAGGAACATGATCTTGATGCAGGCGATGACACCGTCATCTCAATACTGGAATATTTGAAGTCCAAAGGCGTGACACGCATCATTGACCTCGAGAACACCAAAAGAGTACAAGACAGATATTCTCAGCTTCTACGAAAAGAAGGCTTTCAGCGCCTGCACATTCCGATGCATATCGCGAAAGTGCCGGCCCCTGCGGAATGGAAAAAGATGAAGGAGCTGATGAAAGGCCCGGTCTATATCCACTGCAAATGGGGGGCCGACAGGACGGGGATGGTGATCGCAAAGTATCTGATAGAAGAAAAAGGATATAGCACCAAAGAAGCTGTTAATGCCGTAAAGTCCGGAGGAAACTGCGCGGGCGCAAAAGGCGGGCTGAAGACCGGGCTTTACTACCCTACTCTGCTGTGGTTTTTGAACAGGAATTGAGCCCTGACTTTTTATTTTAAATGCAGATGCTTAACGACTTTCGCTTCCACCATATAGACAACGTCCTCAGCGATGTTCATTGCGTGGTCGCAGATCCTCTCAAGATGCCTTGCTATAAGAATAAGAGGGATGGCCCTTGCCACAGCAGAACAGTCTTTTGCCGTTATCGCAATAAGCTCATCCGTAATAAGATCTCTTAACCTGTCGGATTCTTTTTCAAGGTCGTGTATCTTAAGGCTTCTTGTGGCATCTCTTTTGACAAATGAATCGATACTCTCCCTTATCATCTCTCTGGCTATATCGGCAAGCTTGGGAGTATCGATAAGCGGTTTTAACAGAGGCCAATTTAAAAGTTCTTTATTCCTTTGAGCGATATCAACCGAAAGATCCCCAATACGCTCAAGATCGGTCACTATCTTCATCGCAGTCGCAATGAACCTGAGATCAGCAGCCATCGGCTGCCTTGTAGCCAGCAGCGTGATGCATTTGTCGTCTATCTCAAGTTCAAGCTGATCTACTTCCTTGTCATCCTCGATGATTTTGTCCGACAGCTTTTCATCCCGTGCTTTCAGCACTTCGATGCTCCTGGCTACCGATGTCTCCACCATATTCGA
>Ga0172375_10005331_pt1 | contig 18608 bp, 17 predicted proteins | sample LakKiv1m_FD_114537 | JGI IMG/M metagenome (GOLD analysis project Ga0172375, IMG submission 114537) | Freshwater microbial communities from Kabuno Bay, South-Kivu, Congo - kab_092012_11.1m | ecosystem: Environmental > Aquatic > Freshwater > Lake | place: Democratic Republic of the Congo...
CCATGGCTTCCTGAAAATGTCGATTTATTGGATAACCTTAAGAAAAAAACTTTTGCTTCAGAAATAAAAAAGGGTGATTTCAAAGTTTCAGTAAATTAAATGTTTGGAAAAAAGATCCAAGAGCCCAAAGATATCGTATTTGTCGGAAATATTCTTTTTCTTCTTTTGTATAGTCTTCTGGTATTAAGGTCAATTGCGCCGTTTCTTTTCCCCACTTATTATTTTTATATTATTTTTTCATTAATTCTATTTTTTTTATTTTCTAAAGTATCTTTTGATATATTTTCTTTATTTTCAAAGCATTTTTACATAGGAAGTATTATTTTTTTGTGCCTGCCGATTATAATTGGACAGATCACAAGAGGTACTATTCGTTGGATTAATTTTGGAAACTCACAGATCCAACCATCAGAGATTGTCAGACCATTTTTGTATATATTTTTTGCGAATTATCTTAGTAGGGAAGAATTAAAACTTAATAATATTGTCAAAGTATTACTTCTATTTTTATTGCCATTTGTCTTGATACTTATTCAGCCGTCTTTGGGTGTGGCGGTACTAACCGGAGTTGGTTTTTTTGGCATTATATTGGCAAGTAATTTTAATAAAAAGTATCTGCTTACATTGATACTGATTATTGCGATTCTTGTCCCAGTTGTCTGGAACATATTGGCTCCATATCAAAAGCAAAGAGTGATGACGTTTTTAAACCCACAGGCGGATCCTTTTGGCGGTGGATACAATTCAAGGCAGTCAATGATCACGGTTGGATCGGGGAAACTCTTTGGTAAAGGCTTGGGGAAAGGAACTCAAACTCAGCTCTCATTTTTACCCGAAAAACACACTGATTTTATCTTTGCTTCAATTTCTGAAGAGCTTGGGTTTGTGGGTTCACTCGTGTTAATTGTTGGTGAATTAATACTACTATTTAAATTATCTTCATTTATTAATAAAACCAGTCTTGTTTCTGCCAGACTTTTTGTATCTGGGCTGTTTTTGGTTTTGCTTGTCCAGTGTTTTGTACATATAGGCATGAATATGGGTATATTGCCAATTACTGGCATTACATTGCCATTGGTTTCGGCAGGCGGATCTTCTCTAATATCGACAATGATGGCTCTCGGGATATCCTTGGGGTCAATAAAGTAATTATGCTTGTTTTTAGCTCAAAATATAAGTAAAATAGCAGAATCAGCAATGAAAAAATACGCAGTAATCAAATTACAAGGTCACCAATATAAGGTTTCTGAGAAAGACGAGATCTTGGTGGACAGGATGGAAAAAATCGAAGAACCGACAGTTCTTCTTTATTCTGATGGAGAAAATATTAAAGTCGGTAAACCTGTCTTAAAAGAAGTATCTGTAAAGGTAAAAGTAGTCAACGAAGAAAAAGGAGATAAAATTAAAGTCTTTAAGTATAAGGCCAAGTCAAGATACCGAAGACAAAAAGGATTTAGACCTCAATATACTAGGGTATTAATAGAAAAAATCTCTTCTAAGTAATATTAAATGTATCAAATTATTACTTATTGGTCTCTTGACATCCGTGAAAATTTTTTTTAAACTCATTCTGATATGTCAACACACAAAGCAGGCGGAAAAGCTTCACAACACGTAAGTCCAGAGGGAAAAAGACTGGGTATCAAAATTTCCAGTGGACAAGGTGTAAAAGTTGGGAGCATTTTAGTTAGACAACGAGGACAAAATATTAAAGCAGGAGACGGTGTAAAAATGGGAAGAGACTACACTTTATATGCTGTCAAAGACGGTATTGCAAAATATTTTAACAAGTTAGGTAAAAAAATAGTATCAATTATCTCAAAATAATATGGCTGAAGAAGTAATCCAATTAGAAGTAAACCAACTGCAGGCAAATCCATTGCAGCCAAGAGGTTCTATCACCCCAGAAAGCTTAGTAGACTTAGTAGACTCCATTAGAGAGCACGGAATTTTAGAGCCTTTAGTTGTTGCAAAAACACCCGCAGGATATCAGATTATTGCAGGAGAAAGACGATGGAGAGCTTCAAAGTTGGCAGGCTTAACACATGTTCCGGTTATTGTCAGAGAAACTTCTCCTAAAGGCATGTTGGAAATGGCTTTGGTTGAAAATGTTCAAAGAGTTGATTTAAATGCACTTGATAGAGCAAAAGGTTTTGAAAGATTGATGAATGAATTTGGTTTAACAACAAGTGAAATTGCAGTAAGAATCGGAAAGTCCGTTGCATACGTTTCAAATTCCATAAGACTACTTTCCCTACCTGATGCATTAAAAGACGGACTATTATCAGGTCTTATTTCAGAGGGGCACGCAAGAGCCTTAGCAGCCATTGATGATCAAAATTTGATGGTTGAAGCTTATAAAATCATTTTGAGAGAATCTGGTTCAGTAAGAAGAGCAGAGGAATTGGCAAGAAGAATGAAAGTTAAGTCTGGGCAATCAAACGATAAACCCGGAATAAGGAAAAATCAGCTTAGAGTTGTTTCTGAAGAAATTGACAAGATGGAGGAAAACTTCCAAAAGTCATTTATTGCAAATGAAAAAGAGGATAAAAACACCAAGGTAAGATTAGTCAGATCAAGAAGAGAAACAAAATTAACCTTCGTTTTTAGAGGAGATTTAGAAGAAACAGAAGAAAATCTTCAGAAGGTATATAAAGCCCTAGTAAAGTAAATATTCTTTTTCTAAATTTTTATATATTGTAATTTATTCCAGGAACAGTACCCATTTTGTCTATTGGCCAATAAATAAACCAGGCTTTACCGGATATATCTTTTTTGGGAACAAAACCCCACGATCTGGAATCTGAAGAATGAGGTCTATTGTCTCCCAAAACAAAATAATTGCCTTCCGGAATTTTAATTGTATTGTTTTCGTCTAAAAATGCTCCCGGCCCCGTATATTTGTCAGGTCCGATATAACTTTCAGTTAACGGTTTACCATTAATGTAAATTACACTTTGAGATAAAGATATTTCTTCTCCAGGTAAGCCAATAATTCTTTTTATAAATTCTTCTCCTTCAAGTCCTGGTGCTTTAAAAACAATAACATCTCCTCTTTTGGGTTCGTTAAATCTGTAGCTAACTTTATCTGTTAATAAATACTCAGCATCTTTAAAGTTTGGATCCATTGAAGAGCCCTTAATTTTATGGGGTTGAAATACTAATAAATACAAAAATAAGAAAAATGCTATCGCAAATACGATAACTTCTAATATGTCTAAAAAAAATGCACCAAGTCTTTTAAGTAACATATTAATTCATTATAAAATCTGAATATTAAGAAGCAATAGCTATATTATTTATTTATTATTACTTCATTGTGAATATAAGAATTAAAATCAATTTTTTTGTCACTTAAATCTATTATGCATCCGAAGGATTTTCCTGTTTCTAGTATATTAACAGGAACATTGACTGAATGTTCTATTGTTTTTACTAAATTTTTAATTGAATTTGTAATTTTGTTTTTATCAATAATATTTTTCATTTCTGGGTCCCAATGGTCACAAAAGGTGAGAGCAATTTCTGTTGGCCCGTTTATTCTTACAACTTCTTTAAGTAAATCTAGATCTATGCCCTCTGCCTTTCTTCGAATTTTTCCTCCTATAGAACTGTATTCAACAATACCTCTTTTAATTATCTCTTCTTCAGAAAGTTCTCTTGATTTTCCAAAAGTTCCTTCACCTTCGCGGGAAGGCATACTTTTCACCAATAATGTTGATCCTTTAAGCCTTCTTGGATTTAGTAACACTTGAGACATAGCTCCAGCTATATTGATGGCAACAGATGTACAAGAATCATTTTCTGTTAGTGAATGGGTTCTTGATAAAAGTGCCCCTTGAGACAATTCAATAGTAGACATATTTTTATCGTTATTAACTTCCTCTTCTACATTTGTTAGAAGATTATTTTCAGATAAAATTTTTAAATCTTTTGCATATCTGTTGATACGTTTGACATAGTCTGCTCTTGCTTCACCAGTTCCAGTACAGGTTGATCCTTGTTCTATAGTATAGTGTTTATTTTCTAATTCTCTTCTGATATGTTCTTGTTCGACAATTCCGCACCAACGGTCAACTTTTACTCTATCTTGCAGTCCGAATTTTTCAATTTCATCTAGTAATTTTTCTGGATCTACAACGACCTCTCTTCCTACTCTTATTTGCATATTTTTCAAAAAAATTCCTCCAAGAGGTAATTGGTTTGCTTTTAGATAGTCGCTATTTTCGCTTGTAAATATCCCATGTTCGGCGTTTGGCCCAGCTCCTGCTCTTACAACCATATTTGATCCCTCTCTTAAAGAAACGAATGTTGAAATTTTGCCTTTTCCTTCGTCTCCATATTGTGATCCCATAACTGCCCAGGCATTTTTTATTGGATCTATACTTCTTTCTATAAACATAATTATTTATTTAATATTACATCGTGAGCGCCGTTTTCTCTTAAACTGTTACTTGTTATTTGAATAAATTTAGCTCTTTCCCATAGCATTTTAATATTTTTGGCTCCACAGTAACTAAAACCAGATCTTATGTTTGAACTATATTTTTCTAGTATGTCTTTAACTGGCCCCTTATATGGAACAATACTTTCAACTCCTTCTATTTGATTTAAATAATTTGCGTTTACGACTTTACCAACCTTTTTGAGGTGCGCAATTTTTTCGTTTAAGGAAGTAGAACCGTTATAGGTTTTAAATAACTTGTCGTTTTTATTTATTACTTTTCCTGGAGCCTCTTTTGTCCCAGCAAAAAGACATCCTGTCATTACAGCTGCTGCACCAGCTGCTAAAGCTTTAACAATATCTCCTGATGATTTCATTCCTCCGTCACATATCACAGCTTTATTATATTTTTTTGCTGCTCTTACAGTTTCGAAGACTGCAGTCATTTGTGGTACACCAAAACCGGTTTCTACTCTTGTTATACATACAGACCCAGGTCCTATCCCAACTTTTATTGCATCAGCGCCTGCTTCAAATAAATCACAAGCTCCTTGGTAGCTAGCAACATTTCCACTTATAATTTGAATTTTCTTTCCAAATATCGAATGTATCCTTTTTGTCATTTGTATATGTTGTTCCATATGTCCATGTGCCACATCAATAACTAAAATATCAACTCCTGCCTTGACTAATTTTTCTGCTCTTTCGAATTCACCTTTTTTGCAGCCAACTGCCGCGGCAGTAATAAGTTTTTCCTTTTTTATTTTTAAAACATTTTCCGCCTCTTCTTCGGGTGTAACAAATCTAGGAAGGACTCCTAATGCTCCTAGTTTACCTAAAGTAATTGCCATTTTTACTCCAGTGATATCACTCATGTTAGAGCTGATTATTGGTATTTGAAGTTTTATCTTAGACGTTAAGTTGGAAGAGATGTCTACTTCAGATCTTGATTTTATTGTTGAATACCTTGGAACAAGGAGTAAATCGTCAAAAGTTAGACCTGTTTCAAAAACCTGATTCATACTATAAAAGTGTAATGATATGAATCATTACACTTCAATCTATAGATTGGTCAGCATGATGTCAATATGTGAATAATTTTTGTGAAATGATAAAATATAAGTTTACTAAGAGGTCGGTTAGCTCAGCTGGTTAGAGCGTACGATTCACATTCGTAAGGTCGGGGGTTCGAGTCCCTCACCGACCACATTTTGTTTTTGATAAATATATTTGGTATAGTATTTAATGCAATGGGACAAATGTGGCTCAATAGTAAATCAGCTATCACAGTATCAAACTGTGGATTTTTTGCTGGTTTTCGATTGAGGTAAAAGAAAATAATTATAAAAAAGGATAAAACCAGCTAAATAAAAAGCTGGTTTTTTTAGTTTTGGAGGGATTAATATGAATAAAGTAATGAATTTAATAAGTAATAAATTAAAAAGTACTATTTTTAGATATTATCTTTACGAATTTTTTATTTCTTTGCACTTATTCAGTGCTGTTCTTGTTCCATTTTTTACTGATTGGGGAGGAATATCACAAGGAAAAATACAGATACTTCAATCTTGGTTTATGTTTTGGATTTTTGTATTAGAAATTCCAACCGGTGCTGTTGCAGATTACATTGGTAGAAAGCAATCTTTATTTATTGGTGCGATATTTGGAGTAATCGGAATGTTGGTTTATGGCAGTGTTGCAAACTTTTATATATTTTTATTAGCAGAGTTTTTGTTTGCAACATTTACTGCATTTACATCAGGAGCTAACGAAGCTTTATTGTATGATGCATTAAAAGAAGAAGGTAGAGAAGAACAAAGTAAAAATATTTTTGGCAAAGCACACACATTTCATTTAATGGCAATGTTAATTGGAGCACCCATGGGAAGCTTAGTTGCATCAAAACTAGGTTTAAATTTTCCAATCATATTATCTGCAATTCCTACATTAATAGCAGGAATAGTTGCGTTAACAATAAAAGAACCAAAATATAGATCTAAGATATCTGAAAGTAGAAGATATCTGGATATAGTTAAAAGTGGATTTAAAACATTAATTAAGAATAAAGATTTAAGAATGTTAACTCTTAATTCTTTGTTCGTTTCTTCAGCTGCGTATTTTGTTATATGGTTTTATCAGCCTTTATTAATAAAAATTGGGATTCCTATATTGTATTTTGGATTTATTCATAGTTTTTTGATAATTGTAGAGATATTAATAAGTAGTAATTTTCAAAGAATTGAGAATTTTTTAAAGGGAGAGAGAAATTATATGTTTTTTACAATAATAATTACCTTTATAGGTTTTATGTTGGTAGGGTTTAAGACAACATATATAACTGTAATTATATTTATTATATTTTCTGGTGGATTTGGCCTGACCTATGCACAGTATGTTAGCGCAATAATGCAGAAACATATTTTATCAAAAGAAAGGGCTACAGTAATTTCTTCGATATCTATGTTTAGAAGATTTGTGTTGATTTGTTTAAATCCTTTGATTGGATTGTTGTTTGATACAAAGTTATTTTTGGCTTTGTTTGTTGTCGGTTTATTTTGTTTATTTTCTATCTTTCCAGTAGTCAAGATTATAAAAAAATAATATGGTGACCTGTCGTACTACCTAAGAACCTAGTATACTGCTGAGAATAACCCCGACAAAGAGCTTCTAGGGAACACTTTTCAATATTTGCATATCAACTAATGGCAAGTTTGCCTTTATATTTTTATAAGTCTAACCGTTAGACTTCTGTTTAAACAAATCTACGTATAAGATTTGATAAAGGGGAAAGTACCCCCTGAAATGAGCCTCTCCCCTTCAAGTAACTCTTTCTCATGCCCAAATATAGTTTTTAAGATAAAAACATTTAAGTTATTTAAAGACAATACAGTTATGGGGTGGTAAAATACAGGCAGTATGTACGAACAGGCTTTCAAAAACATTGACGATATACTTTGGAAGGATGCTGGGGTAGCTACGGAAATTGATTATATTGAGCAAACTTCATGGATTTTGTTCCTAAAATATCTTAATGATTTAGAAATTGAGAAAGAGAAAGAAGCAATGCTTGCGGGCAAGACTTATAACTACCTTATAGATATTGCTTATAGATGGAATACGTGGGCTGCTCCAAAAAATAAAGAGGATAAGATAGACTACAATATTGCATTAACTGGTGATGATCTTATAGATTTTGTTGATCAAAAATTGTTCCCTTATCTTAAAAAATTTAAATCTCCAGATTCTGACCCGAACACTATCGAATACAAAATCGGTGAAATTTTTGGTGAGCTAAAAAACAAAATCCAAAGTGGATATACTGTCCGAGAAATATTGAATCTCATAGATGGGATGCGCTTTAGGACTCAAGCGGAAAAGTTTGAGCTATCCCATCTTTATGAAAGCAAAATTCAGAACATGGGGAATGCGGGTCGAAATGGTGGGGAATACTACACTCCAAGACCTCTTATTAAAACAATCGTAAAAATAATTCATCCAAAAGTTGGAGAAAAAATTTATGATCCAGCAGTTGGTTCAGCTGGGTTTCTGATTGAATCTTTTTCCTATATGACAAAAGATAAAAACAAATTGTCCCCTGGTGAATGGCAAACACTTCAAACAAAAACTTTTTACGGTAAAGAAAAGAAGGCCCTAGCTTTTGTAATTGGTAATATGAATATGATTTTGCATGGAATCGACACGCCAAATATCCAACACACAAATACACTTTCGGAAAATATTACGGATATCCAGGAAAAAGATAGATTTGATATTGTTTTATCTAATCCTCCATTTGGAGGAAAAGAAAGAGAAGAGGTCCAACAAAACTTCCCAATTAAAAGCGGAGAAACAGCCTATTTATTTTTGCAGCATTTTATTAAGAGTCTAAAAGCTGGTGGTAGGGCTGGAATAGTTATCAAAAACACATTCCTCTCAAACCGGGATGCGTCGAGCTTAAGAAAATCATTTCTTAATAATTGTAATTTATATGCAATTTTAGATTTACCTTCTAAGGTGTTTACTGCCGGGGTGAAAACTGTAGTTTTGTTTTTTGAAAAAGGAAAACCAACTCAAAGAATTTGGTATTACCAATTAAATCTTGACCGTAATCTTGGCAAAACCAGTCCTCTAAACGAAAAAGATTTGGAAGAATTTGTGAGTTTGCATAAAGACAAAAAAGATTCACACAATTCCTGGTCAATTGATATAAAAGATGTCGATCAAAAAACTTTTGATCTTTCTGTAAATAACCCAAACAAAAAAGTAACTGAAGTGCAAAAATCTCCACAAGAAATATTAAGTGAAATCGAGGAAATCGACTTTCAAAATAAAAAACTATTTTCAGAGATCAATAAACTAGTATGAAGCTCCTTTTTATAGACTCAAATATATTTCTTAACTTTTATGACTTTTATGAAGAAGATCTAAACCAATTGAATAAGCTTGTCGATTTGATAAAGACGAAAAAAATTAAACTTTTCTTGACAAAACAAGTCTATGAAGAATTTAAAAAGAATAGAGAACAAACATTAAATAAGGCATACAAAGAATTTATTAAAACTGATTGGCATTTAAATATGCCGATTTTTTGTAAACATTATGAAGAATACGGCGATATTGTTCGTTCACAAAAAATAGCAAAACAACTTAAATCGAATTTAAGTAAAAAGTTGTGGGATGATATTCTTAATCAGCAATTAAAAGCGGACCTACTAATAAAAAACATCCTCAAGGTAAGTACGATTATTGACTCAGATAAATATTTGGAGAAGGCTATTATCCGCTTTAGGTTGGGCTGGCCACCAGGCAAAAAAAACAGAAGTGTTGGTGATGAATTAAACTGGGAATCATTATTGGCCGAAATCCCCGAAGAAGGAGAATTTATAATTATTAGTGCCGATGATGATTATGCCAGTCCGTTAGCTGATAATCTAATAAAAGACTTTTTGTCAGATGAATGGAATAAAAATAAATCGACAAAAATCTTTTTTTACAAAAGTCTGGGTGTATTTTTTAAAGAGCATGATATAAAAATTGAATTGCTGGTAGAGCAAGAGAAAGACAAACTTGTAGGAGAATTGAGAAATAGTCCCAACTTTTCGTATACTCACAATGTGATAGGTATTCTCTCACAATACAAAACCTTTACCAATGATCAAATAAGGGGATTTGGTACGGCATTAATGTGTAATGACCAGGTCCGTGCCATCATTGACGACGAAGATGTAAAGGGATTTTATACAAGCAATCTTCTAGATAGGCCTGAAGTGTTTAAACCTAATGATTGGTGTATTATTAAAAGTTTGATTTTGGGAAGTGAAAACGACAGGGAAATTGAAGAAGAAATAATTGGTTTAGAATCAAAATTGGATAATAATTCTGAAGAAACGGAAAACGATGAAGATATTCCATTTTAAAATGTGGCAAACCAAAAAACTTGCTGATATTTGTGATTTTTATAATGGTCTTTGGAAGGGGAAAACCCCTCCATTCATTAACGTTGGAGTGATTCGTAACACGAACTTCACAAAAGATTGCAATCTTGACGATTCAGAAATAGCACAACTTGATGTAGAAAAAAAACTATTTGAAAAAAGGAAACTCCAGTTTGGAGACCTTGTTGTAGAAAAATCTGGCGGTGGCCCAAAACAGCCTGTTGGAAGAATGGTTATTTTTAACAAAAAAAGTGGAGATTATTCTTTCAGTAATTTTACCTCTACTATTAGAATCAAAAATCCTAAAGAAATAGATTTCAATTATTTACACAAGATTCTTTATCTAAAATATATTTCGGGAGAGACTCAAAAAATGCAAAGCCATTCAACTGGAATCAGAAATTTGAATATAAATTTATTCAAAAATATTGATATAAACTTCCCGGATATGTCAGAACAAAAAAGAATTGTTAAAAAGTTGGATAAAATTTTTGAAAATATTGAAAAAGCAAAAGAAAATACAGAAAAAAGTTTACATAATTGCAAAGAAATCTTTGAGAATTATTTAAACAACATATTTTGCGAAAATAATTGGGAAGTAGTAAAGCTTAGTAACATTGCAGATTATTTTAACGGTTTGACTTATTCTCCAAAAAATGTCTCTTCAGAAGGTACTATTGTTCTGAGATCGTCAAATATCCAAAACGATAGTTTAGATATGTCTGATTTGGTACGTGTTAAATCAAAAGTGAAAGACAAATTAATTGTTCAACACGGTGACATATTGATGTGCAGCAGAAATGGCAGCAAGAGGCTTATAGGTAAGACAGCAAAGATTGACAGATTAACAGAAAAAATGACTTTCGGTACTTTTATGATGATTATTCGAAGTAAATACAATCCTTATCTGTTATGGTTTTTAAGATCCAAAGAGTTTCGTAAGCAAGTTTCTGGAGGAGAGAATACGATGATAAATCAAATAACCAGATATATGTTAGATTCTGTTAGACTTCCTTTACCAAAAAACAATGAACTTAATAAACTTGTAAGTAACATAGAAATACTATTTGAGCAGACCAAAAAAATTGGAGAAAATTATGAAAAGAAATTATTGCTTTTAGACGAACTTAAAAAATCTGTTTTACAAAAAACATTTGCTGGTGAATTATAATTAAACCATGAACGAGGAAGAAACGAGAGCTGAATACATTGACCCAAAATTGAAATCTTCCGGCTGGGGAGAAATTCCTGATTCAAGGATTCGAAGAGAGTATTATTTTACAGCTGGAAGAATCCAGACCGGAGGAACAAGAGGAGATCCAGAAAAAGCGGATTATCTTTTAATTTATAAAAATCAAAATTTGGCTGTTATCGAAGCTAAAAAAGTATCTTCATCAAAAACTGAAGGACTGAGCCAAGCAAAAGATTATGCCGAAAGACTCCAAACTCCTTATACATATTCGACAAACGGTAAAGAAATTTATGAGGTGAATATGAAGACTGGAAAAGAGCAGGATGTTGAAAGATTTTCCACTCCTGAAGAGCTTTGGAATAAAGTGTTTACGGATCAAAATATATGGAAAGATGAATTTTCCAAAGTACCGTATGAAGATCTGGGTGGCACTAAGACACTCAGATATTATCAGGAAAATGCTGTTAATAATGTTGTAAATGCGATAGCTGAAGATAAAAAGAGAATTCTTTTAACTCTAGCAACAGGAACTGGAAAGACATTTATAGCTTTTCAGATTGCCTGGAAATTATTCTATTCTCGCTGGACTTTACAAAAGGATGCAAAGAGAAAACCTAGAATTTTATACTTAACTGACAGGAATATTTTAGCCAATCAGGCTTTTAACGAATTCAATCGTTTTCCAGAAGATGTTTTAACTCGTATTACCCCACTTGATATTCGTAAAAAAGGATCTGTTCCCATGAATGCGAGTATTTTCTTTACAATTTTTCAGACATTCATGACTGGACCAAACGATTCTTATTATTATGGTGACTATCCTAAGGATTTCTTTGATTTAATAATCATTGACGAATGTCATAGAGGAGGGGCCAATGACGAAAGTACATGGAGAAGTATTCTTGAATATTTTGAACCTGCGGTACAGCTTGGAATGACTGCTACTCCTAAAAGAGATGATAACGTTGATACATATAAATATTTTGGCAATCCTGTCTATGTTTACTCAATGAAACAGGGGGTTAACGATGGTTTTTTAACACCATTTAGGGTTAAGAGAATTCAAACTACACTTGATACTTATGTCTACACATCTGACGACACGGTAATTGAGGGTGAAGTTGAAGAAGGAAAAATTTATCAGGAACCGGACTTCAATCGAATAATAAGAATAAAAGAACGAGAGAAGAAAAGGGTGGAGATATTTATGAATGAGATTGATCAAAATGAAAAAACTATCGTTTTTTGTGCTTCACAAGATCATGCACTTGCGGTGAGAGATTTAGTAAATCAAACAAAAAAAAGTTTTGATATTAACTATTGTGTCAGGGTCACAGCAAATGATGGTGCGCGAGGCGACCAATATTTGAGAGATTTTCAGGATAATGAAAAAACTATTCCTACAATTCTAACTACGTCCCAAAAACTTTCTACAGGGGTTGATGCCCGAAACGTCAGAAATATAGTCTTAATGAGACCCATAAATTCAATGATTGAGTTTAAACAGATTATTGGGCGGGGGACAAGGATTTTTGAAGGTAAAGAATACTTCACTTTGTTGGATTATGTTAACGCCTCACGTCTTTTTTCTGATCCTGAGTGGGATGGTGAGCCAATTGATGAAATATCCGAAGAGGATTTAAAAAAGATAAGGGAGGGTAAGAAAGGTCCCAAACCGCCATTGCCACCGCCACCCCCTCCCAGAGAGACCTTAAAAATAAAATTAATGGAAGGAAAAGAGGCAGAAATACAACACATGGTAACCACCTCTTTTTGGACAGCAGAAGGCAAACCAATCTCATTGCAAGAATTTCTAAATAAGATCTATGGTTATCTTCCAGAATTATTTAAAAATGAGGCAGAATTAAGAAAGATATGGAGCGACCCAAGAATGAGAAGGGCATTTTTGGAAAAACTTGCTCGTGCAGGTTACGACTGGGGAATTCTTAAAAATTTACAAAGTCTAGTAAACGCTGAAAACAGCGATTTATTTGATGTTCTAAATTATTTAGCATATTCAGTCAAACCAATATCCAGAGTTAAAAGGGTTCACCAAGCTGAAAGCAAGATATTCAGTGACTTAAATATTGAACAAAAAGAATTTTTACAATTCGTGTTGGAGAAATATATTCAAAATGGGGTTGATGAGTTGGATGAAGAAAAACTTCCGATACTTTTAAACCTAAAATATAGCGCTATTGCTGATGCCGAAGAGAATTTGGGCGAAATAGACAAAATTAGATCTTTGTTTCTAGGGTTCCAGAAAGAATTGTATATTTAGCTCGTCTTTAACTATGAATAAATATCATCAGAAATCAAGATACTTGTACGATCTAAGATCTGATAAGTCGTTTGCAATCAGCCGAAGCAAAATTGACTTATTTTTGGAATGCCCCAGATGTTTTTATCTTGATTGCCGATTAGGTCTTGGAAGAACCGGTATGCCTGGGTTTTCTTTAAACTCCGCCGTTGATGCCTTATTGAAAAACGAGTTTGATTTACTTAGAAAACAAAAGAAACCCCACAAGCTTATGACTCAATATGGAATTAACGCTATTCCGTTTGATCATCCGGATATAAATAAATGGAGAGAAAACTTTGTTGGTAAAAGATATTTGCATGAAGAAACTAATTTAGAGATATTTGGCGCAGTTGATGATTTATGGATTAATCCAAAAGAAGAACTACTAATTGTTGATTACAAATCAACAAGTACTGCTAGGGAAATATCTTTGAAAGATGAATATAAACAGGGTTATAAAAAACAAATGGAAGTATATCAATGGATATTTAGGAAAAGCGGTTTCAAAGTTAATGACATCGGGTATTTTGTCTTTGCCAATGCGGGTAAAAATCGAAAAAAGTTTGACGGTAAATTAACATTTAAACTTTCCATAATTTCTCACAAGGGTGATGACTCCTGGGTTGAACCAACAATATTGGATATAAAGAAGTGCCTCAATTCGAATAAAATTCCTGATTCAAACCCCGATTGTGAATTTTGTGAATACAGAAAACTAATAAAAAATGTAGAAAAGTAGTATGGACATTTTTGGCAAACTTGCTAATAAAATAAAAACAACATGGAAAAATGTTATTACAAGTTTAAGGGTTTACTTCAAGAAGCTTCTTTTCCCAATATACCTTTTTCCCATAAAGTTAATTACCTACACAGCTTTTTATTTAGTTAAGTTTACTATCAAACTTGCATTTGCTTTATTTGGATTGGTCTGGGACTGCATTAAATTTCCTTTCAAAAGTCTCAAAAACTTACTTAAATCTATTTTTATTGTTATTGTTTTAGCGTATGTTTTTGCTTCTTTTTTTGTAATTGTTGATTATTTGAGTAGTGAATATGGGTATATAGGAAAATTCTTCTGTTCATTTGGAGTTAATGTTAAGGACAAAATGCTTTCATCGGTTGTTCGTATAGTTGGTGGGTATTCAGAAGGATCCGGATTTTTTATAGCACCCAATCAGGTAATAACCAATTTCCATGTAATTGCAGATGAACCCAGTCCAAAGATTATTTTTCCGGACGGAAAGTTTGTAACCCCCGTTAAGATACTGGCTAATAAAGATATTGATTTGGCAGTTCTTTTTACTAAAGAAGAGTACCCTGATTTGGTTTTACCTTTACCGGATAAAGTATATTTTTCCCAGAATGAAGTAATAATGGCTGCGGGTTATCCTTTGGGGACTGATCTAACCGGAAAAGCAACCACTGTTGAGGGAAGGTTTATTGATTTTAGAAAATCAAAACAGATGCCGATTGCATATATACAAACCGATATAAGTCTTGTAGAGGGAATGAGCGGAGGACCTTTGGTTGATCGCTGTGGAGATGTATTCGGTATTAATACTTTGTCTCTTGCAGGATTATCTTTATTTATAGACGGATCTTGGGCAAAAGCAGCAATATCCGGATTTACCGACCAGGCAATAATTAAAATTAGTGTTGATCCTTCGTTATCTCCGGAAGATGCAGTTATTGCTTTTTATACATACCTTAAAGCTAGAAGGATGGAAGACGGATTTAATCTTTTAAGTAAAAAGTATTTGGAAAAAACAAATTTTGAAGAATGGACAAATAGGTTTACGGACATATTGGATGTTGATGTTATTAGGGCAGAAAGATTTGAAAGAACCAAAGATACTGCATTTGTTAAGTTTTCTACTAAAAACTGGGTGGATGGGGAAGCAGAGTTTCATTATTACGAAGGAACATGGCAGACAGTTTTGGAAGACGGAGTATATAAAATGCTTAAAAGTAAAATAAAAGAAGTAGAAAAACCTGATTGGTATTGGTTTTATGAATAAATGGGATTAGTTAATGTTGAGTTTGAGTTTGGAAAAAGTAAATTTGATAAAGTTTTAATATATATTATCAGATATATCTATTGGCTTTATCTCGTCTTCATAAAAAATTGGAAAAATGAAGGTTTTAAAAAGGAACCTGAATTATTAAAGTTTCCTTTAGTTCACTATACTTTTATCTATGCTTTCATAGTTTCAACTATTGGATATGCAATTTTTGTATCATACGTTTCTGAAAAATATTATTGGGTTTCAGAAATTCTGTTATTAATTGTTTTGTTAATTTCATTTTTATTTTTAATGTTTGTTTTAATATTTATATTTGTTTATCTTTTTTATATCTGCTCTAAGCTAGTACGAATATTGGTAAAAACAATTAAATATGTATTATACTCAAAATAGGATGACAGAACTAAAAGAAGATGAAATAAATAACACAGAAAGTAAGACAGAAAATCCTTTTATTAGTGTTGAAAAGATAAAGCCTGATTTAAGAAAAAAAGACCCACCGTTAGTAGATGTTATAGTATCAAATCCAATAACGTACATAAAATCATGGTGGAAGAAAGTTATTGGCAATGAAGGGATGGAGATTAGAATAAAAATAAAACCCTTAACAGCCATACTTATCACTGTTATAGTAGTTTCACTTTGTTTGGGTATAACTAAGCTTAATTTACCTTTTCAAATTCCTTTCTTAGCCATGAATGGCACACCTTCTCCTAGACCAGAAATATTGAGACAAACTGCTTTTGCTGGGGTATTAAGATATTCTTTACTGGATAACAAATATTATTTGGAGACAAATTCTTCTGAAGCAATTAACCTAGATATTCCAAGTAATATAAACTTAGATAAATTTATTGGGAGAAGAATTTTTGCAACAGGAAAATATTCTGAACTCCAAAGAAATTTAATAGTATCTGATGTCTCTGACCTGGAAATATTTCCTGAAGTTGAGATTCCAATTCCTACACTTAAACCTACGCTAACGCCCATTGAAACAGTTATACCTGAACCTACTGTAATTCCATCAGAAATTCCAAGCCCGACAAGCTCATCTTCTATAGAACCATCCCCAGTAACATACTGAGTTCTATTAATATTGAAGTTACTTTTTAAGTTATAATAACCTCAATGGTAAGCTCTATATGTATTACGGTATTAAACGAAGAAAATTCAATATTTTCTTTGTTAGATTGCTTAGTTAAACAGACTGTTAAACCTGATGAAATAATAATTGTTGATGGTGGTTCGAGTGACAAGACCATAAAAATAATTAATCATTTTCAAAAAAAATATAATTTCATAAAACTTGTAAAAGAAAAGTGTAGCCGTTCTGTAGGTAGAAACCTTGCAGTAGAAATTGCCAAGAACAATGTTATTGTTATGACTGATGCCGGTTGTATACCCCATAGGCGATGGTTAGAAAATATTGTTAATCCTTTTCAAAAAGCTGAAGTTGATGTGAGTGCAGGTTTTTATAAAATGACTTATAAAAATAAGTTTCAAAAGGCTGCAACAATTTTTTTGGGTATTTTACCGAATAAATTTAATTTCAATTTTCTTCCTTCAGCAAGGTCAATCGCTTTTACTAAAGATATTTGGGAAAAAGCCGGTGGTTTTCCTGAGGACATGAATGATGAAGCAGAAGACACAGTTTTTAATTATAAATTAATTGTGAATAATGCTAAAATTGCACGCGTGAAAAAGGCAATAGTAGAGTGGGGTATGCCCGAAAACATAAAAGAATATTTTTACAAAATTTATAGATATGCCAAAAGTGATGCGAGATCAAAAATTTGGATATTTCCTGGTAAAGGTATAACGTCGCACAATATTAAATCATTATTTGTATTATTAAGATATTTAATTTTTATGTTTTTATTAATACTATTATTTAATAAATTGGTCTCCCCTTTTCTAGTTATTTTTTTATTTATTTCATATATTTTTTACATTTTTAGAAAAACATATTCTGCATTTGGAGAAATAGATGTAGCTTTTTATGGATTAATACTACAATTTATAACAGATGCGGCTGTAATATCTGGTTTTTTAAAAGGTATTTTTTCAAAATAATGGGTTTTTATAAACAAACTTTAAAAGGAATTACATGGATGGGCGCATTGAGAGTCGTGGTAAGACTTTTAACATTTATAAGGTTGGCAATATTGGCAAGGCTTTTAAGTCCAAATGAATTTGGACTATTTGGGATAGCCTCGTTGGTCTTAGCATTTTTAGAAATTATTACAGAAACGGGTATTAATGTTTTTTTTATTCAGGATGAAGGGGATTTGAATGAATATCTGGATACTGCTTTTATAGTATCGATAATAAGAGGAATTCTAATTTCTTTTTTGATAGTGCTATTCACTCCAGTGATTATAAGGTTCTTCAATGTTCCGAATGCAAAAGTAATTTTAAATTTTGTTGCATTAATACCTTTAGTTAGAGGTTTCATTAATCCTTCAAGTGTTAGGTTCCAAAAAGATTTGGAGTTCAATAAAGAATTTGTTTTCAGGACCGGAATATTTTTAGCCGATTCGTCAGTTGCCATTTTTACTGCGTTTTATCTTAAGACTGCATCAAGTTTAGTTTGGGGAATGTTTGCCGGTGTTATTTTTGAAGTGGTAGTCTCACATCTATTTATTAAACCAAGACCAAAGTTAAACTTCGAGAAAAATAAATTCAAAAAAGTTATTGAAAGAGGTAAATGGGTAACATTATCTAGTTTTCTTCAATATTTATTTACAAATACAGATAGTACGGTAGTGGGAAAGATAATTAACAGTACATATTTGGGTTATTACCAAATGGCATATAAAATATCCACACTTCCCATAACAGAAATATCAAATGTTTTTTACAATGTCACATTTCCTGTTTTTTCTAAATTTCAAAACGATAAAGAAAGATTTAAAAAAGCTTTTGTTAAATCAACGTTGGCAATCGGTCTCATTACAATACCCGTGGGATTAATTATTTTCTTTTTTTCAAAGGAAATAGTTTTGCTTTTACTGGGAAATAATTGGATAGAAGTTGAAAAGCCTTTAAAAATATTATCAATTTATGGAATATTAAGAGCAGTTTTTGCAGAAGTGCCGGCCGTATTTTTGGCTCTTAAAAAGCAGGAATATGTAGCAATATCTACGTTAATATCAGTTTTTGGAATTTCTATATCAATAATACCTTTGGTAAAAAATTATGGTATTTTAGG
>Ga0172375_10005334_pt1 | contig 18599 bp, 21 predicted proteins | sample LakKiv1m_FD_114537 | JGI IMG/M metagenome (GOLD analysis project Ga0172375, IMG submission 114537) | Freshwater microbial communities from Kabuno Bay, South-Kivu, Congo - kab_092012_11.1m | ecosystem: Environmental > Aquatic > Freshwater > Lake | place: Democratic Republic of the Congo...
CTATGCGCTCCACTTCCAATACTTCTTTCCAAGTAGGTCAAAACTAAGTATGGGCACTTCGTGCCAGTCGGGACGCATCGCAATTTGTCTTTCGCTCTCCAAGCAATCAATATTTACTTACGATGATCTTTCCGTTATTATTGCTTAGTACGATATTTCCCTCAAACCATCCGTCAGCAGTACACTCACAGCTCAAATTCTTCGGGATGCTTGTCCACATATTTGATATTGACAAGTATTTGGAATTGCTTTCCAGGTGCACATTCTGGCTTAGTCCCAATGTTCGGATATTTCCGCTTCCCATTGCGCAGACTTCCTGCATTGAATTGTAAATATTATCTGCATCGTTCTTCAGAAGCAGCAATCCCTGCGATTTTTCAGCATTATCCTTTATCTTCAGCAATGCTCCTACTGAAATTGCCAGCACAGCAAGTGTGACAACCGAAAGAAGCAGGTATTCAATGCTTATCTGAGCCTTCATTTTAATCGCAGGCGTTTTCAAAACATTTTCCGTTAAGGCATTCCTCGTCCTTCACGCAGAATCCACCTGTTTTCACTTTCACTGCCGCATCGGTTTTATCCAGTATTGCCTGGCTTTGGCTTTCAATCTTTTCACTGCTTTTTTCCGCAGTGTTAAGCAATTGGGTTGCTACTATTGCAACCAAAGCAAGCACAACAACTATCAAAATTAGCATTTCCGCGGACATCTGTCCCCGCATAAATTCACCGAATAAAAATATGAAAGGAAGGGGTTTTAATTAATAGCTTCTAGCTTTTGAATACTAACCACTAGCAATTAATGGTCAGTAGCTATCAACTAAGAGCTAGTGGCTATCTTATATACGAAACATCTTTCTTGCTAGCTTCATAAGGTGTTATCTGATTCTTCTGAATCTCTTCCTCCAGTTTTTTTAATACTTTTTCCCCTTCCTTTGCTTTTTGCTCAAGCTTGTTAGTATCTATCTCAAATTCAAGCATCTTTGAAAGCAGTATGACTATGTTCTTGGCAGATGTAATATCAACGTATCCTCCGTGCGTTTCTCCCATTATGCATGCGCCTTCCATGCCATGCAATTTCCCTAACGCAGGAAGCAGTCCTGCCGCGCCAACTATGGAGCCTTTTGCAACCCCGAACGTTACTCCGTATTTTTTGAATTCCGGAATCATCTCTTTTTTGTTTACTACGCAAAATATGCCTCGTTTTTCATTGAGTTTTCCGGTGCTATATCCTCCTATTGTCAGGATTCGTTTCACTCCAACGCTTTTTGCATATTCCAAAACTTTTCCTGCGACTTCGTATTGTCCCTCAGGGTTCATTGCCTGCACATCTCCGATAAGAAATAGTATGTCTGCCTTCTTTGTCTTGACGGTGTAAATTTTATTTTTTATCAATCTCATTCCGCCTTTCTTGGTCATAAGCACCTGATGAGGAAAATGAGGAGAATAAAGTTCTGCAACTTTTTTTGCCTTGAGCTCTTCAACCAGGTATTTGCCCACGACTCTTCCAATCAGGCCTATTCCTGGCAGTCCCGTAATAAGTATTCCGTTCTTGAGCTTTATTTTTTCTTTTTCGAGTATTATAGTTTCTTTCATAGTACAACCATTTTTTGTCGTGTAGATTATAGATAGTACGCTTCCTGTACAAAATTTTGAATTTTATCCTTTATATTCCTATACCTTTGTGTTTTCTTCTATAATCCCCCAACGGATCATTCGGATTGAATGGCGCAGGATGCGCAGAGATAGTCATGCGTTCGCAGTGCACCTTTTCAAGAGTATATTCATTGCATACTGCACAGAATTTCATTTTTTTCATGAGTTAAGCCTCGATTTTTTCGAAAGAGAACTCACAATCCAAATCCTGCGCTTTTTTTGTCAGCCGTTCAGTTATTTTTGTAAGCAATTTTTCAGCTTCTTTGTAGCTGTCTGCAGTTATAGAAAATTTGTAATTAGGAGCCCCAAGATAATTGACTGTCAGACCCGTCTTTTGTTCTGTCTTCAGCATCTCTTTTATGTCTTCTATTCCTTCCGGAGAATAGGATATGAATTTTGCAATTCCACTGACTTCAAAAACCGGCTTTTTGATGTTTTTCTGGGCAAGCTCAACCATCTTTTCTTTCATCGCCTTTGAAAATTTTACTTTTTCAAGTGCGTCCATTCCCTTTTCAGAAGTTTCCTGGAACAAGTCGTAAATATCCCCATAATGTTCAAGTATCTCCTTTTCCGCCTCCTGGAATGTAATTGTTGGCTTAGAACTGGCTATTGCAATCTCAAGCATTTTCGTCGCTTTTTTTGATGTCTGGACCGCTTCAAGCTTTAATTTCTTTTCTTCTTCATTCACTCTTTTAAGTGATACATCTATTTGCCCTTTGGTTCGGTCTAACCTATGAACTTTTACAACGTGCCTTTGGCCTTCTGAAAGGAATTCGTGAATGTTTTTTATCCATCGTGGTGCGACTTCTGAGACATGCATGAACGCTTCTCTGTCTCCGTACTCTGGCAGTACGCAGAATGCGCCGTATGGCATTATTTTTTTCACTACTGCGAGAACTAATTCGTTCTCTTCTGGAAATTCAGTTATCAAATCACCATTAATATTCTTCCACTATTTTTCCAAGCACGTGGGCCCTTCCGCCTCTTGGCTCAGCAATTATTTCATTGCATTTTCCGCAATGAACATTTCTTGTAGCGTTGCTGAACATTAAGGTATCTTCGCCGCATTTGCATTTTACTTTCAAGTATTTACTTACCATTTTATGCACCTCACTTAAGTTCGATCTTCTTAGTCGTTCTTGTTCCGATTATCCGTTCCTGTTTTTTCTTGCAAGCAGGACATTCAAGAATTATCTTTTGCCTCTTCCCTTGTTTCTTTACTGTTTTTTCACCTGCACGCTTACCTCCGTGGCCCATAAGGCTTCGGTTGTGCGCTCGGTTACCTGCTGCCATTGATCTGGCTCTGCCTTTGCTTGCAACCCTCACTTTCTGTTTCGTATGTTTCCTGCATTTCGGGCAGTATGCGTTTACTTCTTTTGGATATTTCATTAAATACACCTCATTCTATTTTTTCAGCCATCTTCGCATGCAAAAGCCATTCTGCCTCCTCTTTCGGAAGCAAAAGCTCTTCGCCTTGCTTGAAGGGGCCATAAACATTCTTGTCAACGCCCATGTATTGGTCAACGTTTTTTACTATTCTGACTTTACGTATTGCTGCAACGGGTCCGCCATCATTCGGATTCCATAATCCCTTTACGGCAGTTCTCATTTCTACCACCGTTTCTGAGAATCTTTTAAGGAACTCTAATTCTTCAGGTGTCAATCCTTTGCCTTCTATTTCTCCACGCAATGCCATAAGGACGATTTTCTCCTCGCGTTTTGCCTGGATGCTTATTATAGTTTTTCTTATGTTTTCAAATTCCTTTATGGCTATTATCGTCTGGTTTTCCATTGCTTCCTTCTTTTTCAATACCAGAAGATCAGCGACCTTCTTATAAAAATCCCCATCCAAATTCGCTATTGCAGAACCTTCCATCTCTTTTTTTTGAATTTCGCGGAGTGCTGAATAGGAAAAAGTCATAAGAAGACCTAGATTTATTCTGTTTGGTTAGGTTTAAAAAGGTCTTCTCATTCGGATTTATCCTACCCAAAATAAAACTAACGTAACAAGCGCAACTGCCCCTTCCAGCAGTATGAATGTCCAGACAAGTTCGCGTTCGCTTACTCCATTTTTCAATTTCATTATCAATTGCGCAAGTCCGCGAACCTGTCCTTCTACCGGATAAAGCTTCCCATCTTTGTATTCCCCCCACCACATTCGTGACGGGAACTTGTTTGCAAGTTTGATAAAAAAGTCTGTCACATATGGTAAAAGAAGAAGCGCTCCAGCAGTTTCAAAGTTTCCGATGATTACTCCGGAAGCAAGAACTGCACCTATTGATAAATTTCCAACATCGCCTGGAAATACCTTTGCAGGGTATTTGTTGAATGGAAAGAATGCGAGCAATGCGCCAAGCATTGGGATGAAAAGGACAAGCATCTCCATGTTTCCATGGGTTATTGCAAGTATTGAAGCCGCAACAAATATCACAATTCCCATCCCTGCTTCCATACCATTAAATCCTGCTAGCATATTAGTTAGGTTTGATGCAACTGCAACTCCTATCGGAACAAGAATAAATAAGTATAACAAACCGAAATTTATCGGTCCTATAAACGGCAAGGTTAGCGAAGTGCTTCCTGCCGCCGAAATCGCAATAAGTGGAACTGCTGCAAAAATAGGTAAAAACGCCTTTATTTTTTGAGGAATATCAACTAAATCATCTACAACTCCGATAAATGCCACAGAATGAATCGTTATCAGCGCAGCAAGAACATATAATAAATTAAATTGGAATCCCATGAACGTATTCATGAAAACTGCAAGAAGAACGCCTGCGGTCATTCCCGCGACTATTCCAAGTCCGCCCATTTCAGCAACTTCCGGCTTATCTGGCTTGTTTATGTCTTTTCCGACCATTCCGGCTCGTTTAAGCCTTGGAACCAGGAAATAAAGCAACAACGAAGTAATTATGAATGAAAATAAAAGAAGTCCAATATATTCAAGCATCATTTCACCTTTATTATTCTGGCACCATCGTTTTTGTAAATTATCTCTCCGGCCATCAGCAATCCGTATAACTGGCTGTCTTCATATCCGTCAATGTTTATTACAATGCTGTTTGGATCGTTCAGTGTTCCGTTATTAAGCATTTTTAATTTCGTGAATGGGATTGTTTTCACGAATCCGCCATTCAATCCGTAAAGTGTTCCGTCAGCGCTTATTTTTCCCTCTGCATTTGGAGTTATCGTCATTGCATATCTCTCAGAATAGAATATTTCAGTTGTTGTTCCATCCTTGTTTGTCGCAGTTCCATAATGCAGGAACGCGATTGGATATTTTGCCAGGTTATGTGGCAGTGTTTTGTATGCCAGCAGGATATATTCGTAATTTGCAGATTCTTGGGAAACAAGAGAATCTCCAGAAACAAGCACAGCTGGTTTTTTCATATAATACTGATAAGTATTTGGATAGTCAAGGATCGAAATTGACATTCCATTTGCATTTGCGTATTTCAATGATTCCACAAAATGCCTGTCAGCAACTGCCAACGGGTTTCCAACGCTGTCAAAATATACTGTTGCCAATGAGAATGCAACCAATGCAATCATAATATATGGAACGATTCCGGTTGCTTCAAAATTATACAATGAAAGCAGGATATATGCAAATACAGTCAATGAAGCTGCGGAAATCACTGCGGTCAAAGGCGCAGTAACTCCAAGCGTTGCAAACAGAACCAATGCAAAAACAGCGACTAACAGAACTATTTTTCCATGCTCTTCCATGAATTTTTTCATCGACATGCCTGCGGCAACTGCAAAAAATGCAAGAGATAAAGGTGTGAGTAAAAATAGGGTTATTATTCCTGCAACCAAAGCAATCAATTCGCTATTGATGCTTTTCCTTTCTCCTGAAAGATAATATCCTACTCCTAAGAATGCAATTGCAATTATTATCGGGAATCCTGAAACAATCGTCTCATCAATTGTTTGGAGCTGGATGTATTGGTATGTCAATGCCAAACCCACAATTAATGGGATTATTCCAAGCCATTTCTTGCTTCCTTCTGAGAAAAGGATTGCTGCGCCTAGAACGAATAAAGGCAAAGAAATTATCTCGGAAGGAGAATCGACTAACGCGATGTTCTGGGCAACAAACGGAGTGAGCAATAATATTATTGATATGAACGCGGAAGGAAGCAGATTTTTTTCTTCATATTCTTTTCCCCATCCGCACAAATAGAAAAATAATATTGCTGATGATAAAAATGCGGCAACGGTAGCGATTACCTGCAATGCATGGGGATCAAAAGAACTAAACATCGCTGATTTTCCTAACAATTCCCCATATGCTTTTTCTGATATTTCGTTATTTGAAAATCCAAGGCTTAATGCCAGCGTAATTACAAATATCAATCCCAAAACAATGAATCGTTTGTCAATCATGCGCTCACTTTCTTCTTATTTTTTCTAAAGTTTCTTTTGCAAATTCTGAAGAATAATTCTTTGCATTATGGATGGCTTCTGCAACCCTGTCAACTTCTTCAGGAGTGTTCGCACCTGCAAGCACTGCGACGTTCTTCGCATGCAGTTTCATATGTCCTTCCTGTATTCCCGTAGTGGATAGTGCAAGCAATGCTGCAAAATTATTTGCAAGTCCAACACAAGCCATTGCCATTGAAAGGTCTTTTGCTGTTTTTACTTCAAGTAATTTTAGCGCGATTCCTGCAGTTGGACTTGTTCGTATTGCTCCACCAAATACTCCAACTGCAATAGGGAGTTCTATAGTTCCAATCAAATCGCCATTTTCGTTCTTCCCGAATTTAGTTAATGGCACATATCCTTTTCCAAACGAAGCAAAAGAATGCGCGCCTGCTTCAACTGCACGCCAATCCTGCCCGCATGCAAGCGCAACTGCATCAATACCATTCATTATTCCTTTGTTATGGGTTGAGCAGCGGAATTTGTCATTTGCAGCAAATTCATATCCGTCTAGCACTCCTTCGATTCCTTCTTCTCCGATTATTTCTTTTTTCCATACTGCACTAGCACGGACTTTTCTGTAGATAGCTAAATTTGACAGTATTTTCAAGCGAGTTTTTCCACCAGTGTATGCTTCAAGCGTTGGGCCAATGCTTTCCAATATCGAATTTATTGTGTTTGCGCCCATTACATCTTTAACATCAATAAGAAAATCGCAGATTAGCATCTCTCCACGGTTAGTTTTTATCTTCCTGACCGAGAAATCAGTTACTCCGCCCCAAAATTCAGGCTTTCCTTTGTACAGTGAAGTAGCAATTTGCATTATTTCTTTCTTCTTTTTATCAAGTTCTTTTTTTGCTTTTGTTGCGTCAGGCATTTTTACAATCTGGACCTGGCCAATCATTATTGAATCATCAGCTTCTGCCTTGAATCCTTCAGGCAAGCATAACTTTGCAGCCTTGCATGCAGCTGCGACAACTGAAGGCTCTTCCAAAGCCATTGGAATAATTTTTTCCTTTCCGTTTATCTTGAAATTAGTTGCTATTGCAAATGGAATATGCATTATTCCTATGACATTCTCTATCATCCTGTCTGCGTTTTCAAGCTTTAACGCGCCTGAATCCTTGAGCACAGCTATTTCTTCATTAGTAAGAACTTCTTTCAGCAGTTTAAGCCTTTCATCTATGGAAAGCTTGTAGAATCCTGAAAAATTAATCAAGGTACCAACTCGTTGAATTATTGGATAAAATAGTGATAAGAAAGGTTATAAATTCTATTATAGGTCATAAGTCGTCTCTAATTTTGAGAATGCATCATCTATTTTTGTAAATGCCTCATCAGAACGTTTATTATATAACTGCTTGAATTGCTCGGATAATTTCGACCATTCTCCTTCTCCAATGCAGTAGTTGCCCTTTTTCCTAGAGATTACTCCTGCTTCTTTCAATTTTAACAAATGGTAATAGACTGCCTTTGGATTCGCTTCTTTTCCAGTCATTTCCTTAAGTTTTGACAATATGTCCTTTGTTGTAGGCTGTTCTTTCTGGATATGAAACAAGAATAAAACTTCAAGTATGTCTAACATCAGCTTTCTGCTTTCGTTCGGTGAAATCAAGCCAAGCGATAGCGCAATCCATCTGATAAGCGACTTTCGCGTGAGTTTTACTTCGTCTGGCAATGACATTTCACGGAGCGTAATCTCGTTTTTTATGAATTTTGATTCAGGTATCACGCGACTATTTCTTAGCTAACATATTAAAAGATTCTTTTGGAATATCGAAGCGTAGATTGACATGGTAAAAGCCAGTTTAAGGGTTCATCCTCCTGTTTTGTTCTGTTATGGGCCAAATCACGTTGAGTTGATCATTCGCGCAGAAAATTATACTAAGGGAACGTGCTGGGTTGAGGCGGAAATAATCGTTCCTGAAAAACTTTCATTATCTCCTGAGAATCAGCTTGGCAAAGGACGCATCAGAATAGGCATTTTGGATAAAAAGGAGTTTTTGGAAAAATCCGTCAAAGTTTATGCAAATGTGTACACCAATCCGCAGATATACAGGTGCATTGTAACGCTGTTCTTCTACGATAAGAATGGAGTTATAGCAGAACGTTTGGATAAATCCATAGACGTGCGTTGTGAATTGAAGAAAAAAGCAGTAATCTAGTTCAATCTGCCAACTATCATTATTAAATCATTCCTGTGTTATATATCGTTATGCCTGAGCTGAAGTCTAAAAACTTAGAAACGGTTCCAAATAGGGCCGAGCAGCCAGTTTATACTTTGAAAGAATTATACAAATTGCTTGACGAGCAAAAAGTAGGAAAAATTGACCAGGCAAAAGTTGGAATACTTCTAATGAAAGCGCAGTCTGCTCTAAAAAGAAAAGAAGATTATGAATCTTTTGTTATGGCCTTGGAGCAGTTCGTTGAACCTTATCATAATTTTCATATGAAAGAATTTGGAGATGGTGACCGCAGACAATTCGATGCAAAACCAAGAAAATTAAATATCGATGAATTTGAAAGATTTGCAGAAGCACTAATTTACTTGTCATCAAAATCAAAAGATTCTCATGAATTCTACAAGGCATCTTATGCCTTAGGTTATTCTTTTACTGCGAGAACGGATTTGAAACCGGTTATACTTACTCCTAAGGTTCTTGATAATATTTTTGAACTTGTAAAATTTGTAGAAAAGAAAGGAGATGAATATGATATTCTTCCAATCTTGCTTGCGAACAAGAATCTGGATCTTTCAAATATTAAAGTAGAAGATCTGAAACAAATGATCGTTTGCGGAAATAAGTTTATGAGAAATCTTCTAAGAGATGAAAAAAACAAAAAAGAATATGATTACTATATGCTTCCGATAGGATATGAAACTCCTTTGAACATAGAATATTTCAGGCTTCTTGATAATTTCAATTCTTCCAAATACGAAGTACTTGAGCTTAAGCGTTTTTTGCATATTATCAATGGCGCAGAGAATTTAACTAAAAAAGATCTTGTCAACATTTTAAAAACAATAAAAGAAACCCATGAAAATATAGCTCTCATTTCAAAAAATCTTGAAAGGAGCCATCCTGAAGATTATGGACTTATACATCAGATAAGCTACGATGTCACTACAACGTTGTATACGTTATTGTTTTTTCAATCTAAAAAAGTGAATCTGTCTGTTGAAGATATTATTAAACTTTTTAAAAATGCAGAAGAGATATATAAAAAAATTAATTTGGAAGACTTTAGAAGCGCATATTCTTCTGGAGGCGATTTGCTTCAGTCTTTAGCGCATTCAAAAAAACTGACTTTAGATAATTACAATATTGAAGGAGTAAGAAGATTATTGATAATGGGTAAAATAGTGAAAGTGGCAGGAAAAGCAAATGACAAATTGACAGAAATGACAAAACCAGTTGTTACTGAAGTTGAGAATAAGCTATACTCGTCTATAGTAAAAAAAGATTATTCTCTAGTAGATGCAGAATTTCAGAAACAATACGCCCGATACCTAAAATTAAAAAATGCAATTAAGGATATTGGTGTTTATGGTTATTACCCAAGCAGTCCAAGATATGCATTTAATGTTGCCGCAAAACTCATTTCCTTTGGAATTCCAGATGAAACTATAATCTTATTTTTAAGTTATATCGGAGGAGAAGAAAAGTCATTTTATTTCGATGAAATCAATAGACTGTTCAATACTGGTTTCTCCGTGCGGACTATACAAGAACTTTTCAATCCCGTATTCTTAAAATCATTTAAATTTGTAAAAGAAAATGAGTTGGATGCCAATTTGTTTATTGTAGTATTTATGCTTTCTTTCAATATGAGCAAGGAAGGCTTAGACCCGGATAAGGCGCTCAAATATTTTCTTCCAGATCTGAAAAAAATCAATCCCTCGCAGGTAAGGCGGGTCCGGTATGACTTGGACATATATCTTGATGTTTTTTTAGGGGTAACTTACGAAACGCTTTCAAAATATTCTGAAATTGCAAAAAAACACGAAAAACTTTTGAATAATTATTATTATTTTTATGGTAAAATAGAACAGATTCGTAACTTTAATAACCTGATTAATGCGTGCGAGACCTTTGAAGAATTGAACTTGGAGTTTTCACTTGAATTATATAGATTGTTTGATAATTTCTATCGCAATGGGTACGATGCACAAGAAGTACTGAAAACCGTTGCATCTGAATTTCCCGGGATTTTAGAGTTTTATCGGATTTCATATGAAGATTTATCTGCGTTTGTACCCTTGTTATATGAAAATTATTTGGAAAGCAAAAAATATCCAGAAAAGCCAGTCTTGATTTTCACAACTCCTCCCAAACTCGGGGCAATTGAAAAACTAGAAAAAACATATACTTTTGCATGGTGGGGTTTTAGTCCAGTTGAACTTAGCAGGCGCTATGGAAACCTTCCTCCTTCAAAGATATTTCTTTCCTCTGGGCACACGGATGTTGGAGACGCAAAAGGATATTGGAAATATAATGTGTACGCCCCGTTTGTAAAAAAAGCCCATATTCAAATGGCAAAAATGAATGATGAAAGTATGTGGGCTTATTTTCCAGCCAATGTTATGAAACCTGCTCTCCCACTTTTTGCATGGTATAATTCAAGCATTTATGTTCCTAATAAACAGCCGACTCTAGATCAGCTATTTGCTTCTGCAGGGGAATTCGCGCTATTCAAAATGTTTTTAACTAATCCTACGCCCGAACAGATTTTGAACATTGCTTATGCTTTGGACGTAATAGGTCCTGAGATGACATTGAAATTATACCAAGAATGTGGAATAACTCATTTCGGCAGATTCGCTCCAAAAGTCCTTAACAATCTTTTCCTGGACTTAGATACAGAAAGAAAAAAAGACTTACCCCCCGTTTTTGTTTCTTATGCTGCCAAAGATTGGAATGGGGCGTTTTATTATACGATGACCTCTGAATCTTGGGAAAACGCATTCAAAAAATATCGCATTGTGGTTATTGAAACCCCTATTCCGGACAGGGAGCTTATACCTTATTTTAAGAAGTTTGCTGGGAAATATGGAAAAGCCAAGGATGTTTTGCTTGCAGGACACGGTTATGAAGAAGGAGTTGTTTTTGGAACACGAAAGCAAGTAATTGCATACGAACGAGTCAGGCGGCAACCTCCCAAACTTAGTTCTGAAGATCCAACCATGGAGTTAGGCACTATAAGTAGTGAAGACAAGGAGTTATTCCAGCAGTTAAAATCATATCTTACTGAAAACGCTAAAATATATTTCGCAAGCTGTTCAACTGGAAAAACAGAAAGCGGGGTAGCAGCAACTGCAAGTAAAGAATCCGGAAAGGTTACTGTTGCTCCGGATGGTACTACTGGAGTGGTAATTCGTGCATCTGATGACGGTCAATTTAGTTTTTCATATTTTCCATGGGTTAATAAAAAAACTTTTTCTGGAGGTCTTTCTCAAGAACCAGGATCCTTTTAAAATCGATCCAATGTTAAATGCGAAAAATATCCAATAAAAGTTGCAATCGCCGGATTCGTCCCTACCGTAAAATAAATCAGGACACTAAACACAAGACACGCGACAATCGTGTGCGTTATTCCTCTGTGTTTCGGTTTAAGCAACTTGTACAGCAGAAAATACGCCCCAACAATCCCCAGAAAAAGTAGTATGGATTGGGAAGGCAGAGCAACGAGTGCAGCAAATGCAATAATAATGATATCCAAAATCTTTTTTCCCTTGCTCATCTCATGGTCAAGATCAGGGACAAGTGCAGCCAGTCCTGAAATCCCAATCAATTGAGCGAGCAATATCTCATCTTTGACTCCAAATAAGAAATAGAAGAAGATTGCAGAAATAATCATCCCAATTACAACATGCGCTTTCCAGTTCATTTAGATGCCGCCTTGTCCAGCCATCTTTTTCAGGTTCACTCTTGAAATAACGATATTTTTGTTCACTGCCACATCATACAGGTCTTTTCCTTTTTCGCTTTTCCCGAAATTTCCATATATCCAATAATATGGGTAGCCGTGTGGGTCATTTCTTTTATCTATTTTCGTCTCGAATCTTGACATCTGAAGTTTGTCATTGAAGACTATCTCTGATTTAGTTACATCATTAGGCAATGCGACATTGAAAAACGTGTGTGGCTCCAGTTTTGGCTTGAGCAATTTTATTATTTCAATTGTTTTTTCCTTTAACTTCTCAAGGTCTCCCCAGTTTTTTGCGTCTCTCCATTCTCGTGTAGTTCTATACATTGAGAATGCGATTGCAGGGATTCCTTCTGTTGCAGCAATCCAGCATGCTCCAACTGTTCCAGATCCAATAAGCGAGGATAATCCACAATTGTCTCCAAAATTTATTCCTGAAAGAACAAGGCTTGGTTTTGGAAATAATTTTGAATAAATTGAGAATACTACGCAGTCAGCAGGAGTTCCACTCAATTCGTATATGTTCTTTTCCCGTTTATGCAAACGTAGTGGCTTGTGCAATGTCATGCTCATGGCAACAGCAGAACGCTGTCTGCTTGGAATTACTGCGTATGCGTTTTTATCGAATCCAGTTGCAGCTTCAAGAAGTATTTTCATTCCTATAGAATAACTATCGTCATTTGTGATTAACGTGGTCATGTTATTTACCTCCTAATATTTCATCCGCTTTCTTCACGAATTTATCTGCAAATGAAACAATCTTTTTCGCTTCATCTATTGTCGGATAATAATCTCCGGAATACATCGTCCTGTGACGCTGATCCCGGTATTCGTCAAGAAGATAAATCAAATCCCCAAATTCAGCGCTATATTTCGCTTCGATATATCTTGCTACGCATGCATGGCTTTTCTCACGCCATCCATCCCTGAAAAGCAACGCCCTTGCAGAATCAAGCGCAGCAGAATATCCTGCCATCACTGCGGAATTTGGATTTTTTGTTTCTATGTTATTTTTTGCCTCAGTTAAAAGTATTTTTGCTTTTTTCATTTGTTCTTTGGCCTGCTGTTCGGAAGGGGCGATGCGTTTTATCAGTCCAAGTTCTACGCATTCCTCGTATGTAATCATCATAGCCTTTCACCCCAAAGAGTCATGGAATAGTATAATGAAAAATAGAACGAATCGCTTTTTTCTCTAAGTCTGCTAAGCCTATCCTTTGTGAGAATTATCATATCTACCTTGCTCCCAAGCTTTTTTTCTAGTTTCCTGCGCAGTTTTGCCAATTCTATATCTTCCGGTTCATGTTCTGTTTTTATCCAAATATCTAAATCCGAAGTTTCGGTGTTCGTCCCTTCTGCCCAGCTTCCATACATTCCAATGCCTTTAGTATCTCTGATGCTCTTTCTTATCTCTTGAATCAGCTTTGAGTCTTCTATCTTGAATATGTTATCTGTTATCCTCAAAACCCGCACCAATGGAGTATCTGAGATTCCTGTTCCGCCCAATATCCTGTTCCTGCGCAGTATGTTTATATATTTATGAATCTGGCCAGGGCTCAATCCCAGCTCTTTTGCGATACGGTTCATATTGATCTCTTTAGGCTGGTGTTGGAGTAGATAGGAAAGAATTCGTTCCCTTTCTTCCGTTGATGTTATCTCGTGAATATTCATACTTTGTGAATATGTTATTCACAATTTATAAATATATCGTTCACGGTTTGTGAATATAGTGGATAAGTTCAGATGTTTTGGAACTGCGTACGTCCAAACTAAGACATCTAAGGATTAAGCCTCATTCTGTCTCTTGGGAATAGCATTGCTTCACGTATGTTATCCAACCCGCAGATCTTCTGCGTGAGTCTTTCAAGACCGATAGACCATCCTGCATGTGGTGGGGCACCAAATCTGAATGCGTTTATGTAGAATTGGAAACTGTATGGGTCCAACCCGCGTTTTTTCAGTTGTTCCTCAATAATCTCTGGTTTATGAATTCTTTGCGCGCCTGAAGAAATTTCCAACCCTTTGTAAATAAGGTCAAATGCGTTGCAGAACTCTGCGTTCTCCTGCTTTGGCATCGAATAAAATGCGCGAACTTTTGTCGGCCAGTCATAGACAAAATAAATCTCTTCACCAAGCAGTTCTTCCAGTTTCTTTTCAGCTTCTTTTGTGAAATCCTCCCCAATGTTCATTGTAAACCCAGCATTGTTCAGTTTTTTCACCAAATCCTCGTATTTATGCATTGGAATGACAGTTGGAACAGTTATGTCTACTCCAAGAGTTTTTAGCTCAGAAGCTCCCTGCTCCTTTACTTTGGATAATATGTGAACGAAAACCGCTTCAAGCGCATGCATTGCATCAACATGGTCTGCAAATCCCATTTCAATATCCATCTGAGTTATTTCATTCAAATGCGAAGTAGTATTGTGTTTTTCTGCGCGGAACACAGGAACAGTCATGAATACTCTGTCCTGTCCTCCGATTACAGCAAGCTGTTTGTAAAGTTGCGGGGATTGGACTAAATATGCCTTGTTCTCAAAGTACTGAATTGGAAATACATCCGTTCCTCCTTCTGTTGCCGCTCCGGTTATGCAAGTCGGTTGAATTTCTATAAATCCAAGCTCAAGCAATTTTTCTCTAAATGCGTTTGCAATTATTGATTTAATCTGGAATATGGCCGCAATCTTCTTGCGTCTAAGGTCGATAAACCTATTGTCTATTCTTGTATCCAGTTCTGACGGAACAGCGTCCGTAGGATCAACCGGAAGTTTCCCATCAACTTTGTTTAGCATTTCAAAAGAAGTCGGAATAAACTCCACTCCATCAGGAGCCATCTTGCTTGTCTTGCATTCCCCTTCAAAGCAGACTACGTCTTCCTTGTTTGGAGAAACCGAAGCCAGCAACTCGTCGCTGACCAGTCCTTTCTTCAACAGCACTTGCACTATGCCAGTCCTGTCCCTAAGCAATACGAATTTCATTTTTCCCAAATCTCGGAAATCATGAACCCATCCTGCAATCTTTGTTTGTTTGCCAATAAGCTTTTTTGCTTCTGAAATATAGTGCGTGCGATACATAGAAATTACCTTGATTTCTATAAGCGACCGATCGGCAAAACACCACTGTGTTTTGTCTGATACAAAACGCAAGGCGTTTTGTTCAATTGCCGGTTGATTGCATATAAATCAAATAGAAATTGAAAGGGAGGTCTTTTAATTTTGCTGAATTACAGGAATTGGGCTACTGAAAGAACGAAAAGGAAAATAGGAATAACATATCTAACCAGGATTAAGAACGGAGAAACAAACCATCTTGGCATATTCGCCTTTGCCTCTTTTTCCAAGTCTTTGTAGCCCCATGCAATATATACTACTGTAAAGAACGTAGTAAGCGGAAGGAACCTTCCAACTACTGAAACGTCCAGAAAGTCAAGCACTTTTTGTCCGAATATCGTTAAATTCATTGGAGAATAGCTCAGTGCTGACGGAATCATTAACAGGGTTATAAGTCCAACACAGACCGCAGTGGCATTTTTTCTAGTCAATTTGAACATGTCCTGGAAGTTATCTATTATCACTTCAGCGAGAGAAATCGCAGAAGTGAATGCCGCTGCAAAAAGCAATAGGAAGAATGCAGGCATCAGAATATTTCCAAACTGCATTTGGTCAAATGCTTTTGGCAATGCTTCAAACGAAAGCGTTGGCCCGGAATTGGAAGGTATTGAAAATGAAAACACCAGTCCAAATACTATCAGGGCGGCCATTAATGATGCAAACGTATCCGCACCGACTATTGTCAGGCTTGATTTTACAAGCTCTGATTTTTTATTAAGATATGCGCCGTATGCCAGCATTATTCCCTGTCCTATGCTCAGGGAAAATATGGCCTGTGAAATAACCAATAGCCAGAATTGCGGGTTCGCCATTTTTACGAAATCCATGGTCGTATAGAACGCAACGGCATCGGAGAACTTTGGCAGTTGCACTACTTCAATAAGAAGTATTATCAGAAGAGCATAGAGCAGAGGAAGAACAAATTTATTCACCTTTTCCAATCCTTTTCTTATGTCAACCCTCATCACTGAGAAAATCAATGCCATGACGACAAATGTAAACATTATTGGGGCGTATGTAGAGCTGAACTCTGAAAATGGCTTTATTCCTTCTCCAAGCGACAAAGTGAAATATCCCAGCGTCCAGCCGGTTATCACTACATAATAAGAAAATAATAATATTATCAGAAAGAAATTCGCGTAATAGAGCGGTGTCCATTCTTTTTTTATTTTCTCAAAAGATTTCACCGGAGAGGAAGAAAGTGCCTTTCCAGCCAATAATTCAAGCAATAATATCGGAAAACCAAGAAGAAGGATTGCAAAAAGGTATATTGCGATGAATGTCCCGCCTCCGTTTTCTGCTGCGAGATAAGGGAATCTCCAGAGATTGCCTACACCTACGGCTGAACCTATGCATGATAAGATAAACACCAGTTTGGAAGACCAGTGAACGTTTTTCATTGGTCTGTATTCAAACGGGAAAATTAAAAAGCATAGACTTCGAAATGAATTAGTGAACCTGTTCAAAAAAACCGCTTCTGAAAACTCAATCTTCCGGAACGAAGAGGTGTTCCAGCCAGATTATCTGCCTGACGAGTTGTTGCACAGGGAAAGCGAATTGCAGGACATTGTCTTTGCAGTGAAAGCATTGGAAGATAAAAGAAGACAGCCAAGTACGGTGATATTCGGTCCCCCTGGCACTGGAAAAACCTGCGCTTCAAAATACGTTGTCAAAGAATTCTGCGATTATTCACAACGGGCAATTCCGATTTACGTAAACTGCTGGCAAAGCGGCACAAGATATTCTGTTCTTTCCAAAATTGCGCAGTCAATCAATGCGCTTGTCCCGTCAACAGGCATAACAATAGAAGAACTTTTCGTACGCATGCGTGAAACTCTTGCAGAATCAGGCAAAATTCCATTAATAATACTTGATGAAGCAGATGTTCTTCAAAAAAATAATGAAGAAGAAGTGCTTTATGATCTGCTTAGGGCCGAGGAGACATACGGGATGCCTTTTGGCCTTTTGGTGATAACAAACGATGTTCATTTCATCTCCAAGCTTGACCAGAGGATCAGAAGTTCCCTTGCACAGGGTTCTGTTGAATTCTGTGCGTACACTCCCCAGGAGTTGAAAGACATACTCAAAGAAAGGGCAAAGCTTGGTTTATTTCCAGGGGTTTATGATGAGGATATTCTTGGCATCTGCGCAGGATTTGCTGCAAAAAACGGAGGAGATGCAAGGCTTGGAATTTCTCTTTTGTGGATGTCTGCAAAGAACGCAGAGAAACGGAACGGGGCAAAGATTGAACTTAGTGACGTAGACTCCGCAAAGGAAAAAATATCCGTAGGCATGGGCAATTCAAATTCAGAACGGAAAAAGGACACCCTTAAGGACGATGAGAAAACAATACTTGCGTTCATAAAAGAAAAGTGCAGAAAATCAGAAGAAGTTTCAAGCGGAGAAATCTATTCTTCGCTCAAGATTAACGAACGAACCGCAAGGAATTATCTTTCGCATCTGGAATCCATTGGCTTTATTGAAAGCGAGGAAAAAGCATTGAAAAGCGGAAGGACAAGGGTTTTTAGGCTTAAACAATCCAAGTGATATTATGCCTCCAAAGGAAAAAACAAAACCAGAAGAAATTGATCAAAACCTGAAACTTGCAGTTGACACCCTGAATACGAATTGCCAATGGCTGAAACAGAATTTAGGGGACAGATGGTTCCTGGAATTCGCAAAAGGGCTGAGGTTTTTCGTAGAAACGCACGACGTAGTTATTGACTATGAAACTGCGTGCAAACTTCTCAACAAAAATAAGGCCGCTATTGAAAAAGCAACAGATCTTGTTTTTAATTATGAAATTGGAAAAAAAGACAACAAAGTAAGGCGTTTTGATAATGATCCTGAATTCAAGAAAATGATGTTTTCCATTGTTTCAGCATCAGTTGTAATCGCAAAAGTTTACCATATTGATCCAGTCGTTTATCTCACAAAAATGTCTCTTGAATGCCCAAGCAACATGAAAGAATACAACGATCAGCTTGCAAGCGAGAACAATCTTAGAAAAGAAAGCGAAAAAAAGCACAGCAGAACCGGAAAAGGAGTATTCCAGCTTACGTTCAATTCGTTTCCGCGTCTTTTGATAAATGACGAAGAACCTAAATATAATGTAAAACGTTTCAACGAGTATTTGTATGGATTCAACACTGGAGTTGACTTGATTGCACTTCAGCAGGATGTTGATTTTTCAAACCGCAGGTTTTTGCACATAAATCCGTTTGCAAATGCGCTTGGAGCGACTTTAGTGATATATTGGTTTTTGTATGAACGAAATGTCAATTCAAAAAAAGACCAGTCTTTTGGTCCTGAAGACATGTTCCTCAGCGAAAAAGCGAGGAAGGATATTGCAAAACGGTATAATGGCGGAGAGCATGCGGAAGCATACTCCCAAAAATTCGTTATACGCTATAATTATTTCAAAAAAGCCCTTGAACCCGAGATGTTCACTTCTGACTGGTGGCCGGCAATAAAGCCAAGTGATAAGGA
>Ga0172375_10005335_pt1 | contig 18595 bp, 12 predicted proteins | sample LakKiv1m_FD_114537 | JGI IMG/M metagenome (GOLD analysis project Ga0172375, IMG submission 114537) | Freshwater microbial communities from Kabuno Bay, South-Kivu, Congo - kab_092012_11.1m | ecosystem: Environmental > Aquatic > Freshwater > Lake | place: Democratic Republic of the Congo...
GATTGATTCGACCAGCAGTTGACCTGCCAGGTGGCGGTGTGATCCATGATGCCGCGCGTGTCCGACAGGGTGGCCTCGCCAAAGGCCGGCAGCCAGCCGGCCAGGTGCGCACCCGGCTCCTCGGCATCAAGGCGCATGCCCATCGTGTCGAAAAACTCGGCCGTGCCCTGCAGCAGTTTCGTGGTCGCTATGGAACGGCTGTCAAGGTTTTCCCGCTGCCAGGCGGCGAGGGCGCGCGGCTGGCGCAATTCGCCGACCGAAGCCAGCGGCCCATTCTTGATCCGCGCATGCAGGCCGACTTCCAGCACGGCCGAGCGGTTGCGCGCCTTGCGCACGGTGCCGCCAAAACTGGGCTCGCGCACCTGCACCCAGTCTTCGCGGGTGGGATTTGTTTTCTCAACCGACTGGTTCAGCCAGGTGCGCGGTTCTTTGCCGGCATCGCGCTGCGGATTGCCATATTTAATGACGCGCGCGGCAATCTGGCCGTATTCATTCTTGAGCGTCGTGCTGACCAGGCCGCCTACCCGCGGCAAGCCGACGATCATGACCGAATCGCCCGCCCGCACGGCACTGACGCTCGCCAGGGCCAGATTTTCAAAATGCAGCGTGTTGTGCGTGTTGCCGCTGATCTCGGTGCGCACGCCGTCCGGCGAGGTTGACAGGCCGGCCTGGTTCTTGCGCGTGCTCTGGAACTCGGCGATTTCATATTTGAACTGATCCTTAATCCACATTTCGTTGTCGCAGGTGATATCCGTCATGTTTTCCGTGCCGATCTTGTATTCGTTCACACGTTTGATCTTATAGCGCACGCCCCAGGTGTCATCGCTGATTTCGTAGACCGGCATTTGCTCGTCACTGGCGTTGCCCCAGACGCCGTCGCGCCGGCTGCCGTAGTCGTAGTCAAAAATCTCCATGTTGTTGCACAAATAGAAATACTCATTCGGCCGGATGACCGGATTGTCATCCTGGCCGCGCCCGTGCTCGTCGCGCAAATAGGCGGTCGCCTGGTTGATCATCCCCAGCTCATACGAAATCGAGCCGGTGTTGGCCACCAACGACCAGCCCCGCAGGCTGAGCGGCTGGTCGCCAATGTTGACCAGCTCGATGATGTCGGGCCGCGCGCAATAATAGCCACTGAGGCGATTGCGCCGGCGCGGCGCGCACTCCTTCGCGCTGGTCAGGTAGACATCAATGCAGCCGGCGCCGTCGGCCCGGATGGCGTCGCCGTCCTTGTAGCGGTAGCGCAGGCGGCCCATTTCCTGCTCGCTGCCGCGCGCCAGGTTCCCGTCCACATCCAGGCGCGCGCAGAGGTTTTGTTTGTAGCTCGAGTCGGTCGGCATTTCAATGTTGGTTTCCTGCACATAGACGCGGTAATACAAGTTGGGCTCCAAAAACGGCACGACCGACCACAACGAGACCTGCGGCCGCTCGGCATACCAGCCACGATTGCTGTAAATCCAGCCGCGCAATTGGGCGTAGAAATATTGCGAGGTGAAGTTCCCTGGATTAACCCCCTTCAAATTGCTGATGAAAACACGATTGTCGCGGGTGGAACGCTCAATCGTGAAGGTTTTTTCGGGCGAGCCGGCTTGGGTCTTGTAGACGCACAATTCGCCGTTGCGCCAGTAATTGTCCGGCCACTGAATGCGGCCGCCACTCATTCCGCCATCGCGCTTGTTTAACAGACTTTTGAAGTTGCTGAAGATATTGGCATACCCGCTGGGCACCAAAGGACTTGCCTCGAGTTGCAGTTCGACGCCGCCGGGTGAAAACTTGACCGAGTTCGCCTGGATGCGGAAGGCGGTGGTTTTGTCACTGGGAAATTGTTCGCGCTGGAGTGGGGCATCCTCGTCCACCGGGCTGGTCCGATAGTAGTTATAGTTGCAATATACATACGGCAGGGTGTAGACCGTGCGGTCGCCGTAGTAATCCTCACGGGTGCGGTAGGGCATCATCAAGCGACTGCCCTCGTTGGCCAAAATCTCGCTGAAGCAGACCGCCTCGACGCCATATTCGCTGCCGGCGGTCGAGAGCACGGTGTTTTCATCGCGGTAATCCACCGTGGCGGTGGCAATCCGCCGCATCATGCGCTGGTTGCCTTCAAACGCATAGCGCCGATTGGCCTGGCCCAGCGTGCGCAGCACGTCGCGCGCGCCACAGACATTCACATTTTGGCGCGGCACCCACGCGCGCGCCGCGTCATCCCAGCGCAGATTATTATCCAGCGAATGCAAGGTGGCCAACTGCCGCAAATAGGCGGTCCGGGGCGCCGTGGCCGGCGTACCCGGCGCCAGCACGCGCCACGCTTCCTGCAACGAATAGAAGGCCCGGTCATCACCAAGCGGCGCGTGCGGCACGTATTCGTCCGGCTCGTTGATGCCCTCGTCGATTTCGTCAACCACCCCGTTGGCGTTGTTGTCAAGGCCGTCGGCCATCAAGAAGGCATTGTTGTGATTATCGTCATCGCGCGCGCCCGGCACGCCATTGGGGCCATATTTGTAGGCGAGCAGTCTGGTCAAGGCCGCGCTGCTAAACGGCAAGCCGCTGTTTTGGCCGTTGCCCAGCAGTCCTTCGCGGGGTGACAGGCCTTCGTTGGGCAGGTTGGGCGGCGCAATGCAGGCGGTATTGAGATTCAGCTTGGCGCATTCATCCTGGATGACCACGGCATAACGGCCAATCAGGCGATTGCGCGTGTCGTGGACGGGAATCCACAGCGCGTCGTTACTGTCACCGCGCGCAACGTTGTTCTGGGCCACATTGGCGTCGGGCGCGTGCTGCGCTTGGCGGCCGTTGAAGGTGGAAATCCAGATGTCACCGTCGCCGTCGCTGCGGGTTGTGTCATACATGGCGTCCGACCACAGCACGGCCTTGGCGTGCTCAAGGCCGGCATCCGCCAGGGCCTGTGCGTCCATGCCATAAAAGCCGACGGCGGACGAGCTCTGTTCAATGCCGGTCAAGACGGCGAAGGCCATCGCCAAAATTGCCAGAATCGTCAGCACGGACAAGACGGCCACCAGCGCGACGCCGCGCCGCGTGCGGCAGATTGCCTGTGCTACTGCATGTGGTACACCAAAAAACCGCATCCAATATCCATTAGGGTCGCTATGCTTGAATTATTATACCGCATTGTGCCCGCAAACGCCAGCGCAAGATATCCCGCTGAAATTCCGCCATGCGGCTTGGCCACACCAGCCACGCCACCGCGCCAGCCACGCATCATTCATCATTTCTGTGGCGCCACCCATTTCTCAACGACCGGCGCGGTATACGCCTGCATTTGCAGCAGCAGTTCCTCCGGCGTCGCTGCCACCAGCAGCATTGCGCGGTGGGCCGGCTGCATGAAGCCCTGGGCAACCGCGTGGTCCAGAAACGCCAGCAGCAGGTCAAAATAGCCCGCCACGTTGATCACACCACAGGGCTTGGTGTGCAAACCCAATTGCGCCCACGTGAGTAGTTCGGCGGCTTCTTCCACGGTGCCAAAGCCGCCCGGCAGGGCAATAAATGCATCCGCAAGATTGAACATCATGGTCTTGCGTTCGTGCATCGAATCCACCACATGCAACGCCGTCAAGCCGCGGTGCGCCACCTTGTGGACAAGGGCCTTTGGAATCACTCCGGTCACCACGCCACCCGCGCGCAGGACCGTGTCGGCCACCCGCCCCATCAAGCCGACGGCTGCGCCGCCGTAAACAAGTTCATAGTTTTGATCAACCAACACTTGCCCAAGCCGCTGCGCCATCGCCAGATAGCACGGATCAAAGCCGGGACTGGAACCGCAGTAAACACAAATTCGTTGCATGCCATTGCAGAGGTTTTCTGTTTTCAGCTGCTTGGAGTCCCGCCACCGGCGTGGATTTTCGGTTTTCGGTGCAGCATCCAGCATCGGACTTTTGATCACCGGATACCGAACACCGTTGTCAGCCTTCGGGGCAACGTTGGATGCTGTCAAAGTTTCGCGCCACAGCGGCCGCGCCCGCATTTTCAGCGCGCCGGCGCGCTCAAGTCAACCGACACCGGCCGGTGGTCGGAGGCATCTTCGGCGCCGGCCTCGTTCCAAATGCGAGCCTTGCCCTTCAACTGTGCGCCGGCCGGCCGGCTGAGCAGAATATTATCAAAGCAGGCCGGCGGATACGGTGAGCCGTCTTTCATCCACGTGTTCGGCTTGCCGTGCGCATCCAGCGCCGGCACGCGCCGCAACGGTACGCCGGGATTGCTCTCGTAGACACCGAGTGAAGCGTTCTTTGGTTCATCGTTGAAGTCGCCCAGCACGACCACCCACGCATCCGTCTTGCCGGCAAACTGCTCGGCCAGGATTGCGACACCGGCACGCGCTTCGGCCAGACGCAGCGGCTCGGAACGTTGCTGCCCGCCCATGCGCGAGGGTGCATGCACGACAAACAAGTGCACGTCGGGAAAGCCGCGCGGTTGCGCCCGCACCTGCAGCATGTCCCGGTGAAAGCGCGTGCTGCCGCCATTGGTCACGGCAAACTCACGATACTGGTGCGTCGTCGCCGAAAGCAGCGGCACGCGCGCCACCAGCGCCACATCAATCCCCCGGCCATTGTGATAACTGTTGTTACTCTCTATCAGGACGATGTTATTGTAGCCCATGCCGTCGAGATACGCCGCGCAAAAATCCTCGAGAAAACCACGGTTCTCGACTTCCTCCAAGGCCAGAATGTCGGCATTGACGGCCTTGATCATCTTGGCCAAGGCATACAGGGCACGGGCCGGCTTGGGCTGCGTGCCTTGGTCTTCCGATGAATCAGCGGTGTACGGGTCATCGTAGCGGTCAAACATGTTTTCGACATTGTAGGTCGCAATGCGCAAGACCGGCTGCGGCACGACCACGCCGGCCGGACGCGCTGGTGGCACAGGCACGCTGGATTGGCGCGTCGGCGCGGCCGGCAAAGGAAGCGCGATGCACAGAGTTACAAAGACTAGCGCTGCGGGATAAATCCCCCAACCCCCTTTTCCAAAGGGGGACAGCAGCACTAGCAAAGAAATCCGCACATCTCCCTTTCGTAAAGGGAGTACCCCGGCTTGGCGGGGGGAGGGATTTTGCTTTTGCGGCTGCCACAACGCGGCCAGCGCCGCCGCACTCATACCGGCATGAATCACAAGGCGCCGGGCGTCATGCGCCATGCCGTACGCGCCGCACCAGCGCGCTGAGCGCCCAAAGTGCAGCCAAGCCCAGCACCGGCTCGGGCACCGTGTTGGCCGCGCCGGGCGTCTGGTCTTGCACGTTCCAATACAAGTAGGTGCGTTCCGCGCCAAGGCCGATTATCGACAAGCTCTTGTTCGACGTGCTCGGATCATAACGATAGGTTATGTCATCCGGCCAGGCAAAGCCATAATCGGAACAACTGTCGCTCTCGTATTCAAAGAAATGCACTTGATGGTTGTTGGTGTCCAGCAAGCGGGCCGAGGCGACATAGATGCCGGACGCGTAGCGGAAGCGGTCGAAATCGGCAATGTCGTCCACCCAGGGCGGCATCGGCGAGCTGTAATCCGAACAGACCATCGCGTAATAGCCCATCCCGTCGAATTCATCGGTAAAGACAAAATTCGTGATCGTGTGATTGGCATAATTGCTGACCGTGCCGTCAGCGTTTTTGAAGTAGAACTGTAACTGCCAACCGGTGATGTCCGTGCCGGCCGGGCCGCAAATCTCAAGAAATTCATCTTGATACGGCGACGGCACACCGCTGTCGATCTCGTTGATCCGCACGAGTGAGAGCGGATAGTCGGCCACCACGCCATTAACCGTAATGTTCTGCACGCGATTCGACGGATCATTCGACAGCAAGGAAAAAACGGCGCTGTGCGTGCTGCCGGGCGCCCCGCCGTAGTAGCGCAGGTACAGGTAGGTGTTGCTGCCGGGCAGCAACACATACGGGAAGTTCGTGCTGGTGACCGCAAACGCATTCGTGTCGCCGCTGACCGGGGAAAAACCACTGAGGATGAGGTTGCTGTAGCTGCCCCCGTTGCGCACGCCGAAACTAAGAGTGCGCCACTGATTCGAGTAGACGATGCCATAATTGACGTTGGTCAAGTCAGGATAAAGGTACGGATCCTGTACAACGGTGGCCGTAATAATCGCATCCGGCAGAAGCTGCGGCCCGCTCGTGAAGTAACCGTAATTGCCGGTAATCGCACAGGGGCCGCTCGGGATGGGCTTGTTCTGCAACGGATCGCCCGTGGCAATATAGGTGTTGCCGGTCAGAACGCCGTCGGTCAACGGGTACACGACGTTGGGGGCAAACACACCGCCGGCGCCCGTGAACGTGACGTTGGTGATGACACACAGCATGTTTTGCAGATTGGTCGAGGCGGACGAGGCCATTTGCAAATCGGCCACGCCGATGCTCGTCGCGGCCGGCACGCCGACAAAACCATGATACGCCACCAGATTGGAGATGGAATCAAACTCAAACAAACCGCTGTACACCGTCTTCCGGCCATAGACGGTAACGGAATCACCGGCGACAAAATTGCCGTTCGTCACAATGGTGAGCATGCCAGGTCCATAGAGCAGCACGCCGCCCGTCTCATCTTGGGCGGCGTATTTTACCGCCGAGCCACTCACCTTCATCTTGGAAAACGTGACCGGCCCTATATCAGTGTAGGTGCCGTTGGGCAAGTTTTTGGCGGCAGCGACGGTCACGGCCTGGCTGACCATGGCGGCACTGGTGAGAAACAATGTTGCGATCAGCAGGGCGCGGAGCAAAGAATGTGTCGTCATGGCAGAGGGTGGAGGTAAAGGTTAATCAATCCAATCGTATAGTATAGCATAATCACAGTATAAACTGCTAATATTATGGTTTAATAAAGACGGTGTGGTGATTTGATGAAGCGCGCATGGCAATTAAAAAAGGCCTAATGACAGGCGCAATCCGTGCAGGTGTGCGGCGCGTGCCGGCGCTGCCACCATGGCCGCAACAACGCCCAGCCCAACATGCCGCACAGCACCACGGTCGCACTCACTTCAATCCACGCCGGCGTCTCCCAACCACAACTGACGCCGGTCATGCCGTGGGCGTGAAACACGCCGATCAGCGCATCGGTGGCGCCGCCGGCGGCCAAGGCCGTCACGGCCACGCTGACCAGATAGATCACGGTCGTGCGCACGCCCATGATTTTCCATACGGCCGCGACCCCGGCCGCATTCGTGCCCGCCCCGGCAATCAAAAACACCAGGGCCGCGCCCGGGGACAGCCCTTTTTGCAGCAACGCCACCGCGATCGGCACCGATGCGGTCGAGCAGACATACAACGGAATACCGACCGCCAGCATCACCAGCATCGGCACAATGCCCGTGCCCAGCGCGCCGGCAAAGTAATCGTCCGGCGTCAACGCGGCAATCACGCCCGCAATTGTCAACCCGACAATCAGCGGCCAGGCCAAATCACGTGGCAGGGTTACAAACGCAAAGCGCAACATGCGCACAAAGCGGTTGCCGTTGGTCTGGGTGCAACATTCGTCGGTGCAGGGTGTTTGCGTGCCCGCCCCGTCTTTGCCTTCGACCAGCGCCACGGCGCTGCCGCCCAACACGCCGGCAATGAAGGCCGCCAGCGGGCGCACAATCGCAAACACCGGGCCGAGCATGCCATACGTCACAATCATGCTGTCCACGCCCGTCTGCGGTGTCGACAGCAAAAATGCCGTCGCCGCGCCGCGACTCGCGCCGTGCTTCAACAAGGATACCATCACCGGGATGACACTGCACGAGCAGAGCGGCAAGGGCACGCCAAACAAGGCCGCCTTGATCACCGGCCACAAGCCATGGCCGCCCAAATGCCGGCGCACCTGCTCCGGCGCGACCAGGACCGAAATAATACCGGCGGCGACAAAGCCAAACAACAGATACGGCGCCATCGCCAGCAAGGTTACCAAAAATTCCCGCGCCGCGATGTGTGCATACTCAACAATCTGATTCATAGCATCCATTAAGGTTAAGCTATACTAGTATACCATAAATTCTTTCGCCACGAAAGAATTTTATGCTATAATGGCCGCATGAAACATCCGCTGCGCTGCGCCCTGGTCACCAATTTTTGCCCGTTCTATCGGGTCAAACTCTTTCGGCTGCTGGTTGCGCGCATTGGCGCACGCTTGCTCTTCTTCTCCGATGCCTCCGAGAAAAATTGGGAGGCGCTCAATCCCAGCGGCGGCGGCGATTTGCCGGTCGTGCCACTCGGCGTTGGCACCCAGCCACGCGGGCGCGTCCTGCTGCGCCTGGCCCGCGTCCTCTGGCGCGAACCGTGGGATGCTTATATTCAGGGCATCAGCGGCCGCCTGGTCGTGCCGCTCACCTATGGCATTGCGCGTCTGCGCCGCCGCCCCATCATCATCTGGACCGGCTTCTGGTTCCATCCGCGCACTTTGTTTCATCGCCTGACGTTCCCGCTTGTGCGCCACATTTATCGGCAGGCCGACGCGCTGGTCGCCTACGGCACACACGTGCGTGACTACTTGATTGCACTCGGCGTCGCGCCGGAAAAGATTTTCATCGCCTGGAATACGGCCGACAATGACTTGTACAACACGCCCGTCGCGGCGGCGGCGCTCGCCGAACTGCGGCGCACGCTGGGGCTGACGCACGAGCGCGTCCTGCTGTTCGTGGGCCGGCTCGACCAGGAAAAAGGCATCGATGTCATGCTGGCGGCCATGCGCCAATTGCACAGCTGTCCGCCGTTTGTCCTGCTGGTCATCGGCCGCGGGCCGCTGCAAACGACGTTGCGGGCCGACTGCAATCAACATACTATGTCGTTTGTGCATTTTCTCGATTACGTGCCCAATGCCGAACTTTATCAATATTATGCGTTGGCCGATGCGCTGATCGTGCCCTCCATCACCACGCGCGTCTTCAAAGAGCCGTGGGGCTTGATTGTCAATGAAGCCATGAACCAAGGCTGCGTCGTGATCGCCTCCGATGCGGTCGGCGCCGCGCGCGGCGGCCTGCTCACAGACGGTCACAACGGCCTGGTTGTGCCAGAGCGCGACCCGGCCGCGCTGGCCGCCGCCGTGCAGCGCGTGCTGGGCGACCACGCCCTGCGCGCGCGCCTGTCGGCCAACGCCCGCGCCACCATGCAAGCGTGGACCTATGACCGCATGGCCCAAGGTTTTTGCGACGCTGTCGCGCATGTCACCCGTCACCGCACTACCCAGGAGCAGCAATGAAGTTTCGCACTTTGCAGCAGCAACGCCGCAGTGTCTGGACACTCGACAACGACTGTGTCACGCTGGGCATGATGGCCGGCGGCGGGCACGTTTGCACCCTCCTGCACAAAGACGTGCCCGGTCTCAATCCGCTGTGGGCACCGCGCTGGCGCCCGATCGAGCCGTGGCAGTACACCAAGAAAAACGCGGCGCAATTTGGCAATTCGCGCCTGCTGGCCAGCATTGCGGGTCACAATCCCTGCCTGGCCGGTTTCGGCGAGCCGTCCAGTGAAGAAAAAAGCGCCGGCCTGGATTGCCATTACGAGGCGCCCGTCGCGCGCTGGCATTTGCTTTCGCACCACGTCGGGCCGCACGCGGCCAGCTTCACCACGCTGACCGTGCTGCCCGTCGCGCAACTGTGCCTGGCGCGCACGATCAGCACGCGTCGCGGCAGCGCCGTGCTGCAGGTCAAGGAGACGCTGGCGAATCTCGCGCGGCACGACCTGCCGTTTACGATGTGTCAGCATGTGTCGTTCGGCGCGCCGTTTTTGGAAAAGGGCGTCACCGTGTTTGACATGCCGGCCACAAAAGGCCACACATTTCCGGGCGAGTTTGGCCGCGTGCAGCGCCTGAAAAAAGACACCGCGTTTGCCTGGCCGCACGGGCCCGGCGTCAAAGGCCCGGTCGACTTGCGCATGATCGCCAAACAGCAGCGCGTGTCGTCCGACTTCACCACCCAGCTGATGAATCCGCGCCAGGAGTATGCCTGGTTCAGCGCGGCCAACCCGGCGCGCGGCCTGCTGCTGGCCTATGTCTGGCGGCGCGCGGATTATCCTTGGATCGGCAACTGGGAAGAAAATTTCTGCCGCCTGCAGCGGCCGTGGGCCGGCAAAGAGCTGGTACGCGGCATGGAATTCGCCAACACGCCGTTTCCCACCAGCGTGCGCAACGCCGTCGACCAAGGCACGTTTCACGGCGAACGCACCTATCGCTGGCTGTCCGCGCGCGGCACGCTAACCTTCGAGTATTGGATTGTGCTGCAGCCCATCGCGGCGGATTGCCACGGCGTGCGCACCATCACCATGGCCGGCACAACCCCGGTCGTTACCTTGCTGTAACCTAAAACTTTAAACCTAAAACCTAAAACTTTTATGCATGTTGTAGCCTTCAACGGCAGTCCGCGCACAGACGGCAATACCGCCCTGCTACTGCGCACTGTCCTGGCCGAACTCGAGCACGCGGGCATCAGCACCGAACTGGTCTCGCTCAGCGGCGCGCGCCTGCGCGGCTGTACCGCCTGCGGCGCATGTATCAAAAACAAAGACAAGCGCTGCGTGTTCACGGATGACATGCTCAATCGCTGCGTCGAAAAAATGGACGCGGCCCACGGCATTCTACTCGGCTCACCCACGCACTTTGCCGACATCACGCCGGATAGCAAGGCATTGATTGACCGGGCCGGCTATGTCATGCGCGCCAACGGCATGCTGCTGCGGCGCAAAGTCGGCGCGGCGGTCGTGGCGGCGCGGCGTGGCGGCGCGATCGATGCCTTCGACTCGCTCAATCATTTCTTCACGGTTGCCGAAATGATCATTGTCGGCTCGAGTTACTGGAACATCGGCATCGGGCGCGAAATCGGCGAGGTGGAGCGCGACGACGAAGGCATGGGAACCATGCGCACGCTTGGCCAGAACATGGCCTGGCTGCTGAAAAAACTGGCATAAGCGCGCCGGCGTTGCCCGCGCCGGCCGTCACAACGCCCGGCGGCTACGGTTGCAACTGCACTCGCACCACGCTCGGGTCGTTGGTGAGCGTCAGCGACAGCGTGTTGGTCAGTCCGGCGTGGCTGACCGCAATCTGATACTGACCTTTGAAACCGCGCAGCGCATACCTGCCGTGCGCATCGGTGACGCCATCCGCAGTAGTCCACCATTGTTTGTGCACCAGATCCTGCCAGGCTTGGCCGGCCGGTTTGGCACGCCAGTCGCGCCGAAACAGGGCTGCTTCCGGGCGCCAGTGCGCGCCTTCCCAAAAGCCCCACATCACAATCCCGGCCACCGCCGGATGGCTGAACAAGGTCGTCATAAAGTCCGTCAGGTAGCGTGCCTGCAGGGCTTCGTCGTCAATGCTGATGTCGAATTCCGTGACCTGAATCTCCTTGCCCAAGGTCGCAAAGTGATCGAGAATCTCAAGCAAGCGCGCCGGCGGCGTCAAATCCCAGCCGAAGTGACCCTGCATGCCGATTCCGTCGAGCGGCGCGCCCTGCTGCAGCAAATACCGGATGGTGGCAAAATAGTGATCTTGGTGCGCCGTGTCCTGGCCGCGCGCCGACAGAATTGAGTAATCATTGATGTAGAGTTTCGCCGTCGGATCGGCCGCGCGGGCCGCTTTGAACCAATCGACCATCACCGCGTTGCCCAACAGATCCATCAAGTCATGATTAGTGTACGGCTCGTTGATCACGTCCCACTCACAGATCTTCCCGCGCAGTGCGCCGGTTTCATCGGCAAGGTGATTGCGCACGGCCTGACGCACGCGTGCCGGCGTGTTGCTCAGCACGCGCACATACAGCGGCAGGTTGTCCCACGCCGGCCAGACCAGGCAATGCCCGCGCACCGCCACGTCATGTGCCCGCAACCAGTCCACCGCAGCCAGCGCGCTGTTCGACCACCCGCGCCCGTTCCATTCGCCGCACCAACTCGGCCACTTCAAGTCGTTTTCCAACACAACTTTGTTGAACAACTGCGTCACCATGGTGCGATAGCGTTGCGCGGCGGGCGTGGTGGCATCCGCCGTGAAATGACGCGCGACCACGGCCGCGCCAAAACCAAAGTGATGGCGCTGCATGCGCACGCGCACCGCCGCGCCGGGCACCGGCTGGCCGTTGGTATCCACCACGCGAAGCTGCAGCGTGGCTTTGCGCAACGTGTCGATCCGCGCCGCCGCCGCCGCGCGCCAGGGCGCGTCCGGCGCCATGCCGGCATAGCGCATGCGGACGCGCGGCAGCACCTGCAGATTCGTCGCGCCGCAATTCAGCAACTCAAATGCCGCCAGTTCGAGTTCTTGCGCCGGGTAGCCCACGCGAAAACATGCCTGCGCCTGGCCTGGCGCATACGCCGCGGTGGCAGCAAACGGCACATAATAATGCTGCCACGCGGGCCCGACCGCGATGGCATATAGGATGGATTTTTCCCATGGCGGGCTACGCCGCTCAAAGACAAACTCCGCGTGCGCCTCGCCGGATTCGGCACGGCTTGCAACCCGCCGCGCCCAGACCGACAAAAACAGCACATCGCCCTTGCGCACCGCCGCCGTGTTGCTGAACGTCAGTTGCGTGGCCCACGGCTGCGGCGCTGCCCGCAGCGTACTCACCTGCAGCGCCTGCGTGAAGGACTGGTCTGCCACGGCCACAACCGCCAGCCGCGCATTAGTGTAACAGTCGCCACTCAGCTGCGCGTGCAGCAGTGCGGCGCGCGGCAGCACCGGCGTGCCGTGCGGCAGCGTCAGCGCCCCCGCGCCCGAGACCATCATGCCCACGCCAACAGCAATCCGGCGCACCCATTTGCAGACCGTCGCACTCGCCATGGCAGTCCTCCTTCTTAAACAAATTAGCATCGTGCCGGCGCCCGGGCCAGCACGGGCATATCACTGTGCTATTTTACTTTATGCACGCCGGTTTGACAATGTACCGTGCCCGCGCTATACTTATATGTTGCTGCAACAACGCTCGATAATCCACACCCGGAGGCGTGCCATGAACCGTAGCTACCACTTGCTTCTGTTGGCCCTTGTCATCGGTGCCGTGTCGCTCGAAGCCGGCCTGTCACAACCGGCCACCGTGACCACCAGCAAGCGCGGCAAGACCAAGCTCATCGTCAAAGATTTGCTGATGACACCCAGCCTGGCCGATGAACTGATGCGCACGAATCTGCTGGTCGTGCTGCAGTCGAACGCGTTTACGCAAGTCGCGCTCGGCCCCTGCGTCATGAAGGGCAAACCCAACAAGAAAACCGGCTTGGTCAACTTCTGGACGTACAAATTCCACGACAAGGCCACCAAGCGCTCCGTGCAGGTCACCTATGCCACCAAAAAAAACAAGTTTTCCCTTAGGATCAACAAGGACATCGCCGATGACGTCGCCATCTGCGCGCCTGGCTGCGTGGCGGTGTCGAACGCGCTCAAGAGCGTGCCGGGCGGCGCGTTTCTGATGGGCGCCTCGAACGAGTACTTCATCGGCGACAGCAAGGAATCGCCGGTGCACGCGGTCAACGTCAGCACTTTCCTCATCCAAAACCACGAAGTCTCGAACGGCGACATGTGCCGCGTGCTGCAATGGGCGCTGGCGCAGGGCAAAGTGAATGCCACGGCGACCACGCTGCAGAACAGCCAGGGCGACCCCAAGACGCTGATCAATCTGGGCAACTACGCGTCGGATATCAAATTCCTCGACGGCGTGTTTTATGCCAAGGACGCACGCGACGGCTTCCCCTGCTCCGTGGCAACCTGGTATGGCGCGCTGGCCTACGCCAATTTCCTGAGCGAAATGGAAGGCTTGCAGCCCTGCATCAATTTCACCAACTGGAGCTGCAATTTCACGCGCAACGGCTACCGGCTGCCGACCGAGGCCGAATGGGAAAAAGCCGCGCGCGGCGGCCTGGTCACCAATGTGTTCCCCTGGCCGAGCGTCGGCGGCACCTGGCAGGACCACCTGGATGGCAGCAAGGCCAATTACTATCTCAACGGCGGCTTGTTCAACCACGAAGTCGCCCTGTGCTGCTACTTCAATGGCGGCCAGATTCCGGCCGGCACCGACATGGCCAACGGCTACGGCCTGTATGACATGGCCGGCAACCTGGATGAATGGTGCTGGGATTGGTACAAGGACACCTATTACAAAGACGCGGGTGCAACCGCGGCGGACACGACCGGGCCGGCGCAGGACGGCAGCTTCTTCTACAAAGTCGTGCGCGGCGGCCGCTGGGGTAGCCAGGGCCACACCCTGCGCTGCGCGGCCCGTGATGACGAGTCGCCTGACAGCAGCGCCTTTCGCGGCGTCGGTTTCCGCTGCGTGCGCCGGCCGTGACAGCAGCAGCAGTCGTCTGAGACGCCGCGCGGAGCATAGCTATGTCGTGCAAGGGAACGCATCCTGTGCTATATCGCACGCAAGGCACTCATTAGGCCGGTGCAAATGTCCGGCCATGCACGAGTTCGGCAAGGAGCCAATGTGAAGTTTGTATGCCCAGCCTGTTATCAACGGAGCCGGATCGCGGATTTTGGCGTGAAAGACTACTTTCTCAACTATCAGTGTCCTCATTGCCATAACTATGCAAAGATCTCACCCAGGCTTGTACTAAGAAGCACTTTGTGGATTTTGCTGATGGCGAGCGGATTTTGGATGTTGTACCTTGCTGTTCTTCTTTGTTGTCAGACCGTTCTTGTCACACCGAGTCTGTTTGCCGCACCATTGGTGTTTGTTGGTCTAACAACCATGTTCATATTTCGAAAACAGCCGCCATTCGTTGGAACTGGCGCAACTCCCACTGTGGTTTCTGTGGTGCGTTCAGGACTGGCCTATGGCATTTATGGATACGTTTTCGTTGAAAGTGTGTCAGGGCCGCTCCTTATTAACTACTACCTAAGTCGCAGCCTTTACGTGTGCGCTGTATACGTCATGCTGGTGCCTTTGTTGCTTGTGCCGTTTGGTGCGCTCACCTTCCTCCTTTACAAAGCGCTGTGGAATGTCTACATGCGCATATTTAGCCCGCCACGTTACTAATCGGTGCGCTTTCTGCATTGCAACATGAAGGGTGCCTGGCGCGTATTTTTAACTTTAGGCCGGTGGCTACCTAGCGATAAGCCAAATGAAACTGATACACGCCGATGAACGCGGCCGCATGACACAAACGACAAAAAATGTCGATTGTGCACGGCAGCATGCAGGGGCAGATCGGACCCTGCCAAGGCACCCGCCAAAGATGCGATCGGGCGATCGCACCTACCTTCAGCCGATCTGGCGATCGGCGTTCCCTTCACACACGGCGGGCACTTCCGCGCGGGAGCAGACTGACCGTTGAAAATATCCTGTCCGTCGCGTGCGCGCTTGCGCATGGGGGTGCGTTTGTGTAGCATAAAAGCCGGTAACCAGCTTTTGAGGCCTACTCAATGCGCTTTGGCCATTTCGACGACAAGGCCGCGGAATATGTCATCACCCGGCCGGATACACCCCTGCCGTGGATCAACTATCTCGGCTGTGACGATTATTTCGCGCTGATCTCGAACACGGCCGGCGGCTACAGCTTCTACCGCGACGCGCGCCTGCGCCGCCTCACCCGCTTTCGTTACAACAACATTCCGCTCGACAGCAACGGCCGTTACCTCTTTTTGCGCGACCGCGCCAGCGGCACATTTTGGTCGCCAACCTGGCAACCGACGCGCACGCCGCTCGATACCTATGAATGCCGCCACGGGCTTGGTTACACCCGCATTGCGGCGCGCGCACACGGCATTCACAGCGATGTGCGCTATTTCGTGCCGCGCGGCCTGGCGTGTGAAATCTGGGACGTGACGCTGACCAACACACGCAAACAGCCGGCCCAGCTCGATTTGTTCAGCTTCGTTGAATTCTGTTTGTGGGACGCCTGGGACGATTGCACCAACTTCCAGCGCAATTTCAGCATTGGCGAAGTCGCAGTGCAGGACCGCACGATTTACCACATGACCGAATATCGCGAGCGCCGCAATCATTTTGCGTTTTTCCATTGCAGTGCGCCGCTGGCCGGCTTTGACACGTCGCGCGATGCGTTTCTGGGGCCGTACGGCATGCTCGAACGGCCGGCCGTGGTGGTCAAGGGCCAGAGCACCAAGTCGGTCGCACATGGCTGGGCGCCGATCGGGTCGCATCATGTGCGCGTGACACTGGCGCCCGGCGCGAGCAAGCGCATTTGCTTTATTCTTGGCTATGCCGAGAATCCGGTCGCGCAAAAGTTCACGCGCGGCGGCGCAGTCAACAAAAAGCCGGCAGACGACATTGTGCGTCGACTGCAATCCACAAAAAGTGTCGATTGTGCCTTTGCCGAGTTGCAGCAGCACTGGCGCGCGCTGCTCGAGCGTTACGCGGTGCAAAGCCCCAACGCGCATGTCAATCGCATGGTCAATGTCTGGAATCAATATCAATGCATGGTGACCTTTAACCTGTCGCGCAGCGCCTCGTATTTTGAGAGCGGCATCGGACGCGGCATGGGTTTCCGTGATTCGAACCAGGACATTCTCGGCTTTGTGCACATGATTCCCGCGCGCGCCAAGGAGCGCCTGCGCGACCTGGCCGCCACGCAACTCAAGACCGGCGGTGCGTTTCACCAGTACCAGCCGATGACCAAGCGCGGCAATCACGATGTCGGCGGCAATTTCAACGACGATCCGCTCTGGCTTGTGTTGAGCACGGCCGCGTATGTCAAGGAGACCGGCGACCGGGCCTTCCTCGACGAGCGCATTCCGTTTGAGAACGACGCGCGCGCGGCCGCCCCGCTGTATGCGCATTTGCAGCGCGCGCTGCAATACACGCTCGACCGGTTGGGCGCGCACAAGCTGCCGCTGATTGGCCGCGCCGACTGGAATGATTGCCTGAACTTGAATTGTTTTTCGGCCGAGCCGGGCCAGTCGTTTCAGACGCTGACGAATCAGGACGGCAAGGTGGCCGAGTCGGTGTTCATTGCCGGGCTGTTTGTGCTGGCGGCGCGCGAGATGCAACAGCTCGCCGGGCTGCGCGGCAACAAGGCCGATGCGGCGGCTTACCGGCACGCGGAGCAACAAATGCTGAGGGCGGTCGAGCGCGCCGGCTGGGATGGCGCCTGGTTCCGGCGGGCGTACAATCATTTTGGCCAGCCGATCGGCGCGCGCAGTTGCGACGAGGGCAAGATTTTCATCGAGTCGAACGGCATTTGTTGCATGGCGCAAATTGGCGCGGCAAAGGGCTGGCCGCGCAAGGCGCTCGCGGCGGTCGAAAAGCACTTGGCCACGCCGCACGGCATTGTGCTGCAACAGCCGGCGTATGCGCGCTACCGCCTCGAGATGGGCGAGATCACCAGTTATCCGCCGGGCTACAAGGAAAACGCCGGCATCTTTTGCCACACCAATCCATGGATTATGATCGCCGAGGCCTTGTGCGGCAACGGCGCGCGTGCGCTGGATTATTACTTGCGCATCTGCCCGTCGGCGCGCGAGTCGATCAGCGAAGTGCACCGCTGCGAGCCGTATGTGTATGCGCAAATGATCGCCGGGCGCGATGCGGCCACGCACGGTGAGGCCAAGAATTCATGGCTGACCGGCACGGCCGCGTGGAACTTGGTGGCGATCACGCAATATATTTTGGGCGTGCGCGCGGAACACGCCGGCCTGCGGATTGACCCGTGCGTGCCGGCGGCGTGGAAGACCGTGCACGTGCAGCGCGTGTTCCGCGGCAAGCGCGTGCGCATCACGATCAAGAATCCGCGCGGCGTGGAGCACGGCGTGACGCGCGTGCTCTTGAATGGGCGCGCCTATTCATCAAATCTGCTGCGCAGCGAGGACTTGGCCGAAGACAACCTGGTGACAGTGATCCTGTAGCCGCCCGCGCCGAGCGCGGCAGACTGCGCTGTAGTCGCCGAGGCTGGCGACCCTCCCAAAACTGCGCCGGCATGCCGGTGGATTTGCTATACTAGTAGCAACCATAACGATCGTGGGAGCCGCATGGCCGTACGATCATAACTTTGTTGCGGGAGCGTCGGGATGAAAAAATCATTTTTGAGTTATGTGGCAATGCTGGTGTTGCTGTGTGCCGTGGCGGCGCCGGCCGCGACGTTCCAGTGGGCGGTCGACGGCTTTGTGTCCGTGATGCAGATTGTTGCGGACGGCAAGGGCGGCTGCGCGGTGCTGGGTGCCAATGCCAGCGGCATGTATGTCGTCTGGATCGACAAGAAGGGCGCCAAGGTGTACGAGAAGACCCTGGCGCTATCCTCGATGGGCATTCTGTCCTTTGACGGCAAGACCTTGGTGTATCAACTAGCAACCTCGCCGATGACGCTGGCCGTGGTGGACAAGAAAGGCGTCGAGACGAGCGTGTCGGACGCGGCCTACAGCATGTACGGCGTCTATGTCATGTCGCCGTATCAGCCGAACGTGCCGCGCGACAGCAAGGGCTTCTTCACCGCGCAGGTGCCGACCGGCCCAGGCACGTGGCGGGTTGCGCGCTACACGTTCAAATAGTAATTTTTTCGCAACGAAATAAATTAAGGTGCCACGCCGGTGCGTTTGCCGTCTGCGCCGTTCCGACCGTCCTCCACCGAATACCGATTACTGGACACTGCATACTGCGGCGCACACGCTTTTTCTGCCCTGAACCCTGAATCCCGCCGCTGGCGGATCCACGCCGCTGGCGGGACTAGCCAAGCCAGCTCCA
>Ga0172375_10005338_pt1 | contig 18585 bp, 18 predicted proteins | sample LakKiv1m_FD_114537 | JGI IMG/M metagenome (GOLD analysis project Ga0172375, IMG submission 114537) | Freshwater microbial communities from Kabuno Bay, South-Kivu, Congo - kab_092012_11.1m | ecosystem: Environmental > Aquatic > Freshwater > Lake | place: Democratic Republic of the Congo...
AAATCGCGCGCACGGCAAAATTCTTCGGCATGAAAGTTTTGGGATATACGCGGGAAACAGAGACAAGTAAGGATGTAGACGGATATTTCCATCCGGCCGCCCCGGGGTCCGGCAATCCGCCGCCGGCACAGGAGCAGGCTCCGGCGACCCAAAAGTTCGCGGAAAAACTCGATTACCTAGTCAGTGTCCTGCCCAACACCGGGGATACGCGCCGCATTGTCAACGCGGATTTGCTGAACTCCCTGCCGCGTCACGCCATTTTCATCAACGCGGGGCGCGGTTCCGCTGTGGACGAATCTGCATTGGTGGAGGCATTAAACCACAACAGAATCGCAGGCGCGGTGTTGGATGTATTCGAACAGGAACCGCTCCCAAAAGACCATCCATTTTGGAGGACGCCAAATTTATTGATAACCTTCCACACCTCCGCGCCAAGCCTGCCGGAAGACATAACGAAAATATTCATTGGAAATTATCCGCTTTTCAATTCAGGCAGGCCCTTGAAGTATCAAGTGGGGTTCGAAAGAGGATATTAATAGCCGGTATTCTTCGATTGAAATCGATTGTTCCGATTCCCAATTTATGATTTCCAAAAACCCAAGGAGCTCACATGACAACACAATACAGGATTTTTCCCTATCGCTGGGTGGTGCTGGCGGTTTTCATGTTCGTCAACATCACCATCCAAATGCTGTGGATCACGTACGCGCCGATCACAGGCCCCGCGGCAAAATTCTACGGCGTGAGCGACCTGCAGATCGGACTGCTCTCCATGTCGTTCATGATCGCATTCATTCCCCTTTCCATTCCCGTTTCGTGGGTCATTGACACATACGGCTTTCGGCTGGCGGTCGGCGTCGGCGCGGTGATGATGAGCGTCTTCGGCATCCTGCGCGGGCTGGCCGGCACAAACTATTCGCTGGTCTTGTGGAGTACTTTTGGCATTGCCGCCGCGCAGCCTTTCCTGCTCAACACATGGACCAAAGTCCCTGCCAATTGGTTTGCCATGGAAGAACGCGCCACGGCTGTGGGACTGGTCACACTGTCGAGCCTGCTTGGGACCGCCCTGGGCATGGTCATAACACCAATCCTTATGGAAAGCGCGGCCATTTCAACCATCCAACTTTATTATGGCGGCATTGCCGCAGTTTCGGCTGTTTTGTTTATCGCGTTCTCGCGCGAGAATCCGCCAACCCCGCCCTGCCCGCCCGGAGGTGAAGTCCGCGCCCTGATGCTGGACGGTTTGAAACATGCCTTAACCGTGAAAGTATTTTGGTTCGGCCTGGCAATTACATTCGTCGGGCTTGGTATTTTCAACGGCGTTACCACGTGGATCGAAAGCATCATCCGCCCGCGTGGATTCACACCCACAGAAGCAGGCACGCTCGGCGCATTGATGATCGTCGGCGGCGTGATCGGCGCGGTGATTATCCCCGCGCTCTCGGATAAATACCGCAAACGACAGTTGTTTCTTTTCATATCGTTCATTGGCGCGATCCCGGGCCTGATCGGCTTGACCTTCGCCACATCGGCGCTCCCGCTGTTCGTATCCGCGTTCGTGCTGGGATTTTTCCTCACCAGCGCCATGCCCGTCATCATGCAATACACCGCCGAAGTGACACACCCCACCCCCGAAGGCACATCCAACGGGCTCATTCAACTCTTCGGGCAGGCCGCCGTGGTTTTCGTTTTCATCATGGAGGCGCTGAAAAGCCCGGACGGTTCATTTACCCCCGCTTTAATGATGGCGGCTGGATTACTGACAGTCAGCATATTTTTTATTTCAAGGATGAAAGACCCAAAACCGCTTTCGTGATCGTAACAAAGGAACTGCCATGCCCCCGACACTTAATGACATCCGCCAGGCCGCGGAACGAATTCGTCCGTACGCGCACCGCACGCCCGTATTGACCTGTGAGAGCCTCAACCGACAAGTCGGCGCACAGGTTACCATGAAGTGCGAAAACTTTCAAAAAGTTGGCGCATTCAAATTCCGCGGGGCGTGCAATGCGGTCTATTCCCTCACGGACAGGGAGGCTGCACGCGGAGTCTGCACCCATTCATCAGGGAATCATGCGGCGGCACTCGCTCTTGCCGCAAAAATGCGCGGCATCCCCGCCCACATTGTGATGCCGAATAATGCGCCCGCTGTAAAAAAAGACGCTGTCGCTGGCTACGGCGGGATCATCACCTTTTGCGAACCGACCCTCGCGGCGCGCGAATCCACGCTTGAAAAAGTGTCGCAAGCGACAGGCGCGACTGTTGTCCACCCGTATAACGACGAACGCGTCATCGCGGGACAGGGGACCGCGGCGCTTGAACTGCTCGAAGACGTCCCCGACCTCGATGTGGTCATCGCACCGGTCGGCGGCGGCGGCCTGCTCAGCGGCACAGCCATCGCGGCGACGGAAATCTCGCCAAAAATCAGGGTCATCGCGGGCGAACCCGAAATGGCGGACGATGCTTTTCGTTCCATGAAAGCGGGCAAAATCATTCCCTCTGAAAATCCCAAAACAATTGCGGATGGTTTACTCACCTCACTCGGCGCACTCACCTTCCCCATCATTCAAAAACGTGTCGAACAGATCGTCACCGTGAGCGAAGCAGGCATCGTCGCCTCGATGAAATTCATCTGGGAACGCGCCAAGATCGTGATCGAGCCGTCGTCCGCGGTGGCAATCGGCGTGTTGTGGGAAAGGAAAATTGATTTGACCGGCTTGAAAATCGGCGTGATTTTCAGCGGCGGCAACGTGGATTTGGCTAAACTGCCGTGGCAGGGATAAAACTATTGGTAGTGGTATAGAAATAAGTGACGGGCAGCCCCAAAAGCCCATATATATCACTTCGACTTAACCATTACGACATGAAATTAGCCTTCCATGAAATTTACATCAAAAATACTTCGACGATCTCACCGGCAGATAATCCCGTCGCGTCAGGGTGAATGCGGAGCAAGCCATCAGCGGACGCGAGGGTAAAAATGAGGTTGGACTTGCCAAAAACCGGGTCGGCCTCATAATTTACGGTTGACGATTTACGATTTTCGACCAGTTTCACCGGCCACCAGTCTTCGCGGCCGGCCTGCGAGGAAAGATTCACGGTCAACTTCGCCATCATTGTTGCTTTTGGTTTTGGCAATGCGCCCAATAATTTTTCGATGACCGGCACGACGAATAAATATCCATTCACCAGCGCGCTGACGGGGTTGCCCGGCAGGCCGATCACAGCCCTGCCATTGCAAACGCCCAGGATGGTTGGCTTGCCGGGCCGTGTGTTGATTCCATGCACAAGCACGCCCGGCTCGCCCAACGCGCGGATGACCTCGGCGGTCATGTCACGCGTGGACGCGGACGACCCGGCGGTGATGATGACCACGTCGCATTCAGCCAACGCCTTCGCCGCCGCTTCCTTCAGGACCTCGAACCTGTCGCTAAAAATTCCGTAGCGAATTGCGTCCCCGCCATTTTTTTCGACAAGCGCACCAAGCGTGTACGAGTTGATATCGCGGACCTGCCCCGGCCGCAGCGATCGACCCGGTTCGACCACTTCATCGCCGGTCGAGATGAGGCCCACCTTCACTAATCTGGCTACACGCAAGGACGTAATCCCCAACGCCATCAGCCCGCCAATTTCGGCGGGACGCATCCGGCTGCCCCGCGGCAGTATCAATTGACCCTGGGCAACGTCCTCGCCGATACGGATGACGTTCTCGCCATCGGCGACGGATTTGAAGATTTCGATCTCGATGGTCGTATGGGCGGGTCTTTCTGGTTGGGGCAGAACACCTGTTGATTCGGGAAGGCCTGCCCCTACAGATTGTGTATATTCCACCATCACCACCGCGTCCGCGCCGTTGGGAAGCATTCCGCCGGTGTGGATCAACGCGCATTGGCCCGCGTCAAGTTCAAACGCAGGCGAGTCGCCCATTGGCACTTCGCCGATTAAGTTGAGATAGGCGGGGAGCGAGTCGGTTGCGCCGAAGGTGTCGCGCGCACGGACGGCATAGCCATCCACCGTGGTGCGCCGAAAATCGGGCAGGGGATGCGGCGCGAGAATATCCTGTGCGGTGACTCGCCCCAAGGAGGAGGCAGTGTCAATCGTAACGGAATCGATTGTCGGGGCGGGAAGATGCGAGAGCAGTTTATCGCGCGCTTGGTCGGGCGGGAGAAGGGTCAGAAATTCGGGCATGGGAGTCGGGTCGAAGGTTGAAGGTCAGCGGAGCCAGAAAGTGAGGGTGATGAAATAGGTCGTCAATCCGAAAACAGCAAGGGCAGTGGATGTGAGCAGTGTCCAATTGGGTTTGCCGACGAGGGAAATGTTCCGAAGGAGGATGACTTGAAGCAGCGCAAAAGGCAGGGTCAGGAAGGCAGTCCAGAGGATGGAGAAGCGGAGCAGGAGGGCAACTGCAAAAAGGATGTAAGCAAAGACAACCAGAGCATGATGAAGCGGAACAGCGCGTTCCCAGGAAAGGCGGCGCAAAAGTGTGGCGCGTTGATATTTCTGGTCGGCGGCAAAGGTGGTGAAGTTGACGACGAGAAAATAGGCCAGAGCAAGCGCGGTCAGCGGAATAACGATGAAGGTCAGCAGGCGGTGATTCTCTTTGAATTGCAGTAAAAAACCGATGGACGGAATTACATAAGCGGTGTGCGCGGCGAGAGCCAGTTCGCCAAATCCGCGGTCGAGCAGGCGGATGGGGGGAATGGCATAAGCAAGGACAAGGAAAAGGGAAAGAAGTAAAAGGTAAAAAGTGGGAAGTGTGAGCGTTTCATTTGTATAAAGAGTAAAAGCAATGAACGCATTGGCCGCAAGCGCCGCAATGGAAATATAAAGCGCGTTGTTGCGAAGGGTTTCTTTTTGCTTTGGGGTTTCGTTTTCAACCAGCGGCTCGTTGTGCGGACGGAAAACTTCGGCAAGCAGGGACATGCTCAATTGCGCGAAGAGTACACCCGCCAGTCCAAGCGCGAACGTCGGCGGCTGAAAGGGTTTGCCAAGATAGGCAGGGATGCTCGCGCCGAGGGTGTAGGTCAGCGCGGCGAGCAAAAGATGAAGCGGGCGGGATAGTTTGAACATTAAGTTTTCTTTTTTAACGCCTGCGCCAGAAGGAAATCCATGAGCGGATAAACCAGCCTGCCAAGCGCGTTATTCAGCCAGAAAAAAAGTTTGTTGTTGAAGCCAGGCAAAATCAGGTATTGATTTTTGGCAATCCCCGCCAGCGCGGCTTTTGCCACCGCCTCGGCGGAAAGCAAGCCCGCCGAACCAGCAATTTCCTTCGTCTCGAAAGGCTTGTATTTGTTTTCGTCCTGCAACATGGGCGTATCGGTATCGGGCGGAAAAAGGATGGATACCCGAATCCCGCGATACCGCATCTCAGCGCGCAGCACGTCCGAGTAGCCGCGCACGGCGAACTTGGTCGGTCCGTACGCGCCGAAGCCAAATGCTCCGATAAATCCCGCCGTGGACGACACGTTGACAATGTGCCCACTGCCCCGCGCCAGCATGTCGGGCAACACCAGTTGAGACAAATACACCGTTCCCAGATAGTTGATTTTGTTCAACTGCTCGAACATTTCAAGCGGAATTTTTTCGATGTACTGCGGATGAGTCACGCCCGCGTTGTTGATGACGATATCTGGGACTCCCGCCTCGCGGCAAATCCGCGCCAACCCCGCCTCGACCTGATTGCGCTCCCCGACATCCACCACCTGATAGGCGTGTTTTCCACTCCCCCTCAGCATGGACATGGTTTCTTGAAGTTTCGCCTCGCGCCGCGCCCAAATCCAAACATGCGCGCCCGCTTCCGCCAGTCGAACCGCCAGTGCGCGCCCAATTCCGCTGGAGCCGCCAGTGACAAGGACAAGTTTGTCTTGGAAGTGATTTTGGTAATTGATCATTGGTGATTCAGTCATAAAAACAAAGGGATAAAAAATTACTCGCCTGCAATATTTAAAATCTCATCAACCACCGCTTGAGAAATGGAAAAACCTGTCTTTTGCAGGTTTTCAATTTCGCGTCTCAGACTTTCAAAAAGACCAATCTTCCTGGCTTTAAGCAGGATACCTAATGTCCCAATCTTGGGAATATCCAACTGCATCAATTTTCGCCGCCCTTTCTTTTCATCCATCAAAACCCAGTCGGCGTTCATTTCTCCCGCAAGAATAATCGTCTCAACTTCCCCCAAATCCATCTCGTCGAGCAGGATGTTCACTGCAAGGCGGTCTCGCACTTGTACAACACGAATCCAATTTGCAGATTCCACATCCTGCTTCGCGCGTCCTTCGGCATGTCCATGTGTGACTGTTTCGTCATAAACAGCCTGCGGGATATAAACATCGCCGAACAACTCGCGCAAAATATCGAGCCTGCCAATGGATGCAAGCCCAATCAATGGCGTGGTATCGGACACGACAATCATTTTTTGCGGCTTGATTCGAGTTTTTCAACCGACGCCAGTTCTTCCGCCAGTTCGTCCTCGGTGAAGTTGATAAATGAAATCCCACGCGATTGAAGGAGTTTGATAAATTCCACGCGGGATATACCAAGCAACTTCCCCGCCTTGCCCGATGAAATTTTCCCCTCGGAGAAAAGCGAAAACACCAGCCATTCAGAAACGCGGCGTTGAATTTCTTCCTGGGTTAAGCCCAAGCCAAGCAGGTCATTTGAAACACGGACATTAAGAATAGTCTCAAGCATGGAAGTCTCCTTACTTGAAGATATTTTAGCACACAGGTTCACAAACTGATTTATCGCTTCAAATACCCTTCCAGCCTCTCCACCGCCTGCGGAAGATTCTTCCTGCCAAGTCCCAGGCGGAAGTGGTTACGGGAGTCGTCGTACATGGTTCCGGGCAGAAGCAAAACACCCGACTTCCTGACCAGGTCATCGCAGAAGGTTTCGATTTCGCCCTGGAGAAGTTTGGGGAATCCCATCGAGCCAGCCTTTGGACGAACCCAGGTGAAAAGGGAAGGGTGGGAAGTGAAAAGTTTATCAACGACTGTCAGGTTGTGCTGGATGATGGCGAGGTTGCGGTCAACAAGTTTTTGACGGTTGCAGAGCGCGACCTCGGACAGAAATTCGCTCGGCGCGGAGTTGCAGATGGTGGTGTAGTCTTTGAGCGACGCCATCTTGCGGTAGACATCCTTGTTCTTCGTGGCAATCCAGCCGATTCGCAAGCCTGCCAGCCCGTAGGTCTTTGAAGTCACGCCCAACGAGACGGCGTGTTCGCCGTAGTCACAGCCAGCGGGCAGACGGTCGGCGGGGTCGTATTCCGACTCGCGGTAAACCTCGTCACAGAAAAGCAGAAGTTTTTTCTCCTGCGCAATTTTGTGCAGTTCGTCAAATTCGGCGCGGGACATGAGCCAGCCCGTCGGGTTGTGCGGCGTGTTGACGACAATCGCTTTCGTGGACGGGCGCATCAGGTGGCGGAGTTCGTCCAAGTCCAACGCCCAGCCGTTTTCCTCCCGCGCCAGCCACGGGCTGACCTGACAGCCAAGTCCCTTCGCCACTTCGCTCAACGACTGGTAATGCGGCGCGTGGACGATGATGTGGTCGTTCTTTTTCAACATGGCGTGCATGAAAAGGTAAATCGCCTCCTCCGCGCCCGTGTGGACGAGGACATCCTCAGGTTGGATGGTGGAATACAGCCCGCAAATTTCCTTCCGCAAGGCCAGACTGCCGAGTGATTCGGTGTATCCCAGCCAGGTGGCTTGGAATTTCTCCGCCGCGCCTGGCTCCAAGGCAAGCAAATCCGCAATGGACATGGCTTCACAGTCGGAAGAACACAGCAGGAATTCAGTGTTGAATTCATATTGGGCAAAATAGCGTTCGAGTTTGAAGGGAGGGAGAGACATGGAATTCCTTTTTAAACACGAAGGGCACAAAGATCGCCAAGGTTTGTCAACTTGCGCAACAAGAAAAACATTGGGGGATTTGCTTTGTGTACTTCGTGTCCTTTGTGTTTAATTCTTTAAAGATTTCTTCACATCACGATAATGAATCTGATTATGCAGGTACAGCATCTTAATCATCTCGCGCAGGACGGTTTCGCCGAGGAAAGGGTGACGACCTGTGATTCCGAGTTCTTCATCCTTCAAGCCAGAAACCCAGTTGACCGAGTCCCCGCGCACGGCTTCATACTGCTCGATTAATTCAGCAGGCGCCAGGTCTTTGGTCTTTTCCTGCTGTGATGAATTATAGCGGTCAATCGAAAAATCATCCGCTGCGCCCGCCCCGCCCTGGCGGATTTGCTCGAACAACTTGACCAGTCCGCGCTCGGAGGTGACGAAATGCGCAAGCACGCTGCGGACTGTCCACGTCTCGCCTTCGGTGTAAACTTCGATTTGCCACTGCGACTCGGTCAGGCTCGAGAAAAAAGCCGTAAATTTCCCGCCCTCCGATTTCAACTTCTGCGCCAGTTCCGCGACTTCAGACATGGTCAACTCCCAATGCAAATTTCGAGGCTGCCGGTAAAATCCATCATCCCTGATTTTATCAGTATTTGATTCAACCCATTTTTAATTCACGAACTTCCACCTGCACCATTTTCGCTCCAGCCAATCCACGCCAAAATACATCCCCAGCCCCAACAAACTCATCGCCGCCACACCCGCGTACATGGCGGGATAATTAAACAGCGTGCTGCCGTTGTAATAAATATAATAACCCAGCCCATATTTCGTCGCGAACAATTCCGAGATGTATAACACAGCCACCGCCGTGCCAATGGACTGGCGCAGCGCGGTCAGGATCGCGGGCAGGCTGGCGGGCAAATAGACAAAGCGGAATAATGCCCGCCGCCCCGCGCCGAGGCTGTTTAAACTTTGCAGCAACTGCGGCGGAATCCCAACGGCCTGGTCACGGACCAGCACAACGATTTGAAAAAACAGAATCAAAATAATGAGCGCGATCTTTGCCGCATCCCCAATTCCCAGGAACAACAAAACCACAGGCACGAACACAACTTTTGGAATTGGATACAGCAGATAAATAATGGGGGACAATAAACGATTCGCAGTTTTGGACGCTCCGATTGCCAGCCCCGCAGGAGCCGCCAGCAACACCGACAACAGCATCCCCGCAGTGACGCGCCACAGGCTGACCCCAAAATGGATCAAAAGTCCATTCCCCAACTCCTTGAAAAAGACTACGCACACGTCCCACGGCCCGGGCAAAATGGGACGGTTCACAATCGTCGCGGCAATTTGCCAGACAATGACCAGTCCCAGCGCGGCGAGCAACACGTCACGCTGTTTCATGCTGCATTTCCTTCCAGAGCAAATCACACAACGCGTGATGCACCTGACCGGATTTTCCTGCATTCGGGTTCCCGAAAACCCGCGCATTGCGATTCGGCGCATTGCCAAGCAAGAGAATCTTCCCACCCAAAGCAACCGCCTCTTCAATTGCATGAGTGACAATGACCAGGGTCAATTTTTGCTCGACGCAAAGGGACAGCGTCAGGTCCTGCAAATCCCCCCTGGTGACAGCATCGAGCGACGAGAAGGGTTCGTCCATCAAAAGCAGGTCGGGTTCGAGTACAAGGGTGCGGGCAATCGCCGTTCGCTGGCGCTGTCCACCTGAGATTTGGGCAGGGAATTTATCCATCACTTCGCCCAGACCCAGTCTATCCAGCCAGTGATCCACGTTGTCCTTGGGCAGGTAATTCCCCGGCGTGTGTTTACCGTCCGGCCCGTAGAATTTGCGGACGCGCAGTCCCAACTCCACATTTTCGCGGACAGTTGACCACGGCAGCAGGCCATAATCCTGTAGGATGAGTCCACTGCGGGGGCGCGGGCGGGCGAGTAACTCACCGTCAATTTGAATTGTGCCATCGCCGGGCAGGCGCAATCCTGCAAGCAAATACAACAGGGATGTTTTTCCACAACCCGACGGGCCAAGAATCGCCCACGTCTCGCCGCGCGCAAGGGAAAGCGAAAAATTCTCGAAGAGCGGGGATGCGTGAGGGTAGGCGAAGGTGAGGGAGTGGATGTCGATCATGGCGTTTCTTCGAAAATCAGGTTGATGAAATAATCCCTTCCACCGGAGAAGTTCTCATTCGTGAGAACATGTCCCTCTTCAATATCTTTTGAGTCCAAACCGAATTTACCAACACTTAATCCATCGAAGGACAAGTGTTCGTCATTCAATGGGATGGGGCCTGTTTTGCCAAATTGCCAGTGGGCAAAAATATCCCCCTTTTCCACGGCAAGCGAGGTTCCAAGAGACAAGGTTGTGATCCCTGTTTTTGTGGAGGGCCGGTCGTCCTCCGACAAGTCCACCCGGTGGATTACTTCCCATCCGCCTCCAAGTGGGCGCAGGATAAGCAGGGTGATTTCCTCCGCTTTGGAATCCGAATCGTTGACGAAGGTGACGCCTGTGACAAAACCATCCGTTGGGAAGGGATATTTGTGAATAAAAACATGGGTCGGAGCGGCGCGGTCCCCATCCGGGCTGGACGGCGACTGGCTGGAAAAATCGAAGCCGATGGATTGTTCAGGTTGGGAATAAGTCTGCTGTGGGTTAATTGTCAGTGTTGCACTGCACGCCAACGAAATGGAAAAAAACACGGCAAGAAAAATGGCTCTTGTTTTCATGATCTGTCTGAACTCGAAGCGATGAATTGATCAGCGGGAGACTGCCAAACGGCAACCTCCCGCTGATTATAACGGGTTCAACCATCGGCTAGGGAAGAAACGAAGCGTTGACCGAATCCAAATACAAAACATCCGCGTTCAACATTCCTTTTTCCCTTGCCCAGGCCAGCGCGTCGTTCCATTCATCTTCGGATGGCACGCCTGCCGCAGGGAACGGCGGGACCTTGAACGACTCGAGGAGCGGCTGCGGGACGAGTTGCTTGTCGCTCAGAAGCGTGGAATATTTGGCCGAGTCGCTGTTGAGCATGGCAGTCGCTTCTTCGAGCGCGGCAAGAAATGCCCTGACCGCGCCGGGGTGCGCATCAATCACTTCCTTGCGGAAGGACAACACGCTGAAACCATATTCGGGATGTTCGGCATCCGACATCACAATGACCGAACCCTGCTGCACTGCCAGCGACGCAAGCGGGTCGGGCAGGACGCCTGCACTGAGTTCACCCGAAGCAAGCAGGGCCATGCGGTCGGGAATCTTCGGCACGGCAATGGTCTTGATCTCATCGGCAGTCAATCCCTCGGCTTGCAGGAGGCGCTCGGTCACATATTCGATAACCGTCCCTTGCGAGACGCCAATCTCGACACCTTTGAGTCCCTGCGGATCGGTGATGCCGCTTCCGCCCGAAGCGAGAATAAAGAAATGACCAAATCCATCCATCGGGCGTAACGCGTAACGCACGACCTGCATTTGCACCGCGTCCTTGTTGAACAGCATCACGGCCAGCGTCTCGTTGACCGCGCCGTCCGCCTGCCCCGCGGCAAGGAGTTGATCGCGTTCGGGGGCGGATGCAACCGGGATAAATTCCACATTCATGCCATGCCTTGCAAACAGGCCTTCCGCCTCAGCGACATATATCGGAAGCGTATCGATAATGGGAAGGACGGCAATCTTGAGAACGGGCATTTCACCGACCGTCGCCTCAGCCTGGACCTCTGCGGCTGGCGCGGTCTCAATTGCCTCTGCCGCAGGGACAGGGGCCGCGGCAGGCGCACATGCAGCAAGTAACGTTACAAGCAAAAGGACGGGCAATACAATGGCGCGAAATTTCATAAAAGGGTCTCCTGTATTATTTTGACTTTGCTTCAAACTTCCTTATCCGTCTTTCCTCAACCCCAATGCTCTGTAATAACAATCTTCTCAGCGCAGGCAGTGAACGGACGGGGTCGGGCTGTCCCGTGTAAACCCAGCGCAGGACGATTTCATTCAGCGCACCCATCCACGCGCACGCGGCGACATCGGTATCGAGCGCGGAAATGCTTCCGTCAGCGACAGCCTCATCGAGGTTCTTTCGAATGATTTCGATAAACCTGTCATTGACTGCGCGGCGCTTTTCCTCGAAGGCAAGTCCCAGCCCCATGGCCTGGACAAGCGCTATCTTTGCCAGCCCGCGATACTGGCCGAACGTCTCCAAACAGGCGCGTAAAGCCAAATCAACGCGCGCCATGCCCGAGGTCTCGGATGCGAGGCGGTTGTGCAATTGCTTTTCGAGCAGGTCCGCAAAAGTATCCACCAGCGCAAGGAAAATATCCTGTTTGCTTGGGAAGTAGAAATAGAACGCCCCCTTGGAAGTTTTTGACGCGCTGACGATGTCATCCACTTTGGTGTCGTGATAGCCCTTGCTGGCAAAGACGGTCACCGCGGCTTCGAGAATCCGTTCGCGGGTTTCCTGGGTTGGGTCATTGAAATTCGGTTTCATGGTCAATAGACCGACCAGTCGGTCTATTGAGGCGGAATGATAACCGAAGCGAAAAGCCGCGTCAAGTGACGCGGCTCATAAAAACCAGGTGACATCACTTCCCAAAAACGGCTGTCACATTCGGGTTAGCCCTGTGCAAACGTATCGATCAGCAGTTTGAAATTCCCGCCAACGGGGTACAGGATCGGACAGGTGCAGCCTCGCTTCCTGTATTCGTCCACCTTGATGCGAGCCTCATCCGGCGTACCGGAGGCTGTAATCTTGTACACAAGCTCGTCCGGCACCAGGTTTTTGGCCTTCAAGATTTGCTCTTTGGTGGCGGGCCAGCCCAAAATGGATTGGATTTCAAACACCACCTCATCCGACACGCCGGAGGCCTTGGCAATGTGCGGCTGCTGCGCCATGTACTGGCATAACAACATTTTGGAGTGGTCGATTGCCGTTTGATGGTCATGGTCAACCGAACAGACGATCAATTGCGGGCGGTCGAAGTCCTCCATTTTGCGGCCCGACTTCTTCATTCCTTTGGACAAAAGGTCCATCGCCCTGTCATTGTATTCGGGCGGAACACAATAGTTCAGCACGGCGCCATCAGCAATTTCGCCGGTCAACTCCATCATCAAGTCGCCTGTCGCGCCGATCATAATGGGAATGTTACGCGGCTCGCGGCGCCCATGAACGACATCCAGTTCGATCCCCGATACCTGGTGAAATTCTCCATCGTACGTCACGCGCTCCATGTTCAACAGTCGGCGCAAAACTTCGACGGTTTCACGCATGGCTTTTGCTGGTTTGCTGCGCCGAATACCGACATTGGTTGCAAGCGGGTCCCACCACGCCCCGATCCCACAAATGACCCGATTCGGTGCAAGGTCATCCAATGTGAGGAAAGTCGCGGCCAGGAGGCCGATGTTTCGGGTCCAGTTATTGATAACCCCCGACCCCACTTTGATGCGCTCGGTAACGGCCGCATAGGCCGCCATGGGAACAATCGCGTCCCGCACAAGGCGTGATTCCGCCTGCCAGACGGCTTCAAAACCCTTCTCTTCGGCATATTTGACATAATCAAGCCCATCCCTAAGATCATGCGAATCTTGCAGATACAATGCTACTCTTTCCACGGCCGGGAATCCTCCATTTGCAAAACAATCTCAAACCATTGATTGTGTGACAATAAACAAAAGTATGTTTTGTGGATGATAATTGTCATTATACTTGAATTTCTTGTGAATATTGCCTTAATCCCCGCTGATCCAACAGGATTTCGGAAAGAGATCAGATGAATTCAAGGAGCATTATCCCAGTTGATTAAGAGCATAATCATATTGAGTTGGGAAGTTGTCTGCCCTATACTAAACTTGGACTTTACAAAAAGCGCTTTTCCGTGCAGTATTCACGAACTGGAGAAATTTAACATGGCCAAGACTGTTGTAAAACTAAAAACCAAACCCGCAACAGGAATAGAGAATTGCCGCGTTGTGGAAATTGGAATCAGCAAAATGGCGGAATGCCTGAAACCGGGGCCCTGCACTTGTTCCTACGCTGTGCCGTTTGGTTATTGTTTCCTGTGCAAGCATCCACAATTGGGTAAAATCATTGCAAATACGAAGAAAGCCCGGGCTGTGGCGATTCAATAAAAACGGCCATCCACCCCTGGTGAAGGCAGGCAAAATCAAGAAGTCCCCGAACACTCAGGGACTTCTTTTATTCACAGAATTGAAGGCGGGGATTCTACAGTCTCTGCCACATCTTTGGGGCAAGTTCGCGCGAGCGTGCCGCAATTCGTTCCTCGTCAAGCGAGAGTATTTTTCCGTCCCGCATCAGGACTTTTCCCTTGCAGACCGTGGTATTGACTTTTGCGTGTACCAGGCCAAAGAGCAAGTGCCCAAGGAAATTCGCCTCGTTCAGAGGCGTCGGGGGAATGTAATCCATGATCGCGAGGTCGGCGGGACGACCCTCCGCGATTTCGCCAAGGCGCAATCCGAACTGGCGTTCGCAAATGTCCGCATTATTTTGTAACAGCAGTTGTGGAGCCTCCATAAACGCCACGCGAGGATCGTGGTTGGCAAGACGATGCAATAAATAGGCGCAGCGCATCTGCGCAAGCATGTCCGACGACATCCCATCGGTCCCCAATCCCACCAGGATGCCTCTTTTCAACAGATCGAACAGCCTGGTGACGCCCACGGCATTATTCATGTTTGATTCGGGATTATGGACAACGCTTGTTTTTGTCGAAGCAATGACGTCCATTTCAGAATCGTCAACATGGACACAATGGACGAAGATGGATTTTTCGCCGGCGACACCCATTTTCTGCAAACGCTGGACGGTTGGGACACCGTATTTCTGGATTGAATCTTCCCGATCAGCGGCATCCTCGGCCACGTGGATGTGGCAGCCAACGCCGGCATCCCTTGCAATCCCAACGCACTTCTCAAGCGTCTCGTCAGAGAGCGTGAAGGATGCGTGCAGGCCCATCATGGACGCAATCTGGCCGTCGCCTTTGCCGGTTTTCCTGATGAACCGCTCGTTTTCTTCAATCCCGCCGCCCTTTACGTTGCGATCGGATACTTCGTAACAAAGCGATGCGCGGATGCCCGCCTCGCGCACAGCCCTCTCGATCAGGTCCAATGAACCGTCGCGCTTACTTGGGGATGCATGGTGATCGATGACCGTGGTCGTTCCACTGCGGATGCACTCGATGAGCGGGATTTGGGCGGAAAGGGTAATATCCTCGTCCGAGAGGGCTTTATCGAGTTTCCACCAGAGACGTTCGAGAATTTCCACAAAATTCGAGGCGGGTTCTCCGGGAATGGACATGCCGCGCGCCATCGTCGAATAGAAGTGGTGGTGGGTGCAGATAAAGCCGGGCAGGATAACCCTGCCAGCACAATCAATCGCATCCGCTTTGGGATGGTGTTTCTTCATTTCGGCAGCGTCACCAAATGCCACGATTTTTTCCCCATCGGTCACAACCGACGCGTTCCAAAGAACCTGGTTCTTCGGCCCTGCGGTTGCCACAATACCGTTTTCAAATCGAATTGTCATTTTAATTTCCTTTCTTCGTTATTGGGAGATCGAAAGGCAAATCAATTTTCCTGCAATACTGCAAGTTCCTGCGGTGTCCGCTCGCGCATGTGGATCGCGCCCGTGAGGCACTTCCTGGCGCAGATCGAGCAACCAATACAGAGCGCAGGGTCCGAGTGCGGGCGCCCGTTTGCATCCAGTTCAATTGCCAGGTACGGACAGCGCGCGCAATTCCCGCAGGAAATACACAAGTCATAATCGAATTCCGAGAGTTTTTTGACGGGAGAGAGAGCCATGAAATCGGTGACGGGATGAGGCTGGGCAACCCCGATCAATTCCTTCATGGACTTGATGCCGCGCTCCTGCATCAGGAATGCCGTACCCGATTCGAGTTCGCGGACAATTCCATAGCCATATTTTGTCGCAATGGTACAGAACTGGACCGTCTTTACGCCAATCGCGAGGAAATCCATCGCGGCCTTGTAGGTCATGGGGCCGCCGTTGCCGGAGATCTCTATTCCCTGCGGTACAGCCTGTACAAGAGTCAGGTTCGAGATGGGGGTCACACCCTCGCCGCTCATTCCCACGACGACACCCTCCTCCCAAACTCTTCCAGCGGCCGGACGGAATGCAAGCGTTGGGAAGGAATTCGCGAGAGTGATGCCGGCTTTCTTTCCGGGATACTTCTCGAAGACCTGGCGGATCGAGCGCAGGATCGGAACGATGGAGGTCACCGCCGCGGTCAACTTGAAAAGTTTCGGAATATCGGGGGAACCGGCTTCCATGATCCAGTCAATGATCTTTGCAGTAAGCGCCGCATTTTGCGAAACGATGTCGCCCTCCGTCCCATCGCCTCCCTGCGGGCAGGACAGCGAATATTCAATGCCCATGGCGCCCGCGGCCTCCAACTTCCTGGTATTTGACTGCCAGCCCGCCTTATCGGCTTCGTCCCGTCCGGTGACCGGCCCGCCAGTGGATGCAATCGTCAGGCGGCCAGGCCATTTCTTAATCAGTTGTTCCAACTCCCGGCAAACTCGATCGAGGGGATGCCCCGAGACATTGTCCGAATTGGCATAAGTGGAAGAGCCAAAAGTAAACATGTATTCGGAGGGGATGTGGATTGGAACATTATCAAAGGCAGTTTTCATGATGCCGCCGGCCCATCCGCTTTCGTAGGCGAGGGTCATTTGTTCCAGGCCATCGGTCAATGGCGAAGCGGAAAGAAGATAAGGCGAGTGAATCTTCCTTCCAAAGAAGTCGGTTTCCAGGGACACAGGGACTGGGTTGTAGCCCGGCAAAGCATAATGAGACTTGGTTTTCTTTTCGATGACGGGTTTTTCCTGTTTGTTCAAATAGGCATCGACCTCAAGGGCTGCGTTCTTCCCCGAGGCAACCGCCTCCACCACAGTTGTCGGACCGTTTGAAACATCACCCGCATAGAATATTCCTTCAGCCTTTTCACCGGGCAGGGTGGGCCGCATACCGATCGCCATCACCACTGCGCCAATATCCGACCTGATTCCCTCGCTCCCTTCCAGGTCGCGGACATTCGCGGGACTGAAGTTCCGGCCTTCCAGCAATTCGACTTTTTTCGTTCTAATGCCCGAAATCCCCTTGCCATTTTTCTCGATCGCGCTGACGCGAATTCGGCCATTCACCTCAACATCAAAATCAATTAACTCCTGGCGCTCCACCGGCGTCAACGGCATTTCGGAAAGTTTTTCGAGCATGAACAATTCGACCTGCTTCGCTCCGCGATTCTTTGCCGTGACCGCACAGTCCACCGCTGTCGCTCCGCCGCCGATCACCGCGACACGGCCGTCGAAGTTAAAGGCTTGCGGATTGGAGAGCAGGTCCACCATTTTGATGGCCAGATCCTCGTTTTCAATGTGCAGTTCAATCGGCTTCCAAAGGCCGATGGTCACACAGACCGCAGCATATCCCTGCGAAAGCAATTGTTTGGGATCTTCAACCCTGGCGCCGGTTTTGGCCTTGATCGCGCCCAGCGAGAGCAGAAACTCGATATCAGATTGAACCACATCCTTATCCAGGCGATGATCCGGGATGAGATTCATCATGCCGCCCAACTTCTCGCGGCTCTCAAAAATGTCCACGCTGTACCCCATCCGGGCAAGGACAGCGGCCGCACCGAGCCCGGCAGGGCCGCCGCCAACAACAGCCACCTTCCTCCCGTTTGAAGTCGGCGTGGAAAATTGGGGAACCCCGCCCAATTGCCTTGCTGTCTGAATAATCGTTGCCTGCACCTTTGGAATATTGATCGCCCCGTCAAAGTTCTTGCGGGAGCAAGCCGCCATACAAAATCGGTCTGGACAGACCAAACCACAGACCCCCCCGAGCGGATTGGCGTGCATGATCTCGCCGGCAGCACGTTTTATGTCCGACGGGTTGCCAACGCGCGCCGCCATGATAAAGTCGAACGGCGAGCAATTGACGGGGCAAGCCGCTTTGCATGGTTTCTCTTCACAGTATTCACAGCGGAGCAATTCCGTCTGAAGCTGGGCCCTGGTCATGATCAGAGAATTTATCTTGCCATTCTTTTCCATGATGCACCTCGAGTAAGCAGAATATCTGGTTGTTTTTGTGCCGGGGGCACAAATTCATTATAGCATTCGCCCCAAAAAACCTGGGTGAAGATGTTCCATATCTTGAGAGTATTATGTCATGTTTATGATCCCTTCTTTCTGGAAATTAATATAGACATATCAGTCCTGCAAGAATCAAACGCCCCCGCATCGGACGTTGTTCGCAATGCGGAGGCGTTTGCCCGAAAACATCGGTCTTCAATTCATTCTTCGATTTTCAATGCTTCCATCTTTCTAACCAACTCCAAATCCTCGGGCAAATCCAAATCCAGCCCAAGCGAGGGGAGTTCGACAATTTCCAATCGCGCGCCTGCTTTTATGGCGCGGGCGCAATGACGCTCAAAGGAATTGTCGCCAAAATCGTAATCAATCAGACCGGCGGGCGCCATCAACAACGCGTTCGTGCCTTTGCGATGCCTGTCCGGTGCGATGACGACAACAGGCGGTTTCACAGCCCGGTCGAGCAAAGCCAGAACATCCTGACGCGAGAGTAATGGCAAATCGGCCGGCAGGACCAGCACACCACGCGTGGCATAAACCTGCGCCACCACGCTCGCCCGCGTCAAAGCCGTATTCAAATGCGGCTGGCCGTCTTCACGCACGGTGCGTGCG
>Ga0172375_10005341_pt1 | contig 18581 bp, 19 predicted proteins | sample LakKiv1m_FD_114537 | JGI IMG/M metagenome (GOLD analysis project Ga0172375, IMG submission 114537) | Freshwater microbial communities from Kabuno Bay, South-Kivu, Congo - kab_092012_11.1m | ecosystem: Environmental > Aquatic > Freshwater > Lake | place: Democratic Republic of the Congo...
ATTAACCAGTGTTTTCTCTCCCCCAAGAGTGTGCGATTTGCTCCGGAATCAGTGTGCGGAATGCCCCGGAATCACTGTGCGGTTTACTCCGGAATTAGTGTGCGGAATGGAGCGGATTTTGCAGAAATTCATTCTCAATTAGGAAAGAACGATTAGATGATGAATATTAAGGGCGGTGTTTCTGCGGTGGGGATCGATCTTGGCACAACTTTTTCGTCTGTTACATTTGTTAATGAAAAAGGGGAATTAGAGAACATCACCAACGCCGAGGGAAGTGATTTTACACCCTCAGTCGTATTCTTCGATGGCGATATCAGTGTTGTGGGGGAAATTGCAAAAGAAAATGTTGAGGAGTACCCAGATAAAGTCGTGATGTTCATAAAAAGGGAAATGGGCAACTCCCATTGGTTTTTCAAACATAAAGATACCCGCCTGACACCCATCGATATATCTGCCCTTATTTTAAAAAAGCTAAAAAAGGATGCTGAATCCTTCCTTGCCCATGAGATATCCCATGCTGTGATCACTGTGCCGGCATATTTTGATGACGAGCGCAGAAGGGCTGTTATTACCGCTGGAGAGATGGCAGGTTTTCAAGTTCTGCAATTATTAAATGAGCCAACGGCAGCCGCGATCGCTTTTGGGGTTGAAAAAAGCAGCAAGGATGAAACGGTATTGGTTTATGACTTGGGGGGCGGAACCTGTGATGTCACATTAATGAGAGTTGAGGATAAAGGAAAAAAGATCACCATCATCGCATCGGATGGCGAACATCAATTAGGCGGTAAAGATTTTGATGACGCAATCATGCGTATTGGGTGTGAACAATTTTCTAATGAATACGGCCTAGATCCATCGAGTGATCCTCACGAACTTCAGCAAATAAGAACTGATGCTGAAAAATTGAAAATCCAATTAAGCAGTCGCGAAAAGGCAGCGATGCTTGTGAGAGCTCACGGCAACCGCAGCAACGTTATGATTACAAGGGAAATGTTCGAAGGGGCGATTAAACCAAAGCTTGATACTACATTGGCTCTGATCCGAAGCGTGCTTCGGTCATCAAAAATGAAACCGGAGGAAATTGATAGAATACTTCTCGTTGGGGGTTCCACGCGTATACCTTATATTAGGCGCTTATTGGAAGATTTTTTCAAGAAAGATGTTGATTGTTCAATAGATCCAGATAAAGCGGTTTCCATGGGGGCTGCAATCATGGCGGCAAAAAAAATAATTGAAATCGCACCGGAAACCCAAAAACCTGCGTTCGCGGAAAAGTTCGGAGGATTGCAGATAACCGATGTCATCAGCCATTCCATCGGTATTGAGGCATTCGATAAGAATAATAGGAAAATCAATTCAATTCTGATCCGCAGAAATAGCCCCCTTCCCGTAGAGGTAGCAAAAGAATTCGTTACTACAGCAGCAGGTCAGACAGCAATAAAAGTTACAGTTTATCAGGGTGAATTCCCGGATCCCACACAATGCAACCCGATCGGAGATTTCATTCTCAGCGGACTCCCGCCAGAACGCCCCGCTGGCAGAAAAGTGCGTGTGTCGGTGACGTGTACTGGAAATGGGGTGGCGGAATTGTCTGCCAAAGATATCGAGTCTGGTATTGAGACTCAAACACAGATCAATTATTGTGCCGGTGAATCTCAGGAAAAGATATCTGCCAAAAAATTATGGCTTAAATCACAAAAAGTCGAGTGAAATCCACATGAAAAATGACACAACCTCTGAAAATTATTACGAATTTCTTTCCATATCATCAACAGCTTCCAGAGCTGAAATTGAGGAGGAGATCGACAAGCAGCGCGACTATTGGAGAATGTTAGTGGTCAACTTGGATCCAATTGTTGCCGCAGAAGCCAATCTGAAAGTACTTACACTAGAAAAGGCCCGCGCCACCTTGACCGATCCTGAAAATCGGAAAAATTATGACCAGTCACTGAGAGAAACAGGCGGCTTACAAGATCTTTCCACTGAAGCGGATAAAGAATCATTAAATTTCTCAAATCCAGCTAGCAATTTTGGCCGTTCAGGTTACGTGAAGCCCATATCTACAGACCTCGTGGATGTCTGGGTTTGCCCAAATAAAAAATGCCATACGGCCAACCCCTTAAATACCGGCTTCTGCAAGAAATGTGGAAAGCAACTTGGCATTGATTGCCCAAATTGTGGCAAATTAACAGAATTACAAAATCCTTTTTGTACTAATTGTGGGGTTGATCTTAAGAAAGCTATTGCTGAAAAAGAATTTGAAGAACAATTAAGAATAGATGAAGAACAAAAACAATTACATATCAAGGAAGAAGCAGAAAGGATCGAAGCACAAGTCGCACCTTATAAGAAAAGAGCGAACCGGGCAATGGTACTTTCCAGCATTTTTTGGGTAATGCTTTTTTGGCCAATTGCCCCTATCCTATGGATTATTTCAATCAGTTTGGCTTCTTCGGTCATCGTTAAGGGGTTAGCACCCGGCTTTGAAGAACCCTATATGAGGGCTACCAAGGCGAGAAAAAGAGCAGCAATTCAATTGGGAATAGTTTTTATTGGTTTGCTTGTTGCTCTAATTTTTTCCGTAATTTTAGGATTTATAGGTGGTAAATTATGAATAACAGGAATACGATATGCGATACTGACCTTGTTCGCTCTGAACAGTTCCTCGATCAGGGCATTCCATTGCCCTTCTTGACCGGAAAATATGAGGTCGCTGAAGGTTTTCAGGCAGTAATTCTCGTCGGTGGCAGTTTCGAAGAAACACTTACGCCCGGTTTTTATTATCTTTCCAGATACCAAATGTTCAGAAACGTCCGCTCAAAACTGGTGGACATGCGCATTAAGAATCTGCATATCAAAACAAGCAGAGAATTCCAGATTGACAAACCTGTACCTGTGCAGATCGACCTTGAACTGACAGTGGATTACAAGGTTGTCGACCCCCGTATGGTAGCGACTGAGATCGAAAGCCCGCTTTCCACGCTTTACGATAAGGTTATCGAAGCAGCCCGACCGGTAATCAGCAATGCGAACATTGATGAGGTGCGGAAAAACGGGGAAGGGATCGGACAGGTTATTTTCCAACGCCTAAAAGCTAACAAATTGGAAAATACTATCGGCATTGAAGTTCGAAATGTTGTGATAACAACCATAAAAGCACTAGATACCGATGGAGATGCACTAGGGCAACAGTTTCTTGATGGGTATACCAAAATCCAAGATTGGCGGATGGAAACCGCGATGTTAAATGGTACAACCATTACGCCAGCATGGTTAATGGTTAATCGCCCTGAAATTTATCAGCAGATGATGGCAGGAAACACGCAGGTTATGCGTGATCTGATCGATAAAGGTTTGCTGGATCCTGCCAGTTTTCTCAACCAATCAATCGGAAATCCGGGCGGTGACATTACATCTGCGCTTTTGAATAGTCTAAACCCAAATTTCTCTCAAAATAAACCTTATGATTCCGGCCAATCGCAGCAGCTGCTGGGAGCGACCAATTCAAACCTAACGCCAGATATTCATGCCAGGATGAAAGAAGAGGTCGAATTATTGAAGAAGGTGACCGGAACAGTAGTAAACATAACCCCCGGCGAAGATGAAAACAAAATTCCTGACGGGACATATCATATGATGGTAGAAACGCCGACAAGTTCTGGCGGCAAGCTGGTTTGCTACTTCAATTGCGACAAACACTACCCTAATTCAATGCCTTTAATTGATATCGAAGTGAACGGTGAAGAGGTGCCTTTCGAATCATCCATCCTTCGGCACTGGAGTAAACAGTATCTGGTTGAATTGGTCAGGGAAGCCCTGGCCTTTGCGGGGTGAAAAAAATGAATCTATTGATAGCTTTAAATATTCTTGGGCTGGAAAATCAGAATATCTCGGAAGATCATCTCACGGATGCTTACAATTTAAAGCGAGCGGAGATCATGTCTAAAAAAGCATCCGGTGATGTAACTATTAACGAACTGGAATTGCTTGAGCAGGCAAAAGCGGCTATCTCATCAGAGATAAAGGAAAAGAAAAGCATTTCTCCGCTTGTTACAGTTCAAACAAAAAGTTGGTCTAATCGGAATCCATTTTCTGTTTACGAAGATTCTCAAGCGGCGGAGGATACGATCTGTCCGGAATGCGGATTCGAAAATGAGCCCGGTGAAGTGATCTGCGCCAATTGCAACCTCCAGATGTACCGCCCCTGTCCAAATTGCGGCAGGCAAGTGAAGTTAAACCAAAAAAGGTGCAGCAAATGTAACACCTTTATCCAGGCGTACGACATTAAAAGAACAGCTTATGCTAATGAAGTTGGGTTAAAAACTGCCGCCGAACGTGAAATCATCGAAGAAAAAAAGGACAGAACCGATGAAACCAACAGGCGCTTTATGCAGTTTGGAATGGTCCAATGGCTGATCATTCTAATTTTTATTGTCAGTATTTGTTTTTTAGTATATCAGATAATCAGCAAGAACCAGTATATTGAACCGCAAATTAACAACAACTTGGTATGAAATGCCCCAATTGCGGTTTCACCAATGAAGATCGGGCTTCAGTTTGCATCAGCTGCGGAGCAAATTTTTTTGAATTTTCGAGATCCTCAGAAAAATTAAATGCCGCCAAGTCGGCATGGGTTGATCAGGAAGTCATTGAAGCTATCTTTGTAGATGTTGAAAAAGAAAAAGCAATAAAAAATAAGCAACTCGCAAAATTAAAGAACCAGGTTAAGGTTTTGCTGATAAGCGGCTCAGTATTAATCCTTCTGGCGGCAAGTATTGCATTTCTTTACAGCGAAGATATTAAAAAGAAAAGAACAATTGCTGCTCAAAATTTTGCGGATGCTTTGGTTTGTCTGGAACAAGGAGATTTCGATTGTTCATTGGATAAACTAGGTACCTCATCAGACCTTGGCTATAATGAACAGAAAGTCATTAAGTTGTCTGAAAAAATATTTGAAGCTCAAGCGGGTGAAGCATTTATTGATGGCGATTATGCGCTTGCCGTAATAAGCGCAAAAAGTTGCATTGAACGCGCTAACGATAATTTATTCTGCCGGGAATTGATCTGCGATTCAAAAATAGAGATTTCAAAGCGGCTGATCGATGCAGGGGAATGGCGACAGTCAATTGATATGTTGGATGAAGCGATCCTGGATTGTAAAGATCCTTCGATCGCTCAGGATTATGAAAATAGTGTTTACAGGAGGTGGATCGAAGAAGAGAACGCAAGGAATCATTTTCTTCAGGCAAGCATGATAAAACGTGAATGGAAAGCAAGATATCCGAATCCAAAATAAACTAAATCGAGGGATAAAACATGCCTACTTATTATGAAATTATTGGGGTTGAATCAACTGCATCAGCACCCGAAATTGAGAACAAACTAGATGAATACCAGGATGAATTGCGGCAGAAAGTGACACACCATGATCCAATCATTGTTGCTGACGCCAACCAAAAAATGCAGGTGCTTGAAGAAATACGGTCCACGTTGATGGATAACAAGAAAAGAAAAAAGTACGATGCCAATTTAAATTATGGCGGGTTGGGTGATCCAAACGTCGAGGTTCAACCAGTGGCACCGTTCTTTGGAGGCGCTTTACCCAGGATCCCACAAATGGGGCAGGCAGCCATGCAGGGATCATTGGAACGAACGGATGCTTGGATATGTCCAAAAGACAAACATGCAAATGCAGTGGGTGAAAAGTTCTGCGCCAAATGCAGCACACAGATTGGGGCAAATTGTCCCAAGTGTGGAAAGGTAGCAGAACTGACAAAAAAATTTTGCTCCAATTGTGGGACAAACAAGGTTGAGCATTTTGAAACGCTTCAGGCTCAAAAGGTTAGGGAAATCAAAGGGCAAAAAGATCGGCTTGAAAACGAGATCGGAAAATTAGCTCAGGTTGCATCAGGTGGTATCGTTACAAACAGGACTTTAAAGGGACTGGGACTACCTATAGCTCAACGATCTAGTATGGCCGGAGTATTGTCGGGCTTGGCAATAATATCTATTTGCATGGGTATGGTAATCGAAGATCTTCAGGGACTATTTGTGTTGATATTCTTAGGAGCAATCGGCGGAGCTATTGTTATGGGTTTCAGTGATGCCAAAGCTAGTCTTGAAAAACATATTGAAAGACTGTCCTTGAACCGCGAAAGTCTAAACAAAAGGATTGTTGAAGAAGACAATAAAAAGTATGGGGATTCAGTTGATGAGATTAATGAATTAAAATAAGGTACACAGCAATCTTTAAATTAATTCCAAAAAATAAGATCGATAAGAAATTGATGTAACCTGATATCGACTTAAAATAATGGGAGTGTTTTTTCATGATGTAGCTCTAATTAAGAAGGAGGCTAGGCGGGTTTGTTATTAATTGGCTGAAGAGAGGGCTGTTCTTATTCATAAATAAACATAAAATCAATAAAAGAGGGCAAAATAGTGGTCAGATATCCATATATCCATACAATAGACGGTTCATATATTAATCTGCCCTTCGAATATGATAATACAAACGGAGTTCAGAATAAGAAGATCGAAGGTTTTCATGGTGTCTGGGCAGCTCGCATCCCTTTCCTGCCGGCAATGCTTTCGGAAGATTTTAAACATATAGGGGTTCAGCGCATCTCACTGATCCAACAGCGCCAGTTCAGGTTCATATACGACCTCGCGCGGATTAGAGAAAACAACTCTACCTTTATGCTGAGATTTATTTCCACGCCAAATCCTCTCGCCGGCCAGCCCAACCTGATTGATATTATTTTTCTTGGAAAGATTTTTTCAAAGAATAAAAGCAGCGTGCAGCCATTTGGGGAATTATTGTGGGAACGGTTTTCAAGCATTTTTCCAACAGAAGAACCTTTTAATTATCCACTTGAAACTATTATTAATAAAAATGAGTTCCTGGAATATTATGAGCCGATTAAATTTTCCACGATCGAACCTGAGCATATTCTGGAGATCAGAAAATTTGAGGAGATGCCGATAAGCAGTACGGCCAAGCTGGGCCGGGTCGAAAGAAAAGGCGATTACATTTCCCATCCCTTCGTGCCTGACCAGAACTTTAACCCCTTGGGGAGTTTTTTCCAAACTCTGACGACGCAGCCTGCCAAATGCTCTGCTGATGTCAGTCTGAGGCCAACAAAATTATTCGATCAGGAGATCTTTAATGTCAGTTTTATGATCGGACAGTTCAAGAAAACCGCATCTGAAGATGATGATGTCACTGAAGAGTACATTAGAAAAAGGTCGCAGATAGGCGTGTATGTATATGAAAACCTGATGCTTGAACGCGAGCAATTAATGATGGTCCGAGTCCAGCTGGTCGGTGAGGATTATTCGCCAAAAGGCTTGGCAAACGCGTTGGGTTCAGAAATGATGGGTAACGCAGCAAATAAATATCCAACAATGTGGAACCAGGTGCAGCCAACGAACAGCGATCAGATGGAAACGGTAATGCATAACCTAATGAAGCTTGAGCATGATATCTGGGGAAATACGATCGCCTCAGCACCGCTGACACGTTTAAGATACTTTGTAACCGCCCAGGAAGCATACGGCGCGTTCCGCTTGCCTGTTCCATCCGAATCCGGCTATATGCCCGGCGTACTGATCCGAAATGAACCCTTCATTACACCAGTTGACGAATTAGAGCTGCGCGAACAAACCAGAATTGAATCATCCGATGATGGTTTACTTTCAACAAAACCCGAGAAATCAAAGAAAATCAATATTGGTAAGGTGTATCACCGCGGTTCCCCGACAGCCCAATATTTTTCGATCGCCATTAAAGACTTATCCAGGCACACGTTGATCGCAGGTTCGACAGGCAGCGGAAAGACAACCACGATCAAGCATATCCTTTCGCAGTTGTGGATTGATCATCATGTTCCCTTCATGGTTCTTTACCCGGTGGATAAGCCGGATTACCGCGACCTGGCGATATTTGAAGAACTGTACAACGATATGCTTATATACACGCTTTCAGACGAGACCACCTCACCTTTCCGTTTCAATCCCTTTGAAATCCCGGAAGGAATTCTGCTTAAGAGCCATATTTCCAGATTAATGCGGGTGTTTGAATCATCCTTTTCTTTGTCCGATCCGCTTCCGATGATCTATCGTGAAGCTCTTCGAAAGGTATATCGTGATAAAGGCTGGGATATTATTCTTGACCGGGGCTCATATTCCAAAGAATACCCGATCATGTCAGAATTCTATGCGACGATCAAGGATATCACCGAGGAATTGAATTACGGCCGTGAGGTTCAGGATAACGTGAGGCAGGCGTCTGTGATTCGCATCGGCGACCTGCTTGAGAATGCCGGCCATGTAGTGAATGTGCGTTCCTCCATGAACTTTTCAAAGATCCTATCCTACCCGACCATTATGGAATTGGGCAGGGTCGGCTCAACTGAGGACATCGCTTTGATTATGGGATTTCTTTTAACACGCCTTCAAGAAAAGATCGAGAACAATCCCAGGCCATCTGAAAAACCTCATATTACTGTTGTCGAAGAGGCACACCGCTTAATGGCTGAAGGCGGCACTGAAAAGGAGTTTTCTGGCAACACAAGGCGTTCATCCGGCGAAGATTTCAGCAACATGCTGGCTGAGGTCCGGGGTTATGGGGAGGGCATCATCATCGCGGAGCAAATCCCAACAACATTGGTTAAGGGAGCAATTGGTAATACCTATTTAAAGATCATGCACTGGATCGAAGATCCAGCCAGCTTTCAACTTTTCTCAGAGGTTATGAACCTGAACATGCAGCAGAAGGAATATTCCCGCACCCTGAAAACAGGCTTCGCGTTGGTTCGAAGCCCCTACGGCGCGCCGGTTCATTTAAAGGTACCGGATCCGATCAGTGATTCAGATTACAAAAAGATAAAGAATTTGGATATCTCTGATGCACAGCTCCGAGTCCAGATGATCGAAAAACAAAAGAAAATCGACTTAGTATCGAATGAGATCATAAAATGGGGAAATACCACCTCGACATTAAATGTTGGGGTCAAAAAAGACCTTCGCGATACAGATTGGTTTATGGACCTACCAATGCAGACCTGCGTGAATTGCCCCTGGCTAGCAAGAAATAAAAAGAATACCGGGTTGAACTGCCACCAAACACAAGTGAAGAAGCACGTTTTAGGTGAAAACGTATTTGCTAAGCAAGTTAACGACCATTTTTATTCAATCGTTAACAAAACGGAAAATGACCATTCGGATTATTTTACGAAATTGAATGTAATGATCCAAACCCGCTTTGTCCATTTGTCAGACCAAGACTCCAGCGAATGGGCTTACTGTGCCACTGCACATCTGATGGATGCGTTTCTACATTCTCCAGGAATCTCCCTTGAGAAACAGACAAAGGTTAAAAGTATTTTAAGGGGATAACTTAACAGATAGATTTGAACGATTTTTTTTTACGTATCTCTATACTTTGCATGTCCTAGGATTTATTATGAATTCTGGAAAAGTATTGAAAATTTATTTATTAGATGGTTATGCAACGAAAGGTGGAGAATCGAAGTAAACAAGATATTCTATACATAAGATATGTCATGCAAACAGTAAATTTAATATCCAAATTAAAGCGATGGAGTGATAATGAACGACACAGATAATGAAGTGATTGATGATTCGGAAGTAAATGACGAGAACACCTCGGTCTCAGATGGCCAACAAGATTTTCAGGCTGATACTGACGCGCAGGTGCAGGATGCAGTCACTTCTTTGTCACTGATCGAGGGAATTCAGCCAGAAAACTGGGGGAGTCTTGAACAAGGTGAGAGATTATCAACCCTGCAGAATGTTGAAAGCCAAATGGCTGAACTGCAGCAGCGGGAAGCGTTCCCTGTTGTCGCGGATAACACTATGAGTGAAAATGAATTCGGAGGGTTTAATGGCAGCGAGATCCGAATAAACCAGAACCATATGATGGGGGACCAACCAGTGGAAGAGATGGTTGACACGGTCGTACACGAAGGCCGCCATGCCTTTCAGGATTATGCTGTCAATAATCCAGGTGTGGTCAGCGATAACGCGGTGGTAAATCAATGGGGTGATAATTTACAGCCAGGCAACTATCTGAATGCCAATGAATATGGGCAGGCAGCATATGAAAACCAACCTATCGAAGCAGATGCTTTCAGTTATGCTGAACAAATACGAAGCGGAGTATATGGAGAGAGGGAATAATGATGGAAAAAGAAGAATTCATTAGTTGGCTTGTTAAAGATCATGGCTACCCACAAAAAGGTGCCGAAATTATTTACAAGGAATACTTGTGTTTGGATATCACAATTCAAGAAGCACTGCAGAATTATAGGGAAAATAATATCATTCAATTATTAGAGGTAGAAGGGTATTCTGTTCAAACATTGCAAAAGGACCACGGCATGAATGTCATCGCCGCGCTGTTGACACTGGATTATCTAATAAAAGACCCCAAGAAAGCGCTTAGATCATTAAAAAAAGGCCATGATAGCGTGAGAATTTAAAAAATAATATTCCTACGAAGGAGGAGTTTAGTTTGATATTAATACGCTAAATTTAAATAAATATTTGACCTATAAATTCTTACTGATAATCTAACCACCATTCATAATTAATAAGAATCTACTTAGGTTAAATAACAGGCTAAACCCTTTTACTAAAACAAATTATCCCTATTCTTCACTTTGTCCCTAAATATTATGGTAAAATCATGTTTCGCGTCACCAGACGGTGATGAATTTATTTTGAGTACAGGAAGCATACGATGGATGAATTAATGAAATTAGTCGAAGCACCCGTAAACCCGAATATCCCGGTCCTAACGCCCGGCGATACGGTCAGCGTGCACGTCAAGATCAAAGAAGGCGACCGCGAAAGGATCCAGGAATTCAAAGGCATCATCATCGGCATCAGCCGCAAAGGCCAGCACGAGACCTTCACCGTCCGCCGCGTTGCCGCCAACGGCATCGGCGTGGAACGCAATTTCCTGATGCGCTCGCCGCGCATTGACAAAGTGGTGGTCGAACGCCATGGCAAAGTGCGCCGCGCTAAGCTTTTCTACCTGCGCGACCTGACCGGCAAAAAAGCACGCCTGAAAGAAAAATTCTCTTAGTCCGCCGCCCTTTTCTTTAAAAAAGAGGCACAGCCCACGCCGGGTTGTGCCCTTTTCATTTATAATGCGGGCAGCGCAAAAACCATGAACAATACCCAGAACCAGTTCGTTGGCGTTTTTGATTCCGGCGTAGGCGGGTTATCGGTCAGCCGGGAGATCCACAGGCTGCTCCCGACAGCGCCCATCTATTACATCGCCGACCAGGCGCACGTGCCCTACGGCAAGCGGCAGATGGATGAGATCTTCACCTTTTCGCTGGCCATTTCTCGCTTTTTGATCTCCAAAGGCGCAGCGGTGATCGTGGTTGCCTGCAACACTGCCTCGGCTGCGGCGCTCTCAGCGCTGCGCGAAACCCTGCCCGGGACGCCCTTCGTGGGCATGGAGCCCGCGGTCAAGCCCGCCACTCTGCAGACCGAAAGCGGCATCGTGGGCATGCTGGCCACGCCGGCCACGTTTCAAGGCAGGATGTATTCCACCCTGGTGGAGCGCTTCGCCCAAAATGTGCGGCTGCTGACCAATACGCTGCCGGGCCTGGTGGAAGCAGTGGAACGCGGCGAACTGGATGCGCCTGCGACGCGCCGCATTCTGGAAGCCGCTATCAAACCCATGCTGGCTGAAGGCGCTGACACACTGGTGCTCGGCTGCACGCACTTTCCTTTCGTGCTGCCGCTCATCCGCGAGATCGCTGGTCCGGATGTGAATGTGATCGACCCTGCACCTGCCATCGCGCGCCGCACGGCCTACCTGCTTGAACAGGCCGCGATCACCTTTGACGATGATGGCGAAGCAGAAACAATCTATGCCACAACCGGCAGCGCCTTAAAATTTCAAAACGCGCTCCGCAGTCTCCTGAAGATCGAATCCGAACCCATCCAGCTTGCCTGGAATGAGCCATCTGACCAACTAACTGAAATGAGGAGCCAAGCATGACAAGAATAAATCTTTCACTCGACCCGGTTGACCACATCACCGTGGATGCCATCGGAAAGCCCGGCAACCGCGTCTTTTACATCCAGGGCAGGCAGGGCGAGCAAGTGGTGAGCCTGATCATCGAAAAGATCCAGCTGCAATCGCTTATCGCCGGGGTCAGTGAGTTCCTTAAAGAAGTGGTCGCCAAATACCCGGACCGCATTTCAATCGATGTTGACCTGAAAGAAGACGCCATGCGCATCCTCGCGCCGGTCGATCCCAAATTCCGGGTCGGCGACATGGGGCTGGCGTATGATGATGAGCGCGACCTGGTGTGCATCATCGCCCGCGAGATGGACATCTTCCAAAATGAAGCGAACGAGGATGAAGATGATGCTGAGCACGAGGATTTTGAAAAGGAAGATGAAGGCAACGCGGTGCGCTACTGGTGCTCGCGCGGCCAGCTGCTGACCCTGGCGCACTGGGGCGCGGTTGTGCTCGAACGCGGCCGTCCCATCTGTCCGCAGTGCCTGCAGCCCATGGAACCTGAAGGCCATTTCTGCCCAAAGAAGAACGGCCACAAAAAACCCGTTGTTGAGTGACATTCAAACAGCTTGTTTTCTGCGAGTCCCATGACTCACAAAGAAGACGTAATTGAGATCCTGACCCACGGCACGCTGGAACTGAAAGGCCAGTTCGTGCTGGGCAGCAATTATTCATTTCTGGCGGCAGTTGACCAAAAAGGGCGCAAGCTCAAAGCGGTGTACAAGCCCCAAAAAGGCGAAATGCCCCTGTATGATTTTCCGGCTGATTCCCTGGCCGCGCGCGAAGTCGCCGCTTATGTGGTCAGCGAGGCGCTGGGCTGGAACCTGGTCCCCCCAACCGTCATACGCAATAATGGGCCGTTCGGCCCCGGGTCGCTGCAGGAATTCATTCCGCACAACCCTGAGGAAACCTATTTTTCTTTCGATGATGCCGTGCGTTCTGAACTGCGCCTGACGGCGTTCTTTGACCTGATCATCAACAATGCTGACCGCAAGGGCAGCCACATCTTGCTGGACAAGAAGGGCTGCTTTAAGCTGATCGACCACGGGCTGTGCTTTCACATCGACCCCAAACTGCGGACGGTGATCTGGGATTTCAGCGGCCAGCCCATCCCCGAAGCTTTTATCGCTGACGCAGGGCGTCTGGCAGCCAAACTGGCTGAGCCCAGCCAGGTTCTATCGGATCTGCAGGGACTTTTGCTGCCGGAGGAGATCGGCGCTTTGGCGCGCCGCATCCGGGACCTGACCGAAACGCCTCTCTTTCCCATGCCGGATCCCGAAAGGCGCCCCTTCCCCTGGCCGCTGGTATAGAATAGACTTAAAGAAAAAGGATCTGTAATCATGTTAAGAACCGTAAAACTGTGCCTGATGGGATTTGGAAATGTGGGTCAGGCGTTCATACATCTCGCCGAGCGCAAAAAAGACCAGCTTGAAAAGGATTACGGCGTCAATTTTATTGTTACCGCCATCGCCACCGGCAGGCACGGCCGCGCCATTGACCCGCAGGGCATTGACACCGCCAAAGCCATCGCCCTGGTTCAGAAAAAGCAATCCCTCGACAGTTTATCCAAAGAAAGAGCTCCCAGGGATATCCGTGAGTTCATCATAAAAAGCCAGGCCGATTTCCTGTTGGAAAATTCACCGGTAAGCTACAAAGACGGCGAGCCGGCTTTAACGCATATTCGTACCGCGCTGGAAAACAACATGCACGCCGTTTCGGCCAACAAAGGGCCGGTGGCGCACGGCTACAAGGAACTGAGAGACCTGGCCAAAAGCAAGGGCAGGCATTTCCTGTTCGAGTCCACCGTGATGGACGGCGCGCCGGTGTTTTCGGTAGTGCGCGAATCCATGCTTTCCGCTGAGATCCTGGGCTTTGAAGGCATCCTCAACTCCTGCACCAACCTGATCATCGGGCTAATGGAAGAGGGCTATACCTTTGATGAGGCGGTTGAATACGCACAGTCCATCGGCATCACCGAGACCGACCCAAGCGGCGATATTGACGGCTGGGACGCGGCCATCAAGGTGGCATTACTGGCAACTGTGCTGATGGGCGAACCGATCAAACCGCAGGATGTCGCCCGTGAGGGCATCCGCGACCTGAGTGCCACCGAAGCGCAGCAGGCCCTGAAAGACGGCGGGCGCTGGAAGCTGGTATGCCGGGCTGAAGCTGAAGACGGGATCTTCACCGCCCGCGTTGCCCCCGAGATCGTGCCGCCCACTTCAGCGCTGTACAGCGTCAACGGCACCAGTTCGATCGTGATCTTCCATACGGATGTCCTGCCCGGCCTGGGCATCCTCGAATCCAATCCCGGACCGGATACCACAGCCTTTGGACTACTTGCGGATATTTTAAGCATATTAAATAAAGAAAAGTAATGGTTCAGAATGTTTTTCTCGGAACTGGATCGAATCTTGGGGACCGGCTCGGGGCTCTGCGCGCTGCAGCCGCACTTCTGGAACCTGAAGCGCATGTCATTCAAGCCTCCTGCGTTTATGAAACACCGCCCTGGGGTTTTAAGGACCAGCCTGTATTCCTGAACCAGGTGCTGCGGGTTGAAACGGAGCTGCGCCCGCCTGCGCTGCTGGCCTTTTTAAAAAGCATGGAAAATAAGCTGGGCAGAAAGGCGACATTCCAATACGGGCCGCGCGCCATAGACCTGGATATCCTGTTCTACGATGATCTGATCTATTCCACTGACGCGCTGCAGATCCCCCACCCCCTGGCTGCAGAAAGGGCCTTCGTGCTGGTGCCCCTGCTCGAGATCGCGCCGGACTTTGTTCATCCTGTGCTCGGCAAATCCATCAGAGACCTCGCCCGCAAAGTGGATTGCAGCGGGATCACTATATATAAGGAAAGTACTGATGCCCAAAGCTGAACTCGTATGGGGAAAAAAGACCTATATCATGGGCATCATCAACCTGACGCCCGACAGCTTTTCAGGAGATGGGATTTTTAGTTCAAGCGATCCAATGCAGCAGGCACTGACGCAGGCCGAGGAATTCATTCGCGATGGCGCGGATATTCTGGACCTGGGCGCCGAGAGCAGCCGCCCGGGTGCGCAGCCGGTAAACGCCGAAGAGGAGCTTGACCGCCTGCTACCTGTATTGAGGGAAATTAAAGAACGGGAACTGCCTGCGCTGGTATCCGTGGATACCTGGAAGGCAGAGGTCGCTGAAGCCTGCCTGCAGGCCGGTGCGGACTGGATCAATGACATCTGGGGATTGCGCGCTGACGCACGCCTGGCTGGGGTGATCGCCCGATACAAAGCAACAGTGATTCTGATGCACAATCGCAGCCAGTCTGCCGCGGTGCGCGATCTGGGTGCGCTGGGCAGCAGCTACTCAGGTGTAAACTACGCTGACCTGATCCCGGATATCAAATCCGACCTAACCGAAAGCATCCGCATTGCAAAGGAAGCGGGCATTAAAAAGGAAAGCATCATACTCGACCCGGGCATCGGCTTTGGCAAGACCGTCGCGCAGAACCTGGCGCTGATCAATCATTTAGACAAGTTCAAGGACCTCGGCTATCCGCTGCTGATCGGCCCGTCGCGCAAATCCTTTATCGGGCAGATCCTGGATCTGCCGGTGGAGGAAAGGGAAGAAGGCACTGCCGCTGCGGTCGCGATCGGTATCGCGCGCGGGGCAGACATCATTCGCGTGCACAACGTGAAAATGATGGCTCGGGTGGCCAAGCTGGCGGACGCGATCGTGCGTAACTAGCTCGTCCTGTCCCTATCGCCTCTATTTACTGCTTTTTCTAAATTTAATTGCGACACGCGCGATTTGATTTATGCAATAGGTATAATTAATTCATGCTGCCAAAATATATCAAAGCAGTTCTCTGGTCATACGATACAGATGCCATCGACCTTCAAAAGCATCGCCGGCTGGTCGTTTCGCAGGTATTGAATTTTGGGACAAAAGAAGCAACCGACTGGTTATTCAAGGTTTACGGGAAAGACACTGTAAGGGAGATCGCCCGTGAAATTCCAACAGGGCAATGGGACAAGAAATCCCTGGCCTTATGGTCGCTGGTTTTGGATTTCACGACAAAAAGTCGGACTGAGAGGATTCTGAAGGATAAGTTGAAATGTTAATGCTTGGATAAAATAAAGCAATGATTTTTCTTAATTTTCTGGTTTATTAATTTTTTAATTCAACCACTTATTTTGCGAATAATCGAAGGATATTTATGATGCTTGATAATTTGATATTAAATGAAAATTCAATTGAGGCGATATATAAGACACTTGGTGAATTCCATGAAAAATACTTAAAACAATATGGCGTTAAGTTACCAAAACTTTATAGTCTTCATAAAAAGTTTACTAAGGATGCTTTAGTCTTGGTTTATCTTGCTTATGATTACCCAAAAACGCGAATTGTGAGTAAAGAAGAATTAACAAGGTTTATTAGAAGTTATTATCCAAATACAAATGATGTCCAACAAGCACGACATCTTGGTGCTCAAGCGGGCTGGTGGATTGTTGCAGGTGGGAGAGATAATATTGTTGCATCACTTGAGCGAGGTTATTATCAGCTATATACTCTTGAACAACCTTACCCAGGATTTAAGAAAGGACATAGGATTTCTGAAATTGACACCTGGGAACAAATAAAAGAAAAATATAATTTTAGATGTGCAACCTGTGGTTCTCAAGAAAATAAACCTCATTTGCATTGGCCTGCGACAAAAACATTATTGCAGAAAGCGCATATGGATCCCAACAAACCATTGATTGTGGGTAATATTATTCCTCAGTGTCAGAAGTGTAATAGAGGGGACAGAAATAGATGGGTTTATGATGATAAAGGCAGAGTAATTAAAATTGCTAACCCATTGGTCATCAACGCTTGTGATAAAGAAGTTCGCAGGAATATTTATAAAATTTTGTATAACGAATTCAATGGTGAAAATCCTAATTGATGAAATATTATGAAAAATGAAAATTACCTAAACAAAGTTTTTTGTGCTGATTCACTTGAATTTCTTCCAAAAATTGAAAGTAATTCTATTGATCTGGTTTTAACAGATCCTCCTTATTTCTTGGATAAATTAGACAATAACTGGGATCACGAAGCTGTATCAAATAAAAGTAATCAATATACTGTTAAGTCATTGCCAGCTGGAATGAAATTCGATCGCGAACAAGGCAAGAGGTTTTATAGTTGGTATTTTAGGATTTCACAAGAATTATTTAGGGTATTAAAACCTGGTGGATTTTTCTTCTCGTTCTCAAGCCCAAGACTATACCATCGGATGGCTAGTGCAATTGATGATGCGGGTTTTGAAATAAGAGATGCCTTTATATGGCTTTATACACAGAATCAAGCAAAAGCAATGAGTATTGATCATTTTATTAACAAAATGGAAATTTCCGAGAAAGCAAAAGAGGAAATTATAAATAGATTTAGTGGCTGGAAAACTCCGCAAATAAAATCTTGTTTTGAACCAATTGCAATGGCACAAAAACCTACAGACAAAACATTCTTAAATAATATGATTAAAAACGAGGTGGGTTTATTGAATACAAATATAAAAATTGGAGAAAACATGTATCCCGCGAATGTTTTCACTGTAGATTCAATAAATGAATTAATTGATAGAGCTTTTCTCTTGAATAAGCCTACAAAAAAAGAAAAGGGAGACTACAACGACCATAATACAGTTAAACCTTTAGCTATATGTGAATATTTAATTAATTTATCGGCATTTTCGAAAGATGCTATCATCCTAGATCCATTTTTAGGAAGTGGAACAACTGCTGTGGCTGCAAAAAAATTAGGCAAAAACTATATTGGAATTGATATCAATGATCGTTATGTCAAGATATCTGAAAAAAGGATTAATGAGATTGAAAACGAATCTAATTCGACATATAAAAAATCTAAGAAAGTGGATAATTATCAATTTGAATTTTATATTTCGCATTAAAGTGGAAAGAATAATTTACAAGGAGCTTTTAGATGAATGAATATGATGTGGTTGTGATCGGCGCCGGTCCCGGCGGATATGTATGCGCCATTCGCGCGTCGCAGAACGGGCTGAAGACTGCCATCGTGGACAAGGAATATCTGGGCGGTGTGTGCCTGAACGTTGGCTGCATCCCGTCCAAAGCGCTGCTCAAGAACGCCGAACTGGCACATACGCTGCGCGAGCGGGCTGCCGAATTTGGCATTTCCTTTGATAATCTCAAGCTCGACTACGCCGAAGCCGTCAAACGCAGCCGCCAGGTTTCTGACCGGCTGACCAAGGGTGTGGCTTTCCTGATGAAGAAGAACGCCATTGATGTGTACATGGGCACTGCCAAACTGGCATCCGCCAGCCAGGTGGATGTGACCGACGCACAGGGCGCGCTTCAATCGCTTAAAGCGAAGAATATCGTCATTGCCACCGGCGCGAGCTCTTTCACACCCCCCGCCTGGAATCCGGACGGAAGCAAGGTCATCTCATATAAAGAAGCCATCCTGCAGGAAAAGCTGCCGCAGTCCGTGGTCATCATCGGCGC
>Ga0172375_10005342_pt1 | contig 18578 bp, 19 predicted proteins | sample LakKiv1m_FD_114537 | JGI IMG/M metagenome (GOLD analysis project Ga0172375, IMG submission 114537) | Freshwater microbial communities from Kabuno Bay, South-Kivu, Congo - kab_092012_11.1m | ecosystem: Environmental > Aquatic > Freshwater > Lake | place: Democratic Republic of the Congo...
AGCATTTTCTTGCCTTTTTCACGCGGCGGCGCCAGATATTCCACAAAGGCTTTATCATTGCCCTCCGACCAGGCTTTGGATTTGATGGTGCGATCGCCGGTCCGGCTGTGCACAATCATCGTGGAGGTGCTGACCGCATGACCGAAGATGCGATTCTGATCGATGCGTTTCAGGATTTCAGCCCCGCCGGGCGTCTGGGCATTTATGGAAAATGCTAAACTAAATAAAACTATAAAAGGTGTGCCTTTCATGCTTCCAACTCCTTGAATAATGAGGCAGTTTGACGGCGGTAAATTCCCACGCCGGCCAGCGCCGTTCCGAGTACCGTCGCCAGCAATCCCGGGAAGAACCCGATGTAATATGTTTCGCGGGTGATTTTGGCCCGGAATACAGCCGGAATCATCATATTGACGTTTTTCATAACGCCGCTGATGTCTAATCCCTTGACCTGCATCCAGTACGCCAATCCTAATCCGATGGCTGACCCGACCACCGATCCGAACAATCCGATTACGACTGATTCGTAAATCATTGAACGGTAAATGTGGCCCTTTTCTTCACCAATGGCCAGGCGCACGCCGACCTCGCCATAGCGGCGCAAACCGCCCAGCAGTCCGGAGTTCCAAAGAACTACCGACATCACCATCATGAAAATCGTGACAATCATTTCGGAGGCATTGGAGGCCATATCGAGGTAACCGGCCAGACCGCTCACGTCTTTCAGGGTGGCCATCGTGGGGGCAAAATCGCTGTCGTTGTCCGCGTAACGGGTGTTGAATCGCTTAACGATTGCCTGCGCGGCGGCATCGTCATAAACCTTATCGGGCAGGTAGCCCAGAATTTCCCCGGCAGCATCGTTCATGTCTAAAGCATATTGAATATCGCCGACCTCGGCGATCACGGCGCCGCGATCCATTACCTGAATTCCGAAACGTACCGTACCGACTACGGTAAAATTCTGAATGGCCATACTACCGAACATGGTGGACGAGATCAGGGTCGCCTGTTCGCCTGAAGAAACGCCCAGATCTTTGGCCAGGGTTTCGCTGATCAGGATTTCGCCGGACTTGACGGGCATGCGTCCGGAGACAACCGCTTTGGCAATGTTGAGCGTGGCGATTTCGGTCGTGCCGGGACTTAGTAAATCGATTCCCATACCGGCAACCGTGCCCTGCGAGCGGGTCTCGCCGTTTTCATCGGGTATATCCAGCAGACCGCCGAATTGTATGCGCTTTACCCAGGTCATATCCGGGTAATCAGTCCGGAGTTCCTGCATCAATTCAGTAACCCCGGTCAGCGCCAGATCGTTGGGAACCTGTTCGGCATTTTCGGCATAGGTCCGGCTCATTATTTTCACATGTCCGGTTGAGAAGCGGGCATTGTAATCGACCATATCCGTCAGAACGCCGTTCATATAAGCCTGCATGAATACCGTAATCATGACGCCGATTGTGACGATCAGAAACGGCACCAGACTGCGATGACGGTCGCGGATCAACCCCTGGATTAAAAACTTTATCATTGGATTTTCCCCCTGATGGCGTCGGTGGGATTCATTTTGGCAATGCGGCGGGCCGGGATATAGCTCACTATTGTAGTGGTGATCAATACCACTATAGTCGAACCCAGCACCAGCACCAGCGAATAACTCGGGTAGATTTTTTCGGCAATAGTCAATCCGAAATCATCGGTACCGGCCGGCATGGCCCAGCCAACCTTGGCCTGATAGGCCAGCAATGGTATTCCATAGAGCGCTGCCAACATCGCCGCCAGGATCGAATGCATGGCGCCCTCGATGGTAAAAAGCGTAATGACCTGGCGCTGGGTCATTCCCAGAGCGATGTGGGTGCCGATTTCCTTCTGACGCCGGAAAATGGACAATACTTGAGTATCGAATATCGCCAACATTGATAGCGACATTAAAATAATGAACATAAAATACCCGCCGAACGATTTCATTTTGATCATTTCCCGAATGTCGGCCAGCAGAAAATTATGATCTTTAAAAGTCCAGCCCGGAAAAGTCCCGGTAAAATCGGTTTCCGGCGACTTGGCGCCCTTGGCAGTAATTAATATGGTAGCCTCGCCCGGCATCCGGAACATTTCCTGATGCTTCGTCAGAGACAGCCAGACAATGTTTAAATCCATAGTCGGTACGTCGGTGCGAAAAATATGGACAATTTTGACGTCCGTGGCATCGAAAGTGCCGTTGACATCCCGCCAGCGGATCGTGACGTAATCGCCAACCGCTAATTTATTGTTCTTCGCGGTGCGCTGACCGATAATGGCCGGAATGATATCGTCCGTTTCGGCTAAACAGGCGGTCGGCAATTCGATAATTGGCTGGGCCGGATCGACGCCGCGTAGCGAAATGCTCTGGATGCGGCCTTCCGGGTACATGGTGGCCTGTGTACTCAACATCGGTGTCAATTGACCGGCCGCAACGGCCTGCCGGATTTTATCCGACATAACCGCATGGCTTTCATCGATCGAAAACGGATCGTACGGGTCATAATTCTCCTGCCAGTACTCGCCGCCACCAATCTGCCAGGCGATCGTGTCGCGCCGGGCCTGCTCATCCCAGCCGTTCAGGATGCCCTTGAACCAGATTATCAGAATGAAAGCCAGAGACAAAACGAAGACGTTCAGCCAGGTACGCAGCCGCGCACCGATCAAATTACGCCAGGCTAGTTTTAAAGCTAACATAATCTCCTCCCGGCTAATTATTTTCGACAATGATATCTTCCACCACCTTACCGTCATTCAGGCTGATCTTGCGATGCAGGTAATGAATGACTTTTTCATCATGGGTGGCAAAAATAAAGGTCGTTTTCAAATCGCGGTTCAGTTTCTCCATAGTCCGTAAGATGTTATGTGAATTAGCCGCGTCTAAGTTGGCGGTCGGTTCGTCGGCCAGGACAATTTTGGGCGACTTGACCATCGCCCGGGCAATCGAGACCCGCTGGCACTCGCCGCCGGATAACTGGGCCGGACGTGATTTGCGCTTATCCTGCAAGCCGACCCATTCCAGGGCTCGCTCTACCATTTCCTGCCGTTCGCCTTTACTCATTTTCAGCAACAGGAGCGGCAACTCGACATTTTCAAAAACCGTGTATACCGGAAGCAAATTGTAGGTTTGAAAAATGAATCCCAGACTGTGATTGCGCAGGGCGGCCGACTGGCGGGCGTTTAGTTTGCCGATCGATTGTCCCAGAACCCGGGCTTCGCCCTGGGTCGGATTGTCCAGCGAACCCACGATGTTCAGCAACGTCGTTTTGCCGGAACCGCTCGGTCCGACCAGACCGACGAATTCGCCGGTGCCGATCTCGAGATTAATATCCTTCAGAGCGCGAAAAAAACTGCGCCCTATCGGATAATCTTTGGTTAATTGCCGGATCGAAATCAATGCTTCGTCTGCCATAAGTTCGTCCTTGTTTTAGTGGTTATAAATCAAAATTAATTGTAAACCTTGCCCGGCTCCGGTGGCGTTGTCTCCGGAAAGCGCCGCGTTCGGGTAATTGTAAAAATTGAGGTCGATTACTAACTTGTCATAAGTGCGCTGCCAGCCGATATACTGGTAGAAAGCGTTATCGGCCCACGAATAATAACCAACCGCCATCAGATTATCAAAGAGCGTCAGCGGATAGGTCAGCATCACGGCCGAAACCTTCAGTAAATTATAATCCTGCCACTCGGTCCTGCCGCTATATGCCAATTCCATGATTCTATCGCTGGAGGGATAAAAATTGATTTTGTGCTCAATTAAAGCGTACAGCCCGTTGCCAATCCCGAAGGTGTAGTCGGCGCCGATCGTAATGGCATAGGTAAAATCGGCATTGGTATGGTTGTTTTGAAAAACCGCCTCTGTCCACCAGCCGAGAATGTAATCCCAGCGTCCGTCAAACGCGATGCGATTCTCGATCCGTCCATTATTGTTTTCGGGATGACGCTGATGGTAAGTCAGGGCCACTTCGCCATGGCGCGTCGGCAATTGAAAACGGCCGCCGAATTCCGGCTTGCGTTTGACGGACGGCTGGGTTTCGTAACCTTTGGTGTCGTCGTTGCCGTACAGAGCCCAGAGCCAGGTGTTGGCATTATTCAGGTAATTATAACGGAAGCGCAGAGCGTAAACGCCTTCCGTAATTTTAAGCGGATCGCGCGGGTCAAGCCGGTCGAACCACATCAGCGAACGCAAGAGCTGCGCCGGCCCGAAATTGATCTTTTGCAAGCCGAGCTGAATTTCCGACCGGGCGCTCGCATAACGGACATTCAACCGATAAGGCTGGAAATTATCCCATGAAATACTGTCGCCGGAATTGACATAGCCGTAAACCGCCATCTCCGTCGAAACCAAACGGTCGCGGCTCAACTTGTTGGTCAATGCCAGTTGCGGAATGTACTGCAAGCCGGCCGAACCCGACCAGTTTTCATTCAGGTAGTGCCCGGACAGACGCGTCGAAAGCTGGCCGCGCAGGTCATATTCCATGGCCGTCAGCGGTACAGCTGTTACAATTAACAACCAGCCGAGCCGCTTGAAATTCACTTCGACTCCGATCCCGGCAAGGGCATGATGCCGTAGTACATGAAGTTATTGACCTCCAGGGCGAAATCGGTGTAGTTCTGGTAAAGCGCAACAAGTTGTTCGTCCTGTGCCAGTTCCATCAGTTTCCGGATGGCCGCCAGGAAAAACTCCGGGCGCAGGCTCTTACGAACCTCACCTTTTTCCTGGGCTTGACGGATGAAATCCATGAACTTGGTCATGGACAAGGTGAACATCTGGTTGTAGAACTCCTGGACTTCCGGAACAAATTCCAAATATTCACGGGCATATTGGTTGCCCATTTGAGACACGCCTTCTTCTTTCATTTTCAGCAGCGCCTGGATTTTTTGGGGAAAAGTCATTTCCGACTTTTCGACTTGTTCCAATTTTTCCAAACCGCTGTCGACCATTGCCTGCCAGAGGAATTTCACCAGTTCCTTTTTATTGGGGAAATACTTGTAAAAGGTCATCTTGCTGACGCCAGCCCGGGCGCTGATTTCTTCCACGGTCACGCGCTTAATGCCGTGTTTCTGAAACAATTCCTCGGCGGCAGTTTTGATTTTTCTTTGATTGTTTGAATCTGAAGTTTTTGCCACGACTTTACATTCTCCCAAAAACTATACGAATAGAGTCAATGTTTACAAATTGCGTAAACAATTTGACGATTCGTAAACACAAAGTCAAGAATTTTTAAAATTATTTTAAGAAATCTAAAGCAACCCGGGATGTTGCCGAGTAATTTCTATCAGTAGGGATAGTTTGAATAGATCACATATTCATCGTCGAATAACATGCCTGTGGATTTGCCAAACATAATATAATAACCGGCATGCTCGTCATCTTGATAAAGCGTAAGACGATCTACATTGGAAGGCCAGGATAAACCATTTGGTAAAGTAGCGGTATACAAATATTTTCGGGTGTGGGTCAGTGTTACGCCATTGTTTGAAAAGTTGATTTTACCGTCAACCGAAGCCGTACAACTATATTTTTTTTCGTCTAAAGAGAAAGACATCATCGAGGTGCCGGTAAAACTCGCGTCGCCGTAAAAATTGATGTCAAATAACAGTAAATCGCAAATCAGATAACCACCGTTGATATTACTGTTTCGGCTAACTGATTTCCCTTTCCAGCGGGTCTTCATGATTGACTCCGCGGATTGCGCCGATAGGTTTTGATATAACAGCAAAGCAATAAACAGCATCATAAGAGGCTTCACTATTTTTGGGGTAAAATCATCTAAATTGTCACGCAATGCAAATCTCTCCTGAAATGAAATCGTTCTTTCTTGTTTTTTAGCATCTCTCTTAAAAATAACCTGAGTAAACTCACTGCGAAATTTGCATTTTCATCCAATATATTTCAAACAGATGTTTATGGATTTGTGTGATCTTGGTCAGGTTGGTGGAGAGAAATAGATAAATCCGGCAGTAAATTTATAAACAATCTTGAAAAACCGCTCAGCCCGGGATAAATTAGCCGCACTTGGAGGTCTATGAATTACTTTGAATCTTTTATATTGGGAATTGTGCAGGGATTGACGGAGTTTCTCCCGATCAGCAGTTCGGGACACTTAGTAATCGTTCAGCATCTGTTCGGGATTGTCACTGACAATCTCGCTTTCGAGGTTGCCGTACATGCCGGAACGTTGCTAAGCGTGGTGGCGGTTTATTACGCCGATTTGGGGCGGATGATCGCCAGTATTTACGGCAGGTTTTTCCGGCTCCGGAACGCGCAGCCATTTCGGAACGATTCGTATTTCCGACTCAGTGTTTTCATTATCGTAGCGACGATTCCGGCAGTTATCTTAGGATTGACTTTGAACGATTATTTCGAGCGGATTTTTCATAGTGTGACTTTAGTCGGGATTACTTTGATGATAACCGGTCTGATTCTATTATCAACGCGTTGGGTTAAAACCGCGGGCTGCGAATTGACTTTCGGGAAAAGCATTCTGATCGGTTGCGCCCAGGCCATCGCGATATTGCCCGGTATTTCGCGCAGCGGATCGACGATCAGCGGCGGACTTTGGTGCGGATTGGACCGGGTGGAGGCGACACGTTTTTCATTTCTGCTAGCGGTTCCGGCAATCCTGGGCGCGTTGGTTTTGCATTTAAAAGAACTTGCCGGAATGGCGCTGGCCGGCAGCACGGCAGTAATTTTAATGATTGGATTCCTGACGTCGTTCTTAGTCGGTTATTTCGCGATTCGCTTTTTACTGAAAGTGGTGCAAAGCGGCAAATTCAGCTGGTTCGGCTATTACTGTGTGGCACTCGGTCTGACGGTAATTTTATTTCTAAGGTAAACTTTTAACTAAGAAGTGAATTTAAGTATCCAATGAAGGTATCTCGTCCCGGTTTTTTAAATGAGATTGCAGAAATTGAGAAGGGCAATCTCAGTCCGGTTTATCTGTTATATGGCGGGGATCTTTATCTGGAGGATGAAGCCATTAAAGCGATTTGCCAGTCTTACGATCAGCGCGAAGCCGGTTGTCCCGAAAAGCAGATTTTTTATGGTGAAATCGACAACAGCCGCGAGTTTATCGATGGCTTATTCAGCATCGGCTTTTTCGCTACGCGCAAAACGGTGGTGTATAAAAATATCGGCAAACTGGATCAAAATCTGCGCAACCGCCTGCTAAAATTTGTCGATAATCCCGACCCAAATATCCTGCTGATCATGACCGCCGGAGGCGAGGGCAAATCTACCTTGGTAGATAAATTGAAGAAAATGTCGAAAGGCGTCAAACAAATTTCGACCTGGACGCCTAAGCCGGATCAATTTGGTGATTTGGTCCGTCGTCATCTGGACCGGGTGAACTGTGCAATCAAGCCCGAGGCGCTTAGTCTCCTGATTGATCTGACGGACGATTCGCTCAGCCATACGATCGCCGAACTGGAGAAATTGCTGATTTACATCGGTGAACGTAAGACTATCGAAAAGGCCGATGTAGGCCTGCTGGTTGGCGGCGACAAGGATTATGATATGCATAATTTTATCGAAGCCGTCGCCCGCCGCAATATGAACGATTCGGTTAAAATTGGTCTGGCATTGATCCGCGCTAATAATTCGATTCCATATTTTATTACTCAATTGTACGATCTGTTCGGTGGCATTTGGGATTACGGTGGTCATGGACAGAAGGAAAAATTCTGGAAGAAGAGTAATAGTTATAAGACCGGTAACTCAAATTACCGGGACGCTGACTTCGAAACCATATTTGCGCGACTAAGAGAAGTGGATTTACAATCAAAATCATTAAATTTAAGCGCTGAAGAATTACTGATCCCCTTGTTGTATGACATCATCGCCTGAAAGAAAAATAATAGATGAATGAGAAATTCCAACTGACTGACGAAGAACTAATCAGCCGATTTCAATCCGGCGATGAAGGCGCGTTTGAGGAAATTGTCAATCGCTACGCCGACCGCCTGCTGAATTTCGCCTATCGCTTCGTGCTGGACCGCGAAGAAGCGGAAGATATCGTGCAGGACACCTTTCTGAAGGTTTATCAAAACCGGCACGCCTATAAAGAAATCGCCAAATTTTCGACCTGGATATATACGATTACCGGCAACTTAGCCAAAACCATTCTGCGGAAAAGACGCAACCGCAAGATGTTTTTCTTTTCGCGAACGGCTCCCGAAGATCACGACAAGGAAATGGAATTCCCGTCGACTGACCGCCAGCCGGCCAGTAAACTGGAAGGCAAAATCGAGGAACAGATGATTCAACGGGCTATTGTAAAATTGCCGGAACATTTTCGGACCGTAATCATTTTAAGGGATATTCAGGATCTTTCATATGAAGAAATCAGCAATATTATCGACGCGCCGCTCGGGACGGTGAAATCGCGGATCAATCGGGCGCGCCTGAAATTGCAGGAAGAACTTGAGCATTTGAGAGAATAGAGATGCAAAAAACTAATTGGAGGACCGCAAACATTTATGATGAATTGCTACCAGTTTAGAAATTTCATATCAAATTTTATCGACGAAGACATCTCCTTCAAGAATCGTCAGGACTTCAAGCAGCACCTTGCCGATTGCCCAAACTGCCAAAAAATGTACGATTCTGTGCTGGCCACTCGCCAAAACATGCACAATTTTCCCCAATTAAGTGTCAGCGAAAATTTCAAGCATAATCTGCGTAACCGGATTCTGGCCGATCGGATTGCCGTGATTCAGCGCAGTCAGCAAAAAAGTTTTTCACTGAACCGCGTTCCATCCTTTGCGTATGGATTTGCCGCGGCCATTATTGCCGTTGCGGCCGGTTTTTTCATTATACAGTCGCAGGGTGGCGGCAATTCACCGACCACTCCGCCACAGGTTGTTCAGCAACAAATGGCTCAACCGCGGGCCAGTCAGCCTCAAAAGATTGCTCCGGCGACTCCGGTACGCACTCAACCGCAAACCCGGTACACAGCCGCGCAAAACCAACCAGTCGTGACAGACACCATTGCTGATGAAAATACTTACCGGGAACCGTCGAATGAATACAAACAAAACTATGAGGACAAGATCAAGACCGTCAAGGATCAGCGTTAATTTGACAGGTCTTTTCATTTTAATTGTTGATTAAACATAAATTTTAAGTTATTTTTACACCCTGTATGGGTGTTTTTTATGAACAGTTTTAAAAATACAATTATCATCAGCATTTTTCTATTCGTGGTTTTGTTTTTAGCCTTTGTATTTCCACGCATTGAGTTTTTCAGCAGTGTGCCGAAGGTGGTTCAAACCGTCTTCCGGATTTTTGTGTTTATCGGGATATTGTCATATTTGATATTTTTAGTACAGGAAATTAAGCACTGGCAAAATCGCAGTGAACTGGCTGAAAAAACGCTCGATTCCCGCAAATCCGCAACCGCCAGGGATGAAGAATTTATCGGTGGCCTCGGCCTGAAACTGAAAGTCGACCCCAATCAGAACTACAATGAGATCACGACCCAAATATTAAAACTGACCCAGTCGTCATTAATGGCGCGGAGCGCCTTTCTGTATCTTTTCAATGCCAACGAACACACCTATACCTTACAGGCTTTTCAATCGCAGGCCGGGATTGAGTTTAGTCCTGATTTCAAGGCCGAAGGGTCGCTTTTCAACGATTTTCATTTAACCGTTCGTCCGCAGATTTATACGGCCGAAAATCTGGAAACCGGCAATCTGGTTTATTACATTAATCCGCCTAAGGTCGGGACGGTGATGATCGTACCGATTATGCTGCGCGGCGATATTTTTCTGGGTGTGCTCGGGATTGACAGCATTGACCGGGAGGCCTGGGGGCATGAAGACATCGATCTGGTGAAGCTTTTTGCGGAGTTATTTTCGTCATCCATCTGGCAAATCGACGCCATCGACCGTCAGAGCACTCACATCCAGTTTTTTAAGGACCTCTGTCGCCTGAATACGGAATTGCCTATCGGTATCGAAGCCCTGGATCTGTTCAAAGAAGCCGGCCAGATTCTGCACAAATTCTTCAGTTTCGAAAAGCTCACGTTCGCCGTATTGAAAGAAGAAGAAGCGTCGGAACTCTGTATCGAGTTCGTCGATGGTTACGATACCGATTACAGCATCGGGCATCGGATCGCACCGGCTGGCGGCCTCTGGGAAAGGATTATCAAAAGCGGTGAAAGATTGCTGCTGAACGATTATGAAGAAGAAAAACTGCCGTTTCGCTTTCAACCGGGCGATCTGAATATATTACCGTTTCGTTCCTGTCTGGGAGTTCCGCTGGAAGTCGGCCGCAAACGACTGGGTGGAATTTTGCTGGAAAGTTACCAGTCGCACAATTATCTTCAGGAAGAAAGTGACACCCTGGCGCTGTTTGGAAAAAACATGAGCGAGATTCTCAACCGGATGAACATTTACCGCTCGATGAAAGACCTGGCGCTGATCGACGGGCTGACCAGCATCTACAATCACAGGGCCTTCAAGGAGCGCTTGCAGGTTGAAATTGAACGCAGCCGTCGTTATGAAAATTCATTGACCTTGATGATCCTCGACTTAGATAAATTCAAGCGGATTAACGATACCTACGGTCATCTTTTCGGCGATCTGGTTCTGAAAAAATCCGCCAACATTATCCGGGGCAGCGTCCGGACAGTCGATACCGTTGCCCGTTATGGCGGCGAGGAATTTGCCGTAGTTTTAATCAATACCGATAAGAACAGCTGTTTTAAGACGGCTGAGAGAATTAGGAGTAATATCCAGAGTTTCGTTTTCGAAAAAGATGGCATTCGTGAACGCATGACGATCAGCATTGGCATGGCGGAATACCCGACCGACGGGGCTGATGTCCCCGCCCTGATCTCGGCCTCCGATATGGCTATGTATCATTCGAAACGATTGGGAGGAAATAAAATAACCTTATTTAAAACCGATTTTGAAACTTAAAGGAGTAATAAATGGCTAAAGGTGGAAAAGGTTTTGCCGATAAAACGTCCAAAGCCGGTAAAAATACGAAAACGGTCTGCCCGGTTTGCGGCGAACCTATCGACTACATCAAACATGTGACAACCGTAAGTGACGCCGGAAAAAAATCGATGCGTTTCACGGAAAAAATGGTCGGCGTCTGCAAATGTAACCGCGATCAGATCTATAAATAACCCGCAGACGATCGATTCCCCAGACCTCGGCCCAACGGTTTCATGACCGGATTGGATAGGGTTGGGATTTTTGTAACTATGCAAAACAAGCCCCGGATTAATAATATTTTCGGTTTCTGGCGGGCATTTCTGGTCTTTTGCTTAATCGGAATGGCCGGGTGCTCCGCCTCAAAACAGTTTAAAAATCCGCCAGATGAAATAGCAGAACCCGTCTCTCCGACAACCTACGATTCCAAAGCCCTGATGCATTTTATGTCCGGTGAAAATTATACTCTGCAGGGCGATTACGCCATGGCGGTGCTGGAGTATCAGGATGCCCTTTTATACGAAACCAAATCGGCGGCGATCTATACTTCGCTGGGTAAGGCCTATATCAATCTTGGAAAATTTGAGCGCGGCCTGGCTGCCATGGAAAAAGCCAGCCAATTACAACCGAACGACGCCGAAATCCGGGAAATTTTAGCGCAGATATATTTTCTGACCGGACGCACAGCCCTGGCCGAACAACAATATCGGGTCCTTTTGACATTACGGCCAAACGAACCGGAAATTTTGTATCAATTGGCGGCAATTTACCTGAAGAACCGTAAGATTGACCAGGCCCTGAAAGCCTACGACGATATTTACAAGATCGATTCAACCCAGGTGACAGCTCTCGAAAAGGCCGCGGAAGTATCTATCATCAATCGCGATCTCGACAAGGCTATCGCTTATTACGACCGACTGGTACGGATTTGCCCCGACAGTCTGTCATATTTGAAAACCCGGGCTGACCTGGCCATGGTTGCCGGTGACTTCACTGCCGCTATTCAAATTTATAAGCAGTTGGTGATATCGAATCCGGGCAACATCGATCTGAGAGAACGACTTGGTGAAATATTATCACGCGGCGAGAATATCGATGAGGCTCGTGAAACTCTGGAATTAATCATTGCCTCGAATCCGGAACGAAAAGCCAGCTATCAGAATCTCGCTTTCCTGTTGGCCAGAACCGAAAATTTTCCGGCCGCCATCGGTTTACTCGATTCGGCGATCGCCCGATTTCCGGGTGATGTTACTTTCTTGCTTCTGCAGGGTACGATTTACAATACACTCCGGGATTATCGGGCAGCCGAGCAGGTCACCTGCCGAGTTTTACAATTGGAATCGGGTAACATCCAGGCTCAGCATCTTTTAGCTGCTATCTGGGATACGCTGAAAAAATACCCGCGATGCGACAGCCTTTATGATGTAATTCTGCAGAATAATCCGGATGATATTGTAGCTATGAACAATTATGCCTATAGTCTGGCAGTGCGCGGTGAACGCTTGGACGTCGCCCTGGCGATGGTGGAAAAAGCCCTGGATAAGGACTCGGAAAACGCCTCATATTTAGACACCAAAGGCTGGATTCTGTACCGGCAAAATAATTATAAAGAAGCGCTTCGGTATGTTCAAAAAGCGCTCGAAATCGGGAAAGATAACGCCGAGGTGCTGGAGCATCTCGGAGATGTTTACAAGGCTCTCAGGCATGCGGATAAAGCCAGGATTTATTATCAACGGGCGGCGGATATAGATAAGACCAATGAAAACCTTAAACGCAAACTCCAGCCATAATACCGGGTTTTTAATACTTCTGGGCATGGTTCTTTCCTGCTTTACATGGAGTTGCAGTTTAATACCACCCGGCCGGGAATTTGTCAGCGACCGATCTGACCCGGTTTGCATAGAACGCCGCGAGCATCTGGAAAAGATGACAATTCTTTCCGGCTCCGGCCAGATCGGATTTGATAGCCTGGAAGGTAATGTAACGTTATTTTTTAATTTCGAATACCGCACCCGGGATACTTTAAATATCTGGATTCAGGATCCATTGGGACGCCAATTAGCTGAACTGGAATTGTGCGGCGATACTTATCACCTGCGCTTAGTGCGGGAAGGTAAATATTTCACCGGCACACAGATTGAAACAGACCTGACTCCATTTCCCATTGGGACACTTAGTCCGGCGGTCATCCTGCGGATTTTACAGGGCGCCCCGTTTGAAAATGAATCTGGTGCAAATTCTTCGCAAAAAGATCAGATTGATGCTCGTTATAGATTTTATCCCGGCCGGGATGAGCCGGCGGAACTTGATTGGCGGCCGAATGGCCGACGATTGAGAATTAATTATAAAAGTTATGCGAATATCGAAGGGATTCAACTTCCGGAAGAAATTATGATTAATGAAAAAACGACCAGCCTTTCGGTTGTAATTCATTTCTCCCATTTCAGCGCCGGGATGCTTAAATTCCGGTCATAGTTTAAACCGATATTATAGAGGTAAGTGTGGATTCGGGAAACGTTAAGAAAATGGCTTCGGTAGTGATTCCGGTCTTTAACGAAGTGGAATCGCTGCGGGAATTGACTGAAAGAATTCAAGCCGCTTTTCGATCGACTGATTACGAATTGGAAATAATTATTATCGACGATGGCAGCCGGGATAGTTCGGCAAAATTGGCGCAGGAAATCGCCAGAGAATGTCCCAATGTAATTGCCACCGGGTTCCGGCGTAACCGCGGGAAGGCCGCAGCGCTGAACGAAGGGTTTCGCCTTGCCAAAGGCGATTTCGTGGCCACGATTGACGCCGACCTGCAGGACGATCCGGACGCGCTGCCAGGCATGTTGAATTATTTACAGGAATCCGGCTACGATTTAATCTCCGGGTGGAAACAGAATCGCAAAGACACTTTCATTAAAAGAAGAACCTCGAAAATCTACAATTTCGTGACGCGAAAATTAAGCGGCGTCGATCTGCACGATATTAACAATGGTCTGAAAGTTTACCGTGCAGAAGTTGTCAAAGCCATCAACCTGTATGGCGAATTACACCGGTATATTCCGGTCTTGGCCAAAGTCGAGGGCTTTACCAGCGGCGAATATAAAGTTCAGCATTTTCCGCGTAAACATGGTAAAACCAAGTATGGCCCGAGCCGGTTTTATAAGGGCATGCTCGATTTACTGACGGTTCTGTTCATTACCCGTTATATGAAGCGCCCGATGCACTTTTTCGGTTTATGGGGCATTGTAATCGTATTGATCGGTCTGTTGTCCGAATTATGGGTTTTGATCCTAAAATTTGGATTTCACGAACCATTCCAAAATCATGTTGCTCTGATGATTTTCGGAGTATTGTTGATTGTGTTTGGAATGCAATTCTTTTCTCTTGGGTTGATCAGCGAAATGATCACATTTCAGAACCGGAAAGAGAAATAATGCCTGAATATAGATTTTCGGTCATAATCCCGTCATATAACCGCGCGGACGAAGTGGTGGATTTAATAAATTCGCTTCAGGCGCAGGCTATCGAGCATAGCCGTTTTGAGGTTTTGATTGTTGACGATGGCTCGACCGACGAAACTGAAGCTCAGGTCGTGGAATTAGCATCACAGATTGATTTTCGTCTGCGATTTTTCCGGCGCGATCATGCAGGGCCCGGCCCGGCGCGCAATTATGGCATGTCGCAGGCTGAAGGCGAATTTTTTCTTTTTATTGACTCGGATTGTATCGCCGACGCCGACTGGTTGAAAGAAATCGATGGTGCGATAATTCACAAAACCCCAGATGCTTTCGGCGGTCCGGATTCAGTGCTGGCGACTTTTACGCCGCTTCAAAAAGCAATCGATTACAGCATGACATCGTTCCTGACGACCGGAGGAATGCGCGGCCATTCGCAAAAGCGCCTGGCAAAATTTTATCCGCGCAGTTTTAACATGGGCATCAGCCGCGCGATTTATGCGAAACTTGGCGGTATGGGAAAATTGCGGCACGGTCAGGATATTGAATTCAGCCGGCGAATCGTTGCCAGTGGCGCGAAAGTCATTTACATATCGACGGCCATCGTTTATCATAAACGCCGTACCAGCCTGCGTAAATTTTTCCGGCAAATGTTCAACTGGGGCGTAGCGCGGATCAACCTTTCCCTGCTCGATCAGGGAAACCTGGAACCGCTGCATTTTATCCCGGCCATTGGGGCGGTGGGCTATTCCTTGCTGACGGTTTTTACTTTTTTAACCGGTTTGACGTTGGAAGTCTGGCTGGGAATTACGGCGTTAGCCTTACTGATAGGTGTTTTCATTTTTGCAGACAGCACCCGGAGATATAGATCTCTGAGGGTCGGTTGGCTGGCTCCGGTATTCTCAGTTTGCCAGGTCTTTGCTTATGGCTATGGTTTTACATATAACTATATCCGCCGTATAATTTTCCACCGAGGCGAATTTACCGGCTTTGTGAAAAGATATTACAAATGATAAATATTTCCGGGAAAAACCTTAATTTCTTTAAAGAGCAATACTGGGTCGCCGCCAATTTTATCGGGAATTATATCGGGTTATCCGGGAAATCGAATCTCAGGGTTCTGGAGGTCGGTTCAGCCGAAGGCGGCGGACTGAAATATTTTGCCGAGCGCGGAAACACTTGTTACGGATTGGAATATTCGCCCGGTCGCACAGAAATCGCCAGAAATCTCAGTCAATCCGACGCCGTTTTTTTCATTAATGGTGATATTACCAAGCCGGATTCTTATCAAGGTCAGATCGACGAACAGATGGACGTAGTCGTTTGCTGCGATGTAATCGAACATATCGATTCATCTCAGCAGGAAAATGCGTTGATTAATATGAAGAACATGTTAAAGAATGACGGCCGCCTTTATATTTCATTTCCGCCGAAATATTCCCCTTTCGCCGGTCATCAGCAGGTTTTACCGGTTTGGCTCAGATATATTCCGTTTCTGTTTTTCCTGCCGGATGAATGGTATGCGCCCTTAATGCGGCGGTTCGGCGTTCGAGGTGCGATCGTTGAAAATATGCTGGCCACCAAACATTCCCGGATTTCGACCAAAAGGTTCGAGCGTCTGGTATTTAACAGTGGATTGAAAATTGAAAAAAAGGATTTCTATCTTATCCGGCCGCGTTTTAAATACCGGTGGGGCATATCCTGTGTGCGGCATCGTTTTGATCCGGGAATTGTCAGGGAAATATTTACGCTGGGAGCCGTTTATTTACTTCAGCCATGCGAAAAGTATTAATCATAACTTATTACTGGCCACCAGCCGGCGGGCCGGGCGTCCAACGGGTGCTGAAGTTTGTGAAATACCTGCCGGAATTTGGTTGGGAGCCCGTGATTTTAACGGTCGAAAACGGTGATTATCCGGCAATTGACGAGAGTCTTTGTACGGAAATACCGGGCGGATTACACATCTATAAGACGCGCACGCTTGAGCCATTTAAAGCCTTTCGGAAAGTGACCGGTAAAAGTTCAGATCAGGTAATTCCTACATTTATTCTGAATTCAAATGGCTCTGATAATTGGCGCGACCAATCGGGAAAATGGGCCCGGGCCAATTTTTTTATTCCGGATGCCCGTTTGGGCTGGATCCCCTTTGCCCGGCAAACCGGTCGTAAAATTTTAAGTATTGAAAATATCGCTGTGATTTTAACTTCCTCGCCGCCTCATTCCCTGCAATTAATCGGACGCGCTTTGGCCCGCCAGACCGGACGGAAATGGGTTGCCGATTTACGTGATCCCTGGACAGAGGCTTTCTGGCAGCGAGAATTAAACGCGACCGCTCCGGCACGCTATATTAACCGGCGCATGGAGAAAGCCGTTCTCAATTCGGCAGATGACCTCATTACTGTCAGCCCGAGCATTGCCGAATTACTACGCATAAAGTCCGGGAAAAACTGTAAGGTTATTCCAAATGGTTTCGATGCTGATGATTTTAAAGGAATAAAAAAATCACGTAATGAAAAGTTCACTATTACATACTCCGGAAATTTGAGCAAGGATCAGCCCATAACCGCATTGCTAAATGTGCTCAAGAATATTAAGACAGATGCTCTTAACCAGATCGAGGTGAATTTATACGGGAGTGTTCACGACCGGCATTTGGCTGAAATCGCCGTGGCCGATATGCTGAATGTGGTCAATGTAGAATCTTACTTGCCGCATCGGGAGCTGATTACCCGGATCGTAAATTCAGACATTTTACTGCTCATCATTCCGGAGACACCCGATAACAAAGGCATCCTGACCGGAAAGGTTTTCGAATACATGGCAACCGGTAACTTTATCTTGGGGATTGGCCCGGAAGAGGGTGACGCTGCCCGGCTATTAAAAGAAACAAATACCGGAGTAATGCACGCGTATTCTGACGATTTGAAAGCGATTATCCTGGAGCATTTCCGGCACTGGCAGGAAGGGCGTGAGAATAAACGAACATTCCAGAAATTTGAAAATTATTCGCGTCGTAGTTTGACCGGTGAACTGGCGAAGATATTAGACAAGCAAATAGCATGAATCTCAAGAAAAAATGGTTTATGTTCAAAAAACTGGGGAGCGATATCTTTCGCAAACGTGAATTTTATGGTGTGAGTACGGAATTAACATCCGCCACGCTTGGATTTTATTATTTTAGCTTTGAAGAAGATTTCAGCAAGCTCAACAAGCTTTTGAAAGAATTTGACGAAGATGGCATACCGCTTAACACAACCTATATTGACGTTGAAGCGCCGCGTCTGCATTATTATCCGATTTCCATCGGACAATATGGGCTGGCGGTTTTTCATTCCTATTTAAAAACTCGATTATCGGATAAACGGGAACATTTCCTCAGAATCGCCGATTGGTTTGTGAAAAATGTGGTGTTGGATGAAAAATTAGGCGCTTTCTGGCTGACCGATGTTCCCAAACCGGAATACCGGGTTGAAAAACCCTGGAAGTCGGCTTTTACGCAAAGTCGGGCGATTTCAATTTTATTGCGAGCCTGGCGGATAACCGGCGATCCGCATTATCTGGAACTGGCCACAAAGGCTTTGCGTCCCTTTACTTATGACATAAGCGAGGGCGGTGTGTCCGCGAATTTGCTTAGCGGGCAGCCATTTTTCGAGGAATACGTTGCCTCTGAACCGACGATGGTTTTAGATGGACATATTTTTGCGTTATTTGGTTTATTCGATTTTGTCCGGAGTGTCACTCCGGATGTCGACCCATCCGGACACGAATTGGCCAAACAGATTTTTCAAAGTGGTGTCGATAGTCTGCTAAGATGGTTGCCGGAATATGATATGGGATTTTGGGTAAGGTTCAATCTTTGCCGGATGGAGCATTACCCGGCAGTTGATCCGTGTACGATCGGTTATTTGAGGTTAGTGGCAGAGCAATTAAAGATTTTGACGCAATTAAGCGGCCAGGCAAAATTTCAGCAATATGCGGAAAAATTTACGAAATATGACCGTTTAATGAATATTTTGAGGATGTATGGCGTTAAATATAAAGCCTTAATACAGTTGAACATATTATAAATATGTGCGGCATCTTCTGAATAATTGACCATAATTTAATCAACCATCCGCCCACCACCGAGATGGCGGATTTATTACAGCACCGCGGGCCGGAAAAAGCCGGTTATTA
>Ga0172375_10005346_pt1 | contig 18571 bp, 25 predicted proteins | sample LakKiv1m_FD_114537 | JGI IMG/M metagenome (GOLD analysis project Ga0172375, IMG submission 114537) | Freshwater microbial communities from Kabuno Bay, South-Kivu, Congo - kab_092012_11.1m | ecosystem: Environmental > Aquatic > Freshwater > Lake | place: Democratic Republic of the Congo...
ACCCTCCTTAACCGTGCCAACCACTTTCCCAAAACTATCTCTTGAAATTTGAGCGGTCTCTTTTAAGATATCAGCTATAAAACGGTGATAATCCATTGCATTTATTCGATTACATTTCATGGTATATGTTTGGCGGGGTATTCCCATATTTCTCTCGATAGGCAACCAAATCGATTTGAGTGCACAGACTCAATGTTTCACTTTCGATATCGGCAAGCTCCATCCATATACATTCGGATATTTTTTCTGGCTCCATGAGTGTCACGTCGCCATCAGTCCATCGCGCAATATATGTTGAGGAAACCCAATGCTGCTGCTCTTCTGGGATCATATGATCAATGGTATGCAGACAGCTGATTATCTCTACATCAATATTGAACTCTTCTTTTATCTCTCGTTTTGCTGCGTCAATGCGTAGTTCATTAAAATCTACGGATCCTCCCGGAAACTCCCACATCCCTCTTTCGTTACGAGCTTTCGGACCCCGTTTTGCCAGGAGCACTTTCCCTTCGGCGTTGAACACCATCACCCCTGCAGCCACTCCGATATAATCAACTCCTTTTTTCATATTCTTTGTCTTTAGAGAAGATATCCAAAAACTATCCCAACAGCAAAACTGCAAACAATACCAATACAAAACTCAATAAACATTCGTTTCCGTGGATACGTCGTGAGAAGGAGCCGATCGACATCGCGGGGAATTATTTTAACAAAGACAAGGATAAGACCAAAAAGAAGCCCCTTGCGGAGTACGTCGCCGGGCAGTGAAGGACTTACCAAGAGATACACATATGCCCACAGAATGTTTTGTACCACAATCGCTAATAAAATTTTCCCGATGGTCTGCGAAGATTTTGGCAACGCCCGTACAGCAGCATTCCCCTCTTCGCTCCGATAGATTGGATCGATAACCGGATTAAAAAATAAAATAGCAGCGACAATAAACCAGATTATTGATGCTGCCAAAATTGCGATGACCATATTGTCGTGAATTACTATTTATTTTGACTCTGGAATCTAAGAAAGATATCAAACTATCTTTTATGCATCAACTCCGATTGCCTGGCTTGTTGAAGAATACCCATCTTGTTTGAGGAGCGCAACAAGCTCACGATTGATATTCCCGATCAATTGTGGTCCTTCATAAATCATACCCGTAATCAGCTGGACAAGCGATGCGCCCATTTTTATTTTTGCGTACGCATCGCGAGCGGAGAACACGCCACCGCAACCAATCAACACATACTTACCTTTTGTTTTTTTGTAGAGATACGCAAGCTGCTTGTTTGCCAAATCCTCAACAATCTTACCACTCATCCCCCCTTTATCAGGAACAGCATCTTGAATAATTTTTTGGTTCACCCGATTTTTTGTTAAGTTGCTGGATATGATGCCATGAATAACATGGTGATCCAGTACGGAAAGAAGATCGTCGAGCTGGGCAGTTTCTAGGTCTGGCGATAATTTTATAAAAATAGGTTTCTTGCTTGGAATGGTATCAAGAACAGTGAAGAGCGCATCAAGCTTTGCAGGATCGGTAAAGGGCTCACCGCCGAATGCATTGGGGCAACTGATATTAATCGTTGTATAGCTTCCAATATTTATAAATGCTTTATACGCCTTCACGTAATCTTCTATTGCCGACTCGAGATCAACTGTTGCGGGACTGTTTGTTTTCGCAACGCTCATGCCAACAGGAATGGCAAATTGTTTTTTTGAGAGACGTTCCGCGATCGCCTGACAACCATCATTTTTCAAGCCGTAATATATCATCAGCCCTTTTGATTTTTTTAGTCTCCAGAGCCGTGGCCGCGGATTGCCCGCACATGACTCACCGGTAATCGATCCTGCTTCTTCAAATCCAAATCCCACAGCCGGCAAAATATCGGTAAGTTGCGCATTTTTATCAAAGCCCGCGGCAAGGCCGATAGGGTTAGGAAAATGAATCCCGAGAATATTCTGGCGCAGCGCTTCATGTTCATAGTGAAAAAGAGATGACACGAGCGATCTGCCAACCCTCGAAGAACCAAGAACAATGCCCATTTTGACAATGTGATCATGTACTTCTTCGGGGTCACACATGAAAAACAATGGCTTAGCACAATACTGATAGAGAAAATGTATACTTGAATATTTTGCTTCAACACCATCCATAGAATATCTCTTCGTTTTCAAAATTATCGATCAATGGAAGCTCTATCGGTGCTCCTTCTTTTTTGAGAAGACGAAATGCATCACCGCCGACTTGTAATTCCATTGTTTCGCCAAACTCTTCTTGTATGTATTCTTGCCATTTTTTTATTCTCACATAGAGAAACTCCGATTGAGGAAATTGAACAAACATCAGACTGGGTGAATGTGTCAAAAGACGGTACCATGCCTTCATGACTACTGACAAAAGGCGCGGGTTGCGTGTCATATCATGAAGAGGTCCGGCCATTCGAGAAATGATAAGACCGACTTCTTTGCCTTTGATAAGCTTTCGTACATCAGAATACATTGATTCATCAAAGATATTACCGATGAGCACCCGATGTCGCTCCTCTTCTGTGAGATTCAAGGGTTCATTTTTTTGATCATATTTTAAACAAACACCGAGCGTTTGTTTAAAAAAATTTGGAGTAAATCCGTCAAATAACCGATATCCCGGTCCGCCAAATTCAATTGCCGCCAAATTTTTCGTATCTCCTTGACGTAATGTTTCCTCAATATATTTACGAAATGCGTCATATTTTTTCTCAAGAAGTGGGATTGGTTGTGTTCTGCTTGGAGGAAGGGTCGATCGGAATGCATAAAAAAATGAACTCAAAGATGAATCCATAATGGCATAAACGGAAACGGGGTCTGCCTGGGCAGATCGCTCTCTTTCCTTCCGCAACTCTTTTCTAATTTCTGGTAATGATGAAAATGGTTCTGGCGTTTCTGACATATTATATTTCAATGTCTAGCATCATCGTATCAATCATCAGACAAAATTTCAATGGATCTATTTCAAATACCCAAAATAGTTTGCTCTCGATAAATATGCTATACTATGTATACTAATCATAAGATAAATCTTTATGAAGCGTATTATACCGATTGCTATTGCGTTTTATATCGTCAGCTTAATTCCTGTCGCTCACGCACTCACTCAATATGCCTATCCTGAAAGCAAAGAGCTCTATGAGAACACGCTTGCCGCATTGCGCACAGGTACTGCAACATCTTCCGATGTTGGGCAAGGTAACGACAAAGATCCAGGCAAGGTAATTCGTGATAGGGTGCGCGATAAACATATCGCCTGCAATGTACCATGTGAAAATAAGCCAAACGAGAGCTCCTGCAGAGATGTGTGCTACCAAACATATAAGCCAATATATGATGAGATGGACAAGGCACGCCAGGATGCATTGAGTGATTATTGGCAGTCTCCGCAGACAACACAACCTTCAACCACAACACCTGCTCCAGAAGCAAAGACCATCCCCCAACCAACGGCGGAAACAAAAAACTCAAGCCAACCATCGATAAAAGAAATTTCGTTTGAGTCCATAAAACCCGGGCAGGTAGTGGCGGCGGACGCCGAACCAACAAAAATCACGTATAAAGGCTCAACGGATTATGTTGAGCTCAATAAAGGTGCGTCGTATAAAGTATTTGGGAAAAACGATTTCGAAGTTCTTCGCGGCAAAATCTTTGTATTCATGAACAAAATTACCGGTCTTGAAAAGGTGTACCGCATCAAAGAACCGACGATGGTAGCTGCGGTGCGCGGAACACAATTTTTAATGGATGCGCAAAATGATGTGAGCACTATTCAGGTTATGAAAGGTTCAGTCGTTGTTTCCGATCCAAATAGGAAAAAATCCGTCACTGTAAATGCTGGCTACCAATTATCCGCCACAAAAAAAGACGGTTTTGGAAAACTTCTGTCAATCAATAACGATACATTGGAGCGCTGGTATAGCGACGTACCGTTTAACTTAAAGACATGGGATGAAAGTTGGAAAAATGCAGCGGCGGCTCAAACCTATCAGCGATCTTGTACGACGACCGCCGGAAAAGCTACCCCCACTCAAACGCTTACAGCTGACGAGCAAACATATGTAGATACGTTCAATACCGCTCTTACAAAATTCCGTATTGTGGAAGTCAATGCGATCGATGTGCGCGCAAAAAAAATCTTTATGTCGCGTGAAAAATCAGATGCAGATGGAAAACGATCAACAAAATTTTATATCGATGCGAAACGTTTTTACTATCCGGGCGCAAAAGCAAATACATGGAAAGCATTTACTGATCAAAAAACAGCGAGCGGTCTTTTGAGTACGGCGCAGAAAGAGAACCTGACGCATCTTTTTGATAAAGCAACTTTTTCCTTCACCGGATGGGGTACTGATCTTGCTCGCACCGGACTTTTTTCCGGCGCTACGACGCTGTCCGGTGTGCAAGATCTGATACAAAATATCTTTAGCACGCCTGCAGAAGAAGGACAGGAAATCGGGCACATCACCCTCAAAGTGGACGAGGAGGCAAAACAGTGGACAGGCGGTACTACGACAATCAATGTAAAATCAGGAAAAATTAGCGTTCCTATTACACAAGTATGCACCATTACCTATGGCACCGCAGTAAAGATATCGATGCCGACAAAATATCAAACAGTAAATACTGCGACCGGCACCAAAGAATTCCAGAGCGAAGCGCTCAAGGTTCAATAATCTCTATATCTTCTCAAGCACCCCGATCACATGATCTTTGACCCAAGGAAAGCCTGCTTTTGTGCGGAAGAAATCTGATGATACCACCGCAAAACGAGGATCAGATAGGAGCTGCACGTCTGTCGCTCGTGTACATTGGCATCCACCAGAAATTGCATGCCAAAATGGATTTACGATATACTGAAAAGTCCTTTGTAAAAAAGATTTTGCGCGGATATGTTCAAGAAAGAAAAATTTCCCGCCGCTTTTTAGTGTTTGGTGGACAACATTCAATAGCTGTTCGGGGTCTGTGACACTGCAAAATATAAGTGTCGCGACAATTGCATCGGCTGATGATGGAGTAAGCGCCATCTCTTCAATTGGTTTTTCAATCAACAAAATATTTTCCGCTTTAACGTGTTCTAATTTTTTGTTCAGATCATGCGCGTCAATAACATCAGGTTCGATGAGGGTGAGTCTTTTTATTGTTCCGTAATAGGAAAAATTCGCCCCAAACCCTACGCCAATCTCCATGACATCTCCATCGATGCCAACAAAGTGCTTACGCTTATAGTCGCTATAGAGGGTATCTTCCTTTTTTGCTTGAAACGTAAATCAAGCTTCGATAAACAGCTTTTTGCAGACCATATCGCTGCACAAGACGAAAAAATTTACGGAAAGAATTCATATAAACAACCTCTGCGATCTCACTTCCATCTGGGAACTTTTATTTCCTTTGGATTAAAATGATCGCGCACAACAGTGAGAATCGTTGCTCGATCGACAAGTTTTTTAGAAAAAATTTCAATTTTCGCCGATTGAAGACGAGGATAAACCATTACATGTATAGCTCCGAGTTTTGTCTGCACCTCTCCGGCGTAACCTTTTTCATTTCTTGACATATCGGTCAAATAAAGAAGTTCCGGAGTGACATCGTCCTGTGGCATACCGAACGCAAGCGAAAGAGCATGCAACAGCGAACGCATTTTTTCTTTGCCTTTCAATGAAGATGGATCACATCCTGAAAGTCGAATAATCACTGGTGACACGCGATATTCCTCCTTAAGATTTTTTGGATCAAACTCTTTAAGAAAGGAGGGTGACGTATCGTCCTTTTCGTTAAAAAATTGCTTTGGAGAGTATTTTTCCATATCTTCAGAGCTCATTTTTGAATTGCCCCGTCCGTAACTTCTTTTACTATTGTCCCAACAATCACATCGACAGGTTGAGTCGCATCGATTGATTTACCACACTCAATCTCGGTAACTTTTTTGTATACTGCCTCCGTTGCATCTTCTCCGCATGATACATCTCTCTTTTTATCCCGCTCGATGCATAGCTCAAGCGGCGCATGAAGCGTAAAAACAAAACTTTGATAATCCAATTTTTTTATAAGATCATCAATCTGTGATTGCCAATAAAAATTCCCGTCAACCACCGCAGGAATTCCCTTTTCCAGGCGTTCGCGTATCGAAGGAATAATTATTTCATTTGCTTTCAGAAAACTTTTTTGGGATATATACCCCTCTTCAACATCTTGGGTGAGATGATTATCGTCAAGTATTTTGTCTATAGATATATATTGTGCGCTGATCTTATCTGCAAGCGCTCTTGCAATCGTTGTTTTCCCGGAACCCAGCGGTCCGCGAATAAGTATACAGTAGCTCATAATTTATATTGATGATTTTTTTGTAGCAATATTCTATTTTATGTCCAGCTCAATTTCCAAAATCTCTCCGTCCCCTAATTTATCGGGTATGTTCTGGCGCAGCATCCGCAACATACATTTTATTGGTCCACCGTGGCTAACAAGAGCAATGGTTTTATAATTCGTTTGAAGAATTGATTTAAACGCTGACTCAACTCTACTGTAAAATTCATCATAGCTTTCGCCTTCCGGATCTGTGTTCAAAGGATTTTCATGTTGGTGTACAACGTCAGGATATTTTTGGTTTGCTTCTTCCTTTGTTAATCCCGTTAATATTCCGTAATGCCTTTCTTGCAGACCAGCAATGCATTCAATCGGTGCTCCAATCGCATTTGCTATTATGCGCCCGGATTCTTGAGCGCGCATTAGAGGACTGCAAAAAATAATCTCAATCCCCTTTCCAACAAGTTTTGCTGCGGTTGTCTTTAGCTGTTCTTGTCCGCGTGACGTAAGATGATCGTCGTATGTCCCCCCATATCGATCTTCGATATCACTTGTCGTTTCACCATGTCGAATAAAATACATCTTCATATATCCAAAGTTTCGATATGTAAATATTTCATGACTATGTTTAAACGAACGTATAAACGGTATATACGTTAGCCTAACGGTACGACATCCGAGACGTTTTTTTGATTTGGATATTCTTTTCTTAATCTTTCAATATCTTCCACATCCATCTGCCATGTCCCAAAACCATAAACCGGCATTTCAAAACCGTTCGTCAATTTTTTTGTAGGTATAGTCATATTCTGTTTCAGTCTTAACGGGTATAGTACTGTTTTGCTTCTTCAAAACTTTTTGGAAATTGTTTTTCTATCTTGGCAGGAACATCACTCTTCCTCTCATGCTCACGAATAGTCGCATCAATTTCACTCCATATTCTCTCACGATCAGCTGCATCATGATGCGCTAACTGATCAAATACAAATCGTCTCCAAGATTTCATGCCGCCACCAACATCGAGCCGAAACATTTTTGACAATGCCCGCGAACCGCCAGGTTGACCACTTTCTGCAAGACCATGCTTTTGATAAAGCTCGTCAAACTCATCCTCTGTCTTCGACAAAGCGTACACCCTTGTATCCATCAGCTGACCCATCGAATCAAGATTAAGTTTTTGGGAAAGTTTATACTCTATGCAAAATCGTAACAGCGCCTCTGCTGTTGCGAGATCAAGATTTTCGCGAATAACAACCGCACGAGGTATGGCAGTATTTTCCAGTGCTTTAACGAGCCACTCTCTATTGCCCAGTAATTCATCTTTATCAAGATAGACAGCAAAATCAATATCAGAAACCTCCTTTGCATGCTCATTGAGCACTTTTCCTTTCGTCAATGAGCCGTACAGTGAAAATCCGATACTTGGGAATGTCTCTTTCAATTCCTTGTAAACTTCTGTAAGCGCTCTAATACGCTCTCGTGAAAATTGATCTTCAGAAATTTCAAATCGCTTATTTGATGATGGTGTATAGGGAGTCTTTTCGGGAGCCATATAAAATGTGAATAGCTATAAACGTTAGCTCAAGTATATATTTTCTGTGATAAAAGGAGTACGCCTAAAAAGACGCGCACTGCCTCCTTCTGCACTATATCATATTACTTCGGTTTCGTACTTCTGAACAGCTTACCATATTCACAAAAAGTCAATGCTAAAATAATTGTTCTATATACCTTGCCTATATCAATCCTTTGAAAAATCAAAAATCTCAGGGCTTACTAGTTTGAGATAATCTTCCGTGGACATGATAATAGAATCAGTGAGTGAGCCGGCATTAAATGCAATTCGTTTGTTGCAGAGAATAGAATTATCGACATAGAGCTCCAAATCCAATATTGGCCGTCCGAATGGAGGAACAGACCCAGGCACCAAGCCAGTCAGCTGCATCAATTCTTCTGCAGTGGCAAATCTGATTCCTTTTGCGTGAAAGTATTTCTCGATTGCATTTGAGTCAAGCTTTTTTGCAGCGCTTAAAACAAAAAGTTTGAACGAACCGTTCACTTTCAGAACAAGCCCTTTGCCGCCTACTGACAAATCCTCTCCCCTTGCTTCTGCTGATTCTTTTGATGTTTTTGTGGGTTCGTGGTGTAGAAGTTTGTATTCTATCGCGTGAGAATCTAGAAGAGTTTTTATTTTTTCGAAAACAAATGAATCATATTCCTCGTGAACTTTATTTCTCCATTCGTCTTCAAATAGTTGAAGGGCTGATTTGTAAAAAGGCTCTGCTATTTTTCTTGCTTCCTCTGTTGCAATTCGCTCAAACATCCAATCGATCTTTTCTTTTACTTTATTCTTCCCAAGAGATGCGCTCAATTTCTGTATATGACGAGCCGCATTTACTTCAAGATAACTAATGCTATCAGCATCCATTACGAGATCCGATTCCTCATCACCGCCAACTTCGTGCCGTGAAATCATCTGTGCAATTCTTCCAATCTTATCATTTGGATACCCGTTTTCTTCCAAAAACTTCTTCACGATTTCTGCTCCTGCATTTTGGTGAATTTCCAAATACTCCGGATCGTTCCAATCTTTACCCTGAAATACATCTTCCGTGGTTTCTTGACGAAATGCTCGAGCAATATCATGTGCATATGCCGCAATTTGCATTGCTTCATCCGCATCTGGCTTGAGCTGTAAGAGCCAAAAGACTGTTCGCTCAAAATGAGCAAAGTTTTCTCTTGGTGAGAATTTCTCGAATGATTCTTTTACAAATTGTTTTATTTTATCGAGCATTTTTTTTGACTCCTGTCGCGGTCTACCACACATTCCGAAAAGTTTCATAATTACTTGATGCGCTACTCTTTAGCTCGAAAAACGTTTATCTTTTTCTGAATATATGGAGAAAAGTAGCCGTTGTATTTCTTTTGCAGATCTTTTTTCATCCAATCCCTGCCCAATATAATCTTTCTACAATTTTTTCTGCCACATGAACATTTCATCGAGATGTCTCTGTCGTCTATCATCGCGTAATCAATTGTCAGCTCCTCTCCTTGCCTTATATCATGCATTGCAACAAATGTGATCAAATCTTTCATTCCGATATTAGGCTCGCATGAATGATTGATATAAATCATGCTGTTTGGAATCTCTTCGGATGAGGCCGGAGCAATATAGAGATCATCTCCTATTTGCAACTCGGGATGACCAGCTAATCTCATTTTTTGAAAATCGATTCCTGCTATTTGATTGCCATGTTTGATGGCAATAACTTCTCCTTTTTTTATCGGCTCAACAGCAAAAATACCGCTGCCGTCGATGAGACTCGGGAGTCCCTTTCTTGCCTTTGGAGAAATATATGACTCTATTACTTTATTCATGAGATAAAAATCAAAGTTTTTTGTATCTTGTACTTCTACCCAATCCAATCCGCTCAATTCGTTTGAGTCGCAAAAGAGTATCAAGCGCTTGATTAACTGTCGGACGGACGATTTTTGTGTTATTCGCAATTTCACCGGGAGTCGCCTCGCTGACTTTTTGCAAATAGTGCCATACCGCCAGTTGCTTGGGGGACAAAATTTTCTCAATGGCTTCCTTGGATAATAAATCAAGCGCCATTTTGGATTGCTTCAATAAAACAGACAAAAAGAAATTTAGCCATGAGGTGATATCACCGACTTTTTTTTGACTTCTCCGTAAGGCAATATAGTAATCTGGTTTGTTATCTTCAACCAGTTTCTCATGAGAAACATAGGGCATATATACGTAGCCCTCTTTAAGCAAAAGAAGGTTGGTAAGAATTCTGCTCAGCCGGCCGTTGCCATCTTGAAAGGGATGAATTTTCAAAAATTCGACGATGAAATTACCAACGACAAGCAAGGGATGATATCTTTTTTCCTTTAGAGCATTTATTGTCCAATCTACCAGCTCTGGCATTTCTTTAGGGGTAAGATATGCCGGGGTCGGCTCAAATACAACTCCAATTGATTTTCCCGAGGCATCGAACATTTCCACTCTGTTCTCAGTCTTTTTGTAGTCTCCTCTATGCCGTTCGTCTTTTTCAACATATTTCAGCATTTCTTGATGAAAATGCTTGATAGTATTTTCCGAAAATTTTATATGCTTCCATGAATCAAATACCTTTTCTAGTAATTCATAGTATCCTTTTACTTCCTGTTTATCGCGATCGGCAAATTTTTGCAATTTCAAACCGGCCATCAATTTTTCTACATCTTCATCGGAAAGCCGTGCGCCTTCTATACGCGTAGAGGCGCCAGCCGAAGTTATCAAGACAGACTTTTTAAGCCGGCCCAAAATCTGGGGGTTTAATTGCGCCCCAAAAATCCACTGCCCCTTTAATTCTTCAATCTGCGCGATTTTGGATAAAATTTCAGGTGTAATTTTATCAAATCTTTTATTAAATTTAGTACTTTGAGACATGAAATTAATCGTATATTTTAACTATATAAGATTATATGAGATTAAAATAATCGCGTCAATAGGGAAAATAACCGTCACGGACTCAACTTAGACCCCCCGATAACCAAATACAAGCCTTTGTCGCTTGTTTCTGCTTTTCCCATTTTCCCAATCTCATCAATCACAAGACCTGCTGCACGAATAGCATTTTCAATCCGCTTTTTGCTGTGAAGATAAAGCGTAGAGTTTGTTAAAAATTTACCATTACCCAAATCAAATGTTCCCGTAAGCAGTCCATCTTTTTCCGTGTAGCTTGAATAGAATGTTTTGCGCTCCTCATATGTTTCAGGATGTGCGGTGATGATCAAAAATGCTCCCCCGCTCTTCAGGCATCGTGACATCTCTTTTGCGGCCTGTTCAAGATTCTCAATATGTGACCAAACCCAAACAGATATGGCGGCGTCAACAGATGCATCTTCAAGTGGCAGATGAAGTGCATCCCCTTTTATGAACTTTTTGTTTGGGCTGGAATAAAGCTTTTGCGCTCTCTCAATGAGAGCGTGGGAAGGATCAATGCCAATATACTGCATTTCGTCATTGACTAATGTGGAACAAATACCCTGACCACAGCCAATATCTGCCAAGCTCTTTGGCGCTTCTTTTTCAAGCCACGACTTAATAAATGGATAAATTTCTTGCTCTCTTGTCCCGTGAGGATTTGCCCCTTCAACCCAATCTATCCATTCGTTTCCGAGCGCTTCGTTATAGAGTATTTCTTCGCCGCTCATATTTTTTGAAAACTATCACTTAAGTCGTTTTCGTAATGCGGAAAGCCTTGCAATCAATGACTGTATCTGTGCTTGATTCAATCGTCTTTTGAGCGCCATGATTGTGTCGTCGGGAGTGATGGTACCTTCAAAAAAATCAATTGCATGTTCAATGACACTGGCAGCATACGCGGCATCATCATTATCGTTGAGAAATTTTCTTGCCCCGGGGTCCTGGAAAACTTCAAAAATTAAACTAATGGCTGCTTGCTGTATTCTCCATGCCTTTTCTTGTGAAAATTGTTCTTCAAATCCCATATACACTTTATTCTTCCTCAAAAACTCTATAATCCCCCTCTTCTAATGCATATATTGGCAGGCTGGGATCTCCATATACATTGAGGAGAGAATATGCATGATCCCAATCGATCGGACCGCGCGGATCATCGTGGCCGTATTCTGATTTGAAATGGGGAATAAATTTTATTGGGAGAATCCCGAGCCCGTCCATGCATTGTCTCCAGTCACATGTCCAGAAAGATTGAGACAGTGCGTTTGAGCTTGCGGAATTTGTTGCTATCACTTTTCCTTCCCAAATTTTTGGCAGATCGAATTGTTTTAACCAATACTGGACAAGATGGTCGTCGCCACCATGGAGATATACGGCATCTGTCTCGTTGAGCTGTTTTTCAAATGTATCTGGAAATGCAAGCTTGAAAACCGGTTTCGTATCCTCATTGAAAATCACATCAGAAGCTGCTTTGTCTTCGGCGAATTTTGATTCCCAATCCTCTCGAGGTTGCGCGAACGCGCAAATGAGTACCCTCGGATTGGCACCCATGCCTTTTACCATTTCATGAAAAAACTCCCTTCCCTTGTCTGAGGAATTCCGTATCCCTCCTGAATTGAGAATATACTTTGTCATAGCGTAAATAAGAAAACTCTCACTACTTTTTATCACTTAAGTATTTTCCCGCAACGCTCAGCGCGAAAGACGGCAGGATAACAAAAACAGTGAGCATCAAAATCTTTTGTAACACTATCGTTAGCGCGGAGCGATTGGCGTCGTTTGCCGGTGATGTCAGAACCATTACAATACCGACAACACCAAAAACAAGGGATGCGCAAACGAATACACGGGTGGCTATCTTTTGCATATTTTAGCTTATTCAAAACATACCGAATTAGTGCAGTACCTTTTGCCGGTTTTTGTCGGGCCGTCTTCAAACACATGCCCTAAATGAGAACCACATGTGGCGCATAGTATCTCCGCGCGGATCATCCCATGAGAGGTATCTGACTTTTCAATTACCGCGCCCGGAATCGCCTGATCAAAACTCGGCCAGCCAGTGCCGGATTCAAATTTAGCGGTCTTTGAAAAAAGTGAAGCTCCGCATGCCTTGCAGTGAAAATTACCGTCTTCCCCTGGTTCGATCGCTTTACCGGAAAATGGTGCTTCTGTCCCGCCTTCGCGAAGGATATGATATTCTTCTTTACTTAATTTTTTCTTGAAATCGTCATCTTGCATAATTTTATTTTTGGTCTTCTAAATAGCTGTCAAAATAAATCGCATGGCATGTATAACCGCCGGGGTTTTTCTGCAAATAATCTTGGTGATACTCTTCGGCTCGATAAAATTTTTCAAATGGCTCCAGGGTTGTGACCACCGACGCCCCCCAGCGCTTGGAAGCATCTACGATTTTGATAAAGTCTTGTGACTTTTTTTTCTCATCTTCACTCTGATAGAAGATTGCTGAACGGTATGAAGTGCCAATATCATTACCCTGCTGATTTAAAGTGGTCGGATTATGAATCTGGAAAAAGAAATCAAGGAGGTGCCAGAAGTCTGTCTCCTGGTCATCATACGTTATTTCAAGCGCCTCCGCATGACCGGGGTGATTTTTATATGTCGGATTATCATTTTCCCCACCGGTATAACCGGCCGTAATTTCCAAAACCCCTTTTTGTTTTCGAAAAAGTTCTTCCAATCCCCAAAAACATCCTCCGGCGAAATATGCGGTCTTTTTCATAATTCTATCTTGCAATACTTTATGTCTCGTTATTTTTCAGCACATAGCGCCACTTTCGTTCACCCATATCATCAGCGACCTCCCCAATGAATACAAATCCTGATTTTTCCACCGACCGACGACTCGCTTCGTTGCCAACGGCAATATCGCAATGAACCTCACGAAGCCCCAATGTTTTGAAAGCAAAATCAACCAATAGATTGCGTCCACGTCCTGCATAGCCGCGACCGATGTATTGTTTGCCGACCCAGGAACCGAGTTCCGCTCTTCCCTCCTCCTCAAGGGTGATGTTGTTGCTGCCGATCATAACGGAATCATCCCAAATTCCAAAACGATACTTATGAGGGTTTGTGGGATGCTCAATACTCCGCCGAACTGACTCGACATTTGGATATTTGTCAGCTGTTGGCTCGCCGTGCTGTCTCAGATGATCAGGATCGTAAGCAATGAGATCATAGTACGACTGTGCGTCATCAGGCACAAGCTGCAAAAGTCGCACAGTTTCGCCGAGACGTTCGAGGACGATTCGGTTCGGTTGTTGTTCAAAAGTATTAGCTTCCTTCATGTTAACATCTTTATAAATGAGGTGCGTCATCATCCCTGACTATTTCATTTCAAGATCAGTATATCAAATCTTATTTATCTCCCAAACCCCTGCAGCCGTTGGCTTTTCTCCATGTTTTTTCATCGCATAAAACATTCTCTCCGGAGATACGCCTCTCCACTTTGGATGTGTGGGGCTTGGATCGATGATTCTATACTGTCCGTCAATAATCCTATCAAATAAAACAAGGTGACCCCAATCTCTTTCCGGATCGTCAACCATGGCTCCATGATTGAAGCAAAACAGTATGTCTTTGTTTTCTTTTTCTGCTTTTTTCATAAAAGAATACACATCTTCCGACGAATCAAAATCTGCAATTTTATTGATCGTGAGAGTCAGGGGTATCTCTAGCTTCTTAAAGGCAGTATTGGGATCGAATTCTTCCATGTAGATTCTAGTGCCATACCCCGCTGGTGGTTTAATCTCAGAAGTCCTGACGTTATAGAACAATCTTTCATCTGATGGAGGAACGACTAAACCCATATGATATCCGATCTCTTCGGCAGGGACCAACGGAATGCCGTTTTTATACATGACCATTTGAATGCAGGTCGGCGCACAACATCGAGCCTGTTGCGTAAAGGGAATGTATCGTGAATCTTTCGGAACAATATCTTTTATTTGTATTTCATTATGAACGAGCATGTCTCTATTTTTTATGTCTAAAGAGTGTCAGCAATATGTTTTTTCAGACACCATGTATTAAACTCTCTCACCGTTTATATATTCGACGCCTCGCTCCGTGCCTCTGCCGGTCTCATTCCAATAATTCACGGCAACTGGGCGGCTTGTGTTTGGAAAATAAAATATTGATTCTACTCCCACATTCAATCTATCACTTGCGATTACCCGACATGCCAGCGCTCTTGATATTTTCTGCGCCGCCCCATTCTCAACACCAAGATAACAGCTTTCAATAATGATTGTTGCGTTTGGTGCAAGGATCGATTTTAAATGTTCGAACCGTTCATCATATACGATATCTTGAAGCCTTACTTCACCCTTTTTTTCCATTCTCTTGCCAGGAACCAATTGAATTTTTTGCTCCCCCTCTTTTAATTCTCCTGCATGGGCACCAAAAAGAATGAGGTCTGTACGCGGTGCGTTCCATTTTTTCCTTTGTTGGACAATTTTATACAGGCTTATCTTGTCGAGATATTCAAATGCTTGAAACTGAAAATCACCGCCATGAATACTATAAAATTCATCGAGCATCCTTCCGAGAGGATGATAAAATGAGCCATTGTGATCAACGCGTGGGTAAAGGGTCAATGCTTGCGGCATATCAAAAAATTTGTTTCCGTCAGCAAAATTTTTATATTGCCTCTCAAGCATATTGAATGGATACCGAGCAAAATCATAAATGCCAAAATTTTTGAGGAGCGTTTTGGGGCAGTCACGCAACCCTTCCCTTCCGGATAAAGCCCGCGCCAGGTTCATGGAATTCTCTATGCATTTCCATGCATAATCGGTATTTAATATGTCTGCCACACCGAGCAATAAAGATGCAAACAATTTTGCGGGTTTTACGTTAAGAATAGTTGCAATGGCGGGAATGCCGATTAAGGCATTCACGCATGTTTTAATTGCCTCGCTTTTTTCGGACGCCAATAGTTCAGGATTTGAATTGATTTTACCTACGAGATCATGGTCCGCAAGAATTCCGTAACTCAAGTCACTTATCATGTACGAAAAAAGGGGCGCATTCAATATCGGGCTGCTATTCGTGACGAGATGGCGAAGATTTTCCCCACCCCGTCCCGCGCTTCCCTGCAAGGATTGCAAAAGTGAAGATATATGAAGCGTATGGCCTTTGTCGGCCTTGAGAACGGCGCGAAATAATTCCAGGTCCTGATCGCTCCATACCCGATTGACATTAAGTGAATTGAGATGCGCCAGTCCACTCGCAATTGCCGCTTGTCTTGACGCTTCATCAGGTGCACGCTCAATATTGTGTATCAAAACGATTTTATTTGTTCCATAAATATCTTCTGTATGTGTTGACTGTCCTGGTTCACTTTGCATAAAGGAATATGGGTTGATTCTGATCCTGCTGGTTATTTATCGATTTCACAAAACCTACTTAACCATACTAAAAAATCCTTGCGTTTACAAGGATTCTCTGAAAAAACGAAAAGTGTTCACTCTTCTCCGCATAGTATAAAATTGGCGGCGCCCCCATGCGGATAGCTTGCCATCATATTATTTCACGCTCGCCTCCTCTTCAATAACAAAGAGCGAAAAAGAATGAATGCGTCTCATATATGAAGCGTGCTACGGATCTTCTCCTGGTGTACTCTCCAGCTCTTTCAGGATTTCATGTGCCCTCCGCTCGGCACCATGCCGCAGAACAAATATAAGAGAAGTTGCCGCATACTCATGTGACATTTCGGCATACCGCTCACGTGCCCACATGTGACGCGGATCATTGGGATTACTCTCAATATCATACAGAAGAGATTTTGCTTTATCACTTGCGGTGAGACTACCGTGACAATCACCATGGATATTTAATCCTTGCGGAATGGTCAGTTCATCGAGGCACTGCATCAAGCGATACCAGCTTGTAAGTCCATAGAGACCAATATATGGGAGCACGGTTCGTGAATAGACCATATCAAAAGGCCCGAGCTTTTTTACTTTTTCATTCAGAGCCGACGCTGGGTTTATAAGCGTACGAATATCACCTTCTATGAGCTGCCTCTGGGGTTTGAGATTTTCTGCAAACAAACCAGAACGGGCAAACATAGCGGCCTTTTGATCACTATCGATTCCGTAGGCTTCTGCGCCGAATGCCCGCAACACCTCCGAAAGAGTGCCGAGATCATCACCGAGGATAAGAAGGCGCTTGCCGCGAAGAGCTTTTTCGATATTTTCTTCGAGATTATCTTGGGAGATAAGCCGCCCCTGCAAAAATGATGCCACCAGGTATACTTGCGATCCTCGATCTTTGTGTCCCGCACTAATCGTACTCACGCGATCAGGAAAATACTCTTCAATTGCGGATAGAAGTTTTGTTCGATCGCGCTCTTCTTCCATGCCCCATCCCGCAAGCTCAACAAGTTGTGGAGCTGGCAAGCGTCTTAATCGCTCAAGGAGACTTTGATAGATAGCGGCTAAACGAGGGTCGTTAGGAGTTGAGGAATCTCCTCTGTAATAACTCCATTCACGAATATCAAGAAGATTATAGCTCTCGGGTAGACGCTTTTTGATAATTTCGTTTACAAGACGTTCAAACCTCAAATAATGCTCCACCGCGTGAGGGTATGCCACGTTATTTCCCCTTGTGTCGAGCCATTCGCGATTTTTGTGATCAAAATATAGTTTACCCCGCGTAGTAATGTACGCTCTCGGCCTCGTATCTGTATCGTCAAATATATCAGCTTCTGACTCAAGTCGGATTGGATTGCCCGTGATTGCAAGCACAGCATCTTGCACAGAAAAATTCATCTCATCTTCTCTTCTGCGCTCAATAGGAAGACTTTCCAGGTGAGCCGACTCTGAGTGAGTCGCACCACAAATTGGACAGTTTGTGACTAATTCTTCATGCATATGTTGGATGGTAATACATCCGGCTGTATTCTTCTCTTTATCATCATAATTATGTGAAGAGACACATACTAATTGAACAAAACGATCCACTACAAACTTATCTCTATTGTCTTATCTGTTCCATCTTCTCATGATCAACATCAAGAAGATAAATACCTCGTTTCGGATTTATAGCTGCGCTCCCATCTCGAGATCGAAGTTTCCAGATGTGATTTTCAATGAATAACCGCGGATCCGAAGATGAATCAGCATAACGGAAAAATGTCTGAAAATCCCTCATGGATTGCACGATGTATGCCCATGAATGAAAAATCGATCCCAGATATCGATCATTCTCAGCTTCTCCTGGAATATGCGCACAACTTCTCAGAGTTTCGGTATGGAGTACAAGCGTCTCATCAAATACCGGCAACGCACCCAGATTTGCGAAGAACTTATTCGTACTTCCCATGGGCCATCCATGCCTTCCCTTTGAAAAAAGAAAGGCGATGGTGTTGGAAAGATAAAGCAATGAGAGTGGGATATTGCGCCTCGCGAGATCCTTACCAAGCGCGGGCAATGATTCTCTGCCCGCAACATCTGCTTTAATAACTCGCAGCGCTTTCTCTTCATACATTCGTATAACATGCTCGAGATTCTTTGGTGTTGAAACCCAAGATTGATATGATTTCTGTTTCGACTTATACGAAAGGTAGTGATGGATGACAGGCGGGCCCTTCACGGGAGCCCCATGATCTATGATCGGTGATATGTAAGAATCACCCGCGTTGTTTACAGTTCTGATGGGTAAAAGTAGTCTAGCAGTTTCTCAAGTGGGGTCATATTATCGATTCCTTTGTGTGGTTTCACGGTGTTGTAGAAGTTAATG
>Ga0172375_10005347_pt1 | contig 18570 bp, 20 predicted proteins | sample LakKiv1m_FD_114537 | JGI IMG/M metagenome (GOLD analysis project Ga0172375, IMG submission 114537) | Freshwater microbial communities from Kabuno Bay, South-Kivu, Congo - kab_092012_11.1m | ecosystem: Environmental > Aquatic > Freshwater > Lake | place: Democratic Republic of the Congo...
AAATCTGGTAAATCCTATACAGCTGAATTTTTGAAGAAAGTATTGAATCCCGGATAAACAAGTGATATATTCAGCTATTAACTAAAAACGGAAAACTAAAAAAGAAATCCATGAAAAGTAAAAAAATCATATTTGTTAGTTTAGTTGCGGCTTTGTGTTTTGGTGTTTTTGCGAACTGCAATGCCCAGGATGCGTCTAAAGAGGAAGAGTCTTTATTTGTAGCTAAAAAGGCTTTCGAAGATGGTTTTTATGATGTGAGCCTTGGCCTTCTGGAAAGGTTCCTGAAAAATTATCCTAACTCCAGCAAAAATACTCAGGCTCAGTTGCTGATAGGAGAATGTTATTTTCACCAGAACAGGTTTTTGGATGCTTTAGAGAAATTTAACAGCATTGTGGATGATTCCAACGGTAAAGAGATAAGGGATGAGATATACTACTGGATAGCAGAAGTTCATTTTAAAGGAAATAATTTTTCTAAATCAGCCGAGTATTATCAGAGAATTATTAATGATTATCCTAAGTCTGTTTATCTGCCGGCAAGTTACTATTCTCTTGGCTGGAGCCAATTCCAGGACAAGCTTTTCGATAAAGCTTTATTGAATTTTTTAATCGTTGAAGAGAGATTCCCTAAAGAAAGTTATGCCCAGGATGCTTCTTTAAAAATTGTTGAGTGCTTATATAATCTTAAAGATTATAACCGGCTGAAAGATAAAATAAAAAATTATCTTAAAATCTATAGTAAGGATTCAGAAAAAGTTTCATATTTTTATTATTATCTTGCCGAGGCGGATTATTACCTGAATAATCTCGATGCGGCTTTTGATGAGTATTCAAAGGCATTTTCTTTAAGTGCAGATGATAAGATTAAAACGATGTGCCGGCTGGGGATGGGATGGTCAAGCTTGCGTTTAAAAAAATATCCTGATGCTGAAAAGAATTTTTCGGAAATTCCGCTGGAAAATTTAGATAAGAATACTTTAAGCGTATTGTTGCTCGGGAAGGCAGCACTAAAGACGGAGACTAAGTTATTTGATCAAGCAAAGGATGTTTATAAGCAATTGATTGAATCTGCTCCTGATAAAACAGTTCAGGTCCAGGGGTACTTAGGCCTGGCAGAAACAATGTACAATTTGGGCGAATATAAAAAAGCCGTAGATATTTATAAAGAATCGATCGGCAAGATAACAGATGATATGCCGCAGGAGATAATAGACAAACTGCATTATGGTTTGGCTTGGGTATATCTTAAGGAAGGTGATTTCAAACAGGCGATTGAAGAATTTAAAAGAACAGCTAAGGTAAGCGATGACAAGGTTATTAAGGTTTCAGCGCTTTGCCAGATTGGGGATGCTTACCAGGATTCAGGCGATTATAATAAAGCCATCGAAACTTACGACAGTATTTTAAAAAATTATCCCGATAATTTTTATTCCGATTATGTGCAGTATCAACTTGGGCTTACTATGCTTAAGCTTTCAAATTACGATGCTGCTATCTTGGCTTTTAAAACTTTAAAAGCTAATTTTCCCAATTCAAAATTATTAGATGATGCATCTTATGCTATAGGTTTGACTTATTTTCAAAGGCAGGATTATCTTGCTAGTAAGGAATCTTTTGAATCCTTTGAAAAAGAGTTTAAGGATAGTAATTTAAGGCAGCAGGCGCTATATTTATTGGGTTCAAGTTTGTATAATTTAGGGAAGTTTCAGGAAGCGATAGACGTTTTTAAAAATATTATCAGGTTTTATAATCAAGATACGGAGTTATGCCAGAAAGCTGAATATGAGATAGCCGATTGCCTTTACCGGATGGGTAATGAAAAAGAAGCGATGTCCAGGTTTAAGCTTTTACGCGCCAAATATCCTGATTCCAGCCTTACCCCGGAAGTAATGTGGTGGTTGGGAGAGTATTATTATAGGCATAATGATTTAAACCTTGCGCGCAGGTATTTTTCATCGCTTATACAGGATTTTTCAAAAAGTAATTTAGTTTCCGATGCTTATTATGCATTAGGTGCAAGTTATGCGGAAGAATCCAGGCACGATGAAGCCATTTTGAATTTTAAAAAAGTAATTGAATTGGGGAAGTCAGATCTGGCAGCAACCGCAGCTATAGCTATTGCCGATATATATTTAAAGCAGGAAAAATTTGATGCAGCGCTCAGTACTTATAAAGACGTCCTTAATGATAGCCAGAATCTGACTCATTTAATCTATCCTAAGATAGCTGATGTGTATTACAGTATGGGTAATTTTGAGGAAGCGGTGAATTATTATAAAAAAAGTCTGGATCTAGTCCCTGCCAGGGAGATGAGCAGTATACAGTTTAGAATTGCGGAGTGCAGGCAGGCAGAGGGAAATCTTAATGAAGCTGTTGAAGAATATTTAAAGACTTCTTATGTTTATTCTGAGAATAATGATTTAATGGTTAAGTCTTTATTAAGGGTAGCTGCAATATATGAAGACAAAGAAAACTTTAAAGAGGCTTTAAAAATATATAAAAGGATAGCTTCTTTGGCAGTACCAGAGGCTAAGTTTGCCATTGAAAAGGCGGAATCTTTAAAATCAAAAATTAAATAATCCGTTTAGAGAAGAGGGGAAAAATATGGAATTTACAAATTTAAGTTTCTGGCAGTTAATTTTACTTGCCGGCCCGATTATGTGGCCCATTTTACTTTGCTCGGTTTTTGCTTTTGCGATTATCTTTGAAAAGCTGTATTTTTTACATAAAATCCGGGTGGATATTCAGGAATTATTAAGTGCAATAACAGTTAAAATAAAAAGGCATGAGATTAAAGATGCGTTGGAGTTATGCGATAAAGTGAAAAGCCCGGTTACTCAGATACTTAAAGCGGGAATTCTAAAGTATGACCGCAGCCGTCCTCAGATTATAGAGGCAATCGAGGATGCTTCGCTTTATGAGGTGCCGAAGCTTGAAAAAAATCTTCCTTTGTTGGCGGCAATAGGCCATATTGCGCCTCTTTTAGGATTTTTAGGTACAACTTTGGGTATGATTAAGTGTTTTCAAATAATACAGGTAAGAGCTAGCATGTCTTATTCAGTTACGGTTGGGGATTTGGCAGGGGGTATCTGGCAGGCGCTTATTACCACGGTGGCTGGATTAGTCGTGGCTATACCGGTATTTCTTGCTTATAACTATTTTGTTAACCGCGTTAATCAGCTTGTCTTGGAGATGGAAAAAACCGCCACAGAGCTGGTTAATTTTATCAACGAGTAAGGTTTTGGTATGCGTTTTAAAAAACACCTTGAGTTTGAATACGGGTTCAAAAATTTAGAAATTGTATCTTTGGTAAACTTACTTTTTCTTGTTTTGTTATTTTTTGTTGTTATTTTAAATTTTGTTGCTGAGCCGGGCATAAGGCTTAGCCTGGGGCAAGTTTTTACCGGGGAATCTTTGCTGCGCGGCAATGTTGAAATTTCTTTGCCGGATAATAAATCGATAATTGCCGGGGGAAGAAATGTCTCTGATGAGGAGTTATCGGAAATGTTAAAATTTTCCGGACTTCATAAACAATCAGTATTGATTAAAACCTCCCGTCAAACCTCTTTGGAAAAAGTGATTGCTATTATGAATAAATGCAGGGACAGAGGAGTCAAGCAGGTAAATATTGTAACTGATAACAAATGAAAAACCCACTATTTTCCAAAGGAATGATTATTTCTCTTGCCGGGCATTTAGCCGCGTTTAGTATTTTTAGTTTTTCTTTCGGGAACATTTTGGAACTCCCAAATTATAATTTTGGTGGTTCAGTTTTAGCTGTCCGAGATTTGACAAATCCGCTTTTGGGCAGTTTCATTAATATCAAACACAAGCCGATTACCATTTCCGCAGAAACTAAAATCAGCTCATCATTTGCGAGCAGGTCAGCAAGTAATGAAACTAAACTGCCTATTTTTCAGTTAAAGCCGCAGGTTGCCCTTATAAATAATAAGGAAAAACCTGTTTTTGTAAAGCCTGCGGGCAGTTTTTCAAGAGCCCAAAAAAGGGCGGCGATTATTTTTTATCCGCAGTTGCCAAGGTCTTTTATTGTCTATTTTCAGGATAGGCAGACTGTTCATATCGAGCTTAATTTTAACATAACTTCAAACAGGTCAATAAATTCAGTTATAGTACAGAGAAAAATTTCTTCCGGTAATCTGGATGCTGATCTTTTAAGTGCCCGGTATATTAGCCGGTATCTTTTTATGCAACAGGGGCGCTTTCCTTTAAACAGCGAACAGACTGTCAAAATTGACCTTTCTACCAAAAATCAATAATATATGCTAAATCTTGATTTTTCCTGGACTTGCGCTATATATTCTATAATAATATTGGGGCTTATTTTTTTTATGTGGATTTTAGGCAGGGAAAAGAAAAGTAAAGATTTGTCTTTGGATAAAAAATTCATATGGTTCTGCAGCGTATGTACCTATACGTATGTAAATACAAAAGAAGAATTAATATCAATCTGTCCTCGCTGTGGAAGTTATAATAAAAAGTAGTTGATTCTTAATGGCGATATGTTATATATTATATAAGGGTATACAAATAAAGTAATTATATACGGAGGTGTAAAATGATTACTGAAATTGGCATAGTTGCTGGAGAAATTTGGCATTATTTAGATCAGCATGGTGAAGTTTCTTTGTCCGCTTTGGTTAAGGGGATAGAAAAGTCGAGGGACAATATTTTAATGAGTCTTGGCTGGCTGGCCAGGGAGGGGCACGTTATAGTTGTGTATACCTCAGGAGATTACAAGGTCTCTCTAAGAAAGAATGCTTAAAATAATAGCTAATAAAAAGGGTGTAGCTGTATACCTTGTTATGAGTATGATCATTGCTGTGGTAATTATTGCCGGCGCAGTGATGAATATTATGCTGAATCAGTCCAGGCGTACGCAGCATAGTGTAGGCCGTATACAGGCTTATTATGCTAGCCAGGCAGGCTTATTTTATGCTATGGAAAAGATGCGCCAAGGCAGCTGGGTTGCAGGATCAGATTGTCTCCCTACTTCCGTACCATTATGTAGTTATACTTTTGCCGCAGATGATTTTTATCCTCCATCGATTGATGGGAACCAGGTATTTATTATTATAAGAAAAAATGGGACTTCTGGCTGCAATAGTTCTTCTGTTCCGCCTCCTCCAAATGGATCAAATTGTATTAGCGTGAAGACCACCTATACCTCTTCCTAACTCTCTATAATAGTATAATCTAAGTAAGTTTAAGTAAGTCTATAATAATATTAATAAAAAAACAGTTGACAAATATAATTGCTTATGTTCTAATATAAAAAAAGAATAAGGATTATAAAAGAACAAAGGTAAATATGGCAAGATTAATTGATGTTGACGAGTTGGCAGAGTACCTGAAGCTTAAAAAGCAGACAATTTATAATTGGCTGTCTGATGGCAAAATTTCAGGAATTAAAGTCGGAGGAGTCTGGAGATTTGACCGCGAGGAAGTTGATAATTGGCTTAAGAGTAAGAGAAGGCTGACTAAACCCGGAGATAGCCAATGAATTCCTTAGGTATATATTTTAGCCAATTAGGGATTAATTTTGTAGAAGTAAAAGGAAAAAAAATACTCAGCAGCGTACAGATTCCTTCTTCAGCTTATGCAGGTACCGGTGTTGAGGATAAGGTTTCAGAAGAGCTTAAAATAGTCGCTATTTTTAAAGATGAGTTACGTAAAAACAAAGTAACTGCAAAAGAAGCAAACATATGCCTTTCCGCTACAGATTTGATAATCCGCACTTTCGAAATACCTATTCTGCCGGCAAATGAAATTGCCAATGCTGTTAATTTTGAAGCAAAAAAATATCTGCCTTTTAAATTAGAAGAACTTTTTTTCAGTTATCAGATTCTGCTTGATAAAGTCAGCCGTAAGAATTTTGTTTTATTCCTCGGATTAAAAAAGGATATTCTCGAAAAATATATTTCCATTATGAAACAGCTGGATATGAGGATTATTGGTATTGAGTATTCAGCTTTTAGTTTGCTCAGGTTTATTCCATTGAATAAAATGAGCGATAAAGGTCTGATGGGGATAATAAGCCTTGATTATAAAGAAGAACTCAGCGCGGATTTTACAGTGATTGAAAACGGGTTTCCTTTATTTGCAAGGGATATCAGATTGCCTAATCTGGCACAGGAGTCTGCTGAGTCAGGCAAAGATGAATTCGGAATGGTTGTGGAAAAATTTAAAACAGAGTTGAGAATATCTCTCGATTATTATAATAGAAAATTTCCGGCAAAAAAGATCGAACAGCTTGTTCTTATTGACAGATCAGAATTCAGTGAAATTCTCGAGAATTTTGCTAAGGAACTTAAAATAACTTTTAAAAGCATTGATCCATTTAAGATTTCCGGTAAGGCCGATGGGTATGCTTTTTTAAAAGCTTACAGCGCTTCTTTATTTGCGACTGCAAAATCACCCATTAAGACCAATATAATCACTAGCTGGGAAAGATCCAAGCAAATCAAGGAATTAAGCCAAAATCCTACGGAAATTTTAAGCTTGTTTTTCTCTGATTTCAAGCTTAACCCTAAAATACTTGCATTGGCAATTTGTATCGCGGGGTCTGGATTATTGGTCGGGCTGATGCAGAAGCTGCCGGTTGAAAAGGAGATCCAGGATATCACTAAGTTAAGACCAAAAGTTATTTCAGTTGATCCCAAGTTAGGCGTAGGGGAGCTCGATAGTGCTTTAATCAAGAATTTATCTGATATAAAAGTAATGGATAATGTTTTAAAAAAGCAGCTGTATTTAACCCCAAAATTATCGCTGATACCAACTTTTATAAAGCCTGGCACTTGGCTGACTAAGCTTTCTTTCGAAACTACTGAAATAGGTTTAAATTTTTATTTGGAAGGCTTGGTTTATTTGCAGGATAGCTCAAAGGAGCTTGAAGCTGTAAATCAATTTTTTATCAATCTGAAAAATAGCCCTGATTTTAATAAAAATTTTAAAAATTTGATAGTTGATTCTGTTGAATCAAAAAAAATCGGCGATACGGTTGTTACCTCTTTTGCAATTAAGGGAACTAACTAAATTTAAGGAAAAAATGGAAATATCGGTAATAATAAATTATAAGAATAAAATTATTAACGGAGGCATAATTTTACTGGCAGTTATTATTGGTTATAATTTGTATTCTGGCCAGGCTAAAACAGTGGATTCTTTAAAAGGTAACAAGGAAACAGAGTTAAAGAGAAACGAGATTCTTAATGGTATCAGCACTTCCGAGAATCAAATATCAAAATATAAAAATTTTGTGAACAAGAAAGATGTATCTTCGCTTATAAATTCACTGGCAACATTGGCTAATAATGCAAAAGTCAAAATCGCTTCAGTTAAACCATTAGGTGTGATAGATTTTCCGGTATATACAAAATCTCAGTTCCAGTTACAGATAAATGCTCTTAATTTTGCAGTTTTGGGGAAGTTTATCAGTGATTTGGAAAATAGCGATGATATTTATACGGTTGATGCAATTACTATATTTCCTGTGTCAGCCAGTGCCGAAAGGCCTGAGGTCGAATCTAATCAGAAAGAGAAGCTTTCGGCCGAAATGAAGGTAAGCACAATTTTATTTAAATGATGAGTAATTTAAAAACCATATTAATTTTAATAGCTTTGATTTTTTTATTTGCTTTGGAGGCTTATTCTCAGCAACAGCCAACCAATGACTTTAGGCTGAAAGTTATTTTTAACGCCGAAAAATTCAGGGATCCTTTTGAGAGTTATGTTTCTGAAAAAACGCCTCTTCAGGACGAATCGAAACAGCCTATTCAGGAAGAGGCTGTAGAAGAACCGAAGCTGGATGTTTCAGGGATTATTTGGGGAGGAAAGACCCCTTGCGCAATAATAAATAACAAAGTTTTAAAAGAAGGCGATACGTTAGATGATGTAAAAATAAATAAAATTACCAAAGAGGGTGTTAAGGTATTATATAAACGCAGGGAATTTTTACTTTCAACGCCTGCTAAATCAGGTTCTTCAGAATAGACTAATCCTTGGAGGAGGGAAAATGAAAAATAAAATCGTATTATTTTTAGCTTCAGTTTTTGTTATGACTTGGGTATTGAACCTTAATGCCGAAGAAGATATATTTGTTCCCGATCCGGAGTTAACTATTTCTATGGATTTTCAGGATGCCAATCTCAAAGATATTCTCAAGGTATTTTCTATTCAATCTGGGATGAATTTTATTGCATCGCAAGCTGTACAGGATAGAAAAGTGACTCTTTTTCTGGACAAGGTTCCGATTAGGGAAGCTATGGATAAACTTTTTAAGGCCAATAATTTATTCTACGATTTAGATAAAAAGTCCAATATAATTATTGTCAAAGACTGGGGTTCTCCTCAGGTAGAAACTGTAACTAAGGTTTTCTATCTTAAGCATGCCACAGTTTTAACAGGCTCACTGGAAACTGAGAGGAAAAATTATCTGGCTCCGGAAAGCACAACTGGCGGAGCAGGCGGCTCATCTTCTGATTCTTCGTCAGGTAGCGGCAGCGGTTCTGGCGGTGGTGGCGGTGGTGGCGGCGGTGGTGGCGGCGGGTCTTCAGGTAATGAAGAAGAAACCGGAATTACAAGTGTAATAAAGAAACTCATTTCAGAGAATGGCTCTGTTATTGAAGACGGCAGAACTAATAGTCTTATTGTAACAGACATACCTAGTCGAATGACGATAATCAGTCAGACAATAGCTGCTTTAGATGTTTCTGTACCTATGGTAATGCTTGAAGTCGAAATGATTGATGTCAGTAAAAATGTGGTTGATAAAATAGGTTTTGACTGGAGTAATGCTGGTTCTTATTCTATTCAGATCGCCAGCGCTTCAATGGGCACATTTTTTCCTCTTGGGGGTTTGGCTCCTGCAGGTGCCAGTAAAGGAACTTTTGCTCCGGGCCAATTGAGTTTTCCCTCAACTTTAAAAGTGATTTTTGATTATTTAACTACTCAAACTGATACTAAATTTCTCGCCAGGCCGAGAATTATGACTTTAAATAACCTGACAGCAGAAATCAAGATTTCAACCAATGAATCCGTTGGGGTAAAGTCTACTACTGCTTCAGCAGGAGGTTCTTCGGGGACAACTACCCAGGAAGCGGAAAGAGCGCCAACAGGAGTTATTTTAAGAGTTACTCCTCAGATTGACGTAGATAATGGTGAAATTACGATGTTTATTTATCCCAAAGTGGCCGAAGCTATCGCGGGCAATAAAATCTCAACACCTGATGGTGATTTTACATTTAGGGATCCTGAAGAGAGAAGCACAAAATCAGTGGTGAGAATAAAAGACGGTGAAACGGTAATCTTAGGCGGATTAATCCGTAATGAATTTACCCAAAACGAACAGAAATTACCAATATTGGGAGATATTCCTGTTTTTGGTTCTTTATTCAGGCATAAAGGCGGCACAACGATAAAGATAAGAAACGTGAATTATTAGTTTTTATTACCCCACATATTATTAAAGATAAGAATGCCGAGATTGCTATGACTGGAAAATTATCTATTCCGGAAAGGGAGCAGAGTACTGTTACAGGTGCCAGCAGGCAGGCAGCAATTTCTTCGGTTCTTAACACATTTGATAAAAATAAAAGATAATGTCTAAAGAAAAATATTTAAGGTTAGGTGAACTTTTAGTTCAGGAAGGGCTCATTAACAGCGCTCAGCTTGAAAAGGCTATCACGATGCAGCGCAGTGAAGGTGGGCGTTTGGGTGAGATTTTAATCAAGTCTGGGATGGTTAAAGAAGATCAGATGGTGGCTGTTTTGGGTAAACAGTTAAATATACCATATTTTTCTTTAGGCACAGGCATGCTTAAGCCTGCAGCTAACCAGGGCTTGGAGAATCTTATTCCGCAGGATTTTGCTCTGAAAAATTCAGTAATCGTGCTTTCGCGTACTTTAAATTCTCTTACTATAGCAATGTTTGATCCTTTGGATATAATACTGCTTGATAACTTAAAGAGATTGACTGGCTGCGATATTAATTCGGTAATTGCGACTAAATCTGATATTCAGAAAGCTATTGAAGAGTTTTACGGTAAGACTGCTATGTTCCAGGAGGCTGTTGATGCTTCTTATGATTCCGGGTCTTTGGCTGCTTCCAGGGCGGAAGCTGAAATGGAAACCTCTGATGAATCAGAGCTTAGTTTGGATAAGCTTATTGCCCGGGCAGAAGAAGCTCCGGTTGTTAAATTAGTGGATTTGATTATTCGCCAGGCTATAGATGAAAGAGCCTCGGATATTCATTTGGAGCCATTCAAAGACAGGATTTCTTTAAGGTACCGTATCGATGGAAAACTTTATGAAATTTCTCCTCCTGCAAGGCATCTGCACATGGCTATTGTTTCGCGTATAAAAATTTTAAGCAAGCTTGATATAGCCGAGAAAAGGCTTCCTCAGGATGGCGCTATTACTGTTAAGATCGATAATCGTCCGATAGACATAAGAGTTTCTACTGTGCCGACAATTTTTGGAGAAAAGGCTGTTTTGAGGATACTTGATAAAGGTTCTATTGTGTTGGAGCTTAATCAAATGGGGTTTGAGGGTAAGCAGTTAGAAGCTATGCGCAAATCAATGAATTCACCTTATGGGTTAATACTTGTTACAGGGCCTACAGGTAGTGGTAAATCAACTACTTTATATGCCATCTTAAATGAAATAAAAGATCCTACAAAAAATATAGTAACTGTTGAAGATCCAGTAGAATATAAATTAGATGGAATTAATCAGGTGCAGGTTAAGCCGGAGATAGGGCTTACTTTTGCCAATGCTTTGAGAAGTTTTTTAAGGCAGGATCCGGACATAATGCTTGTAGGAGAGGTGAGGGATTTAGAGACTGCTCAGATATGTATTCGCTCTGCTTTGACTGGGCATTTGGTCTTAAGTACTCTTCATACTAATGATGCTCCTTCGGCAGTAACTCGTCTGGTAGATATCGGTATTGAACCTTATATGGTAGCTCCTTCATTATTACTTATAGTGGCGCAAAGGTTGATTAGAAAATTATGCCCGCATTGCAAAGAAGCTTATGAACCTAATCAGACTGAATTAAGAAGCATTAAGTTAAAATCAGATTTAATTTACCGTCCTAAGGGTTGCCCTGAATGCGGTCATCTGGGTTATAAAAGCAGGGCTTGTATTGCCGAAGTTATGCATGTAACCGAAGAATTGCGGGATTTAATTAATCAGCGTGCGTCTTTTCAGAAAATCAGAGAGGTTGCCCGTTCGCAGGGTATGCAGACATTAAATGAAGCTGCTTTAAAAAAAGTTGAAGAGGGTATTACTTCTTTGGAAGAAGCGCTTTCAATTACTATTGGAGGCGATAATGCCTAAGCTTTTTTATGTGGCCAGAGATTCTTCAGGGAAAAAAGTAGTTGGCTCCGAGGAGGTTGCAAGCCAGGATGATTTAATCGCTCATTTACAGGCCAAAGGCTTGATTGTTGTCAGTATTCTTCCCGAGGATAAATATTCAAAAATTCCGGTTGCCAAACAGCCAAAAGAAGAGAAGAGTAAAGCCAGAAAAATGCATGGCAGCGTTACCGAAGCGGATCTGGTCGTGTTTTGCCGTCAATTATCCACTCTTCTGGGTGCTGGCGTTACTATCTTAAAAAGTATCGAAATTATTATAAAACAGGTGGGAAGTCGGAAACTGCAGTCAGTTTTACAGACTATGATTAAAGATATGGAAGCAGGTTTAAGCTTACATGAGGCAATGGGAAAGCATCAGAAAGTTTTTTCTCAACTTTGGGTTAACTTAGTTGAAAGCGGTGAAGCAAGCGGAAATTTAGCTGTAGTTCTTAACAGGCTGGCAAGTTATCTGGAGAGGAATTCTGAATTCAAGAAAAAAATAATTTCTGCCCTTATTTATCCGGCAATTTTGTTTTTAGCTGGTATGGGGGCGTTGCTATTTATTACTTTTAAGATTATTCCTACTTTTTCTGCTTTGTTCCAAAGTTTTAAAGTTAAGATGCCGCCTTTAACATTGGCTTTAATGATATTTAGTGATCTTGTGAGGAAATATTCATTAGCCCTTATTATAGTATCGGCAGTGGTATTTTTCTTTATAAGAAAATATATTCAGACAAAACAAGGCCGGAAAGCTTATGAACAAATCATGCTTAATCTTCCTGTAATAGGAGATTTTTTTCATGCTGTAGCAGTAGAAAAGTTTTCTTCTGAAATGTCTACGCTTATAGAAAGCGGCGTTCCAATACTTTATTCCCTTGAAATAGCTGAACATAGCGTGGGAAGCGTGATTTTATCTGAAATAATCCATAAAATTAAGGATAATGTAAGAGAAGGCCGGCCTTTAAGCCAGCAGCTGGAAAAAAGTGGATTTTTTGAACCTATGGTTGTACAAATGGTGGCTGTTGGCGAGGAAATTGGTGAACTTTCGTCTATGTTCAAAAAAATAAATGAATTTTATGAAGATTATGTTGAAACTTTTCTTACCCGAATTACGGCAATGTTTGAACCGATTATGCTTATTTTTATGGGCTTAATTATAGGTATTATGATTATGGGGATGTTTTTGCCGATATTCCAAATAGCAAAGATGGGTAGCTAAAACTTGACAAGCCATTTTTTTTAATATATTATTATTACAGGGGATAGAAGATTTTATTTTTTACAGGTAGGTATCGTTTTAATAGGGTTAACCAATAAAAGGAGGAGTTACAAATGAAAAAGGGTTTTACGCTGGTCGAACTTATTATAGTTGTTATCATAATTGGTGTATTGGCAAGCATAGCATTGCCTCAGTATACAACTGCGGTTGAAAGAGCAAAGGTTGGTAAAGCTAAATCTGTTTTAGGTTTGATAGTTAGTGCGGAAAAGATGTACGCTGCCGAACACAACAATGCTTTTGTCGCTTGTGCTAACGAAGCAGCTGTAACCACAAGTCTCGGGACATATATTGATGTTGCTAACTCTATGGCTGATCCTGAATGGACCTATATTGCAGCTGCTACTGGTACAGCTACAGCTACCAGGGTAGGCGGTGGTACAGCTTATACAGGAAAGACTGTAACTTTGGATGTTTCGGGTACTTATGCTGGTGATCATCCATTAAAGTAGGTAATTGATGAATATAGAAAAAGGCTTTTCTTTAGTTGAGCTGATAATAGTTTGCGTGATAATCGGTGTATTAATGTCAATAGCTATGCCTACTTTTTTTGCAACCCGTGAAAAAGCTCTTGATAATGAAGCTAAAGCAAGCTTAAGGCTTATACAGAGTGCACAGAAAGCCTATCGTATGGAAAATGGCGGTTATATCGCTTGTACTACTACAGGTGGAGTTAATACCAGTTTGCGTTTATATCTGCCTACCGGGGCTTCTAGGAGTTGGAATTATAAAGTTGACGGTGTTGATGCAACAAGTTTTGTTGACAAAGCCAAGAGAACAAGTGATTCCAGGGTTTGGTGTATGAATCAGGGTGCAGATACAGCAACTAGCTGTACCTGGTGATATCTTTAAAAAAGGCGCCTTTCTTAAATAGGAAGGCGCCTTATTTTTTTTATGAATAAAAAAGGTGTAACTTTACTAGAAATTTTAGTTGCGACAGTAATCCTGGGCATGGTTATGTCGGGATTAACCGCGATTTTTATTGCCAGTAAAAGATGGACAATGCACAGCCGTTGGCGCGTAACTGCTGGAGAGGTTTCCAGGGATTTTTTGGAGCCGCTTTTAAGAGAGGTGAGAGCTCAAGAAAGTTCAGCTGGCGCGAATGATGGATGGGATCAGGCTAATAATCTTTTGCGTGGAGGTAGTTATTCAACAAGCAAAACAGCTGGCAGCAAAGCGTATACCGGAACTTATACTAACAGTAATATTGCAATCGGCAGTGGCTCTGTCCGAAAAGTTAAGCTTAATCTTGGCTGGCAGGAAGTACAATAATGAATAAAAAGAATATCCTTGCAATGAGTTTGATTGAGTTGATTGTTGCTATGGCTCTTTTGTCTGTTATCGTGCTTGCTTTTTCCAATATTCAGCTATTTTCACATGTACAGTTGTGGAATGCGGATATTCAATCAAGGCTTCAGAATGATGTTAATCTTGTTTTAGATCACATGCATAAGAATATCAGTAAGGCAATAGGTTCACGGGCTGTCTTGCCATCGACAGCTGTTATTGATACTACAGCTATTTCGGGTGATCCTGCTATAAAAGTTAAGGTAGATAGCGGTACTGGAGTACCAGCAGCGGGCCACTGGATTGCTTATCGTTATCGTACTGGAGCAACAGCCAGTAGGTATGAAATTTGGTATTATTGGGATACAGCTGGCACGGGTGAGCATCATGAAACACTTGCAAAAAATATTTCTTTTTTTAATGTTGCTACAGGTGATAATTATGTTGCAGTAAGAATTGCGGCAAGGCCTTCTGCTGGCTCTGCGGTAAGCCAGGACAATCCAGAAGTGGAGTTGTCTACTACGATAAACCTTCCTATGGTCAGTTTGAAATAATTTTAACTATTCTTTAATTGTAAAAAATATTAAATTGTGTTAAATTTATAACATAGGTTTTATTATAATAATTTTTTGTCTCTTTGTGTTTTTTGTGAGACGCTGCAATAAAGAATAGATTTGGGGCTGTAGCTCAGTTGGGAGAGCATTTCGTTCGCAACGAAGGGGCCGGGGGTTCGACTCCCCCCAGCTCCACCAACTCTTTCATTTTATGAAAGAGTTGGTGGATGCCAAAAACAATGTGTTTTTGGCGCCACTCCTAAATGAAGGGTGGATATTAAAGCGAGCGTAAAAAACCGCGACAAGCGGTTTAGCGAGTGTAGTATCAAACGTGCCGTGCATCATGAGGTGGTAAGCCGAATGAGCGGAATACACCGTCAACACTTCGTAGTAATTAAGTAGTTGTATTAACGCTTAGAGAAGCTATGAAAAAATTGCTTTTGATAATCATATTTTTACTTATATCAGCCTCCGTATTATTTTCCCAGACTAAACTTAAAGAAGCTCAATTTTATAAAAAACTTTCTGATAAACTGCTTCAGTGCCAGCTTTGTCCGCGCCAGTGTGTTATTTCCGACGGAAAAAGAGGGTATTGCGGGGTCAGGCAGAATCAGGATGGCTCGTTATATACTTTGGTTTATGGAAGGCCTGTTTCAATTCATATTGATCCTATAGAAAAGAAGCCTTTGTTTCACTTTTTTCCGAAGTCCCGGGCTTTTTCCGTAGCTACTACTGGCTGCAATCTTAAATGTAAATTTTGCCAAAATTGGGAGATTTCACAGGCAAAGCCGGAAGAAGTGGAGTATATTTATCTTGAACCTGAGGATTTAATCAGAAGAGTTAAAGAGAACGGATGTTTTGTTATTGCTTATACTTATACTGAGCCAACGATTTTTTATGAATATATGATTGAAACTGCAAAACTGGCCAGAGAAGCAGGCATTAAAAATGTCATGCATTCTAATGGCTATATTAATGAGAAGCCTTTGAGGCAGCTGGCTAAATATTTGGATGCTGCTAATATCGATTTAAAAGGGTTTAAGGATGAGTATTATGTTAAGCTTACTGAAGGGCATTTAGAGCCGGTATTACGGTCTCTTAAGATATTAAAGGAAGAAGGGGTGCATATAGAAATAACAAATTTAGTTTTGGCTGGTTTTAATGACGATGATAGCACTATCAGGCAGATGTGTTTATGGATAAAAGATAATTTAGGTCCAGATACTCCGTTGCATTTTTCCCGCTTTTTCCCAATGTATAAGCTTTTGAGTGTTGTAGCTACTCCTGTAGAGACTTTAGAGAGGGCAAGAAAAATAGCTTTGGATAGCGGTTTAAGGTATGTTTATATTGGTAATGTTGCTGGAAGTCCTTATGAGAATACGTATTGTATTAAATGCGGGAAGCTTTTAATTGAACGAAAAGGTTATTTTATCGAAGAAATAAATATTATCGATGGAAAATGTAAGTTTTGCGGCCAGGAGATTAGCGGTGTGTGGAAATAAAATTATTTGTTTGGCAGTATTGTTTTTAAATTTTAATTTTCTTGTTTGGGCGCAGGAGATTAAGCAGCCTAATGTCGCGGGAAGTTTCTATCCAGCTGACTCTCGTGAGCTGGCCTCAATGATTGATAATTTTTTAGATAATGCCAATCCTCGGGCCCCTAAAGGGAGTATTTTTGGGATAATTGTTCCCCACGCAGGATTAGGATTTTCCGGGCAAACAGCGGCTTTTGGTTATAAACTTATCAAAGACAAAGCATATAAAACTGTAATTATTTTAGCCCCCAGCCATTATTATTCTTTTAATGGAGTTTCGGTTTACAGGCAGGGAAAATTTAATACCCCACTTGGTAGTGTTGAAATTGATAGCGATTTTACGCAAAAATTGCTGGATAAGGATAAAGATATAATTTTTGATCAAGAAGCTTTTGCGAAGGAGCACTCTGTAGAAGTTGAAGTGGTATTTTTGCAAAGAGTGCTTAAGGATTTTAAAATTGTTCCTGTAGTTATGGGGGATTGCGACTTGACTGTTTGCCAAAAATTTGCTGATATGCTTAAAGAAATTATCCTGGATAGGAATGATGTTTTGATTGTTGTTTCTACAGATATGTATCATGGGTATGATTATGACGAGGCTGATGTAATAGACGGGCTTACGCTTGAATATTTAAAAAATATGGATTCACGCGGGTTATACTACGGCCTCAGAGAAGGAAAACTGCAATTATGCGGCGGATTTCCTGCGGTTACTGCAATTTTATTGTCCAAAAGCTTAGGCCATGAAAAACTTGATGTTTTAGACCATACAAATTCCGCAGTTGTTACTGGCAAGAAGGTAAAAGGTAATTGGACGGTGGGATATTCAAGTTGTGTGATCGATAAACCCGAAAGCGAGGATAAGAACATGCTTAGCGTTGAACAGAAGAAAAAGCTTCTTGATATCGCCAGAAGTTCGTTGGAGCATTATTTAAAAACTGGCAAAAAATTACCCCTAGAGGAAACTGATCCTGTATTGCAGAAAGAGATGGGAGCATTTGTTACGCTTAATGAAAATCATGATTTAAGGGGTTGTATAGGTAATATTGTGGGAAGACAGCCTTTATACCTGACTGTCCGGGATATGGCAGTTGAATCCGGGATAGGAGATCCTAGATTTTCTCAGGTTAAACTTTCAGAACTTAAAGATATTGAATTTGAAATTTCTGTTTTATCACCACTGGAAAAAATTGATTCAGTTGATAAAATTGAGATGGGTAAGCATGGAGTATTGGTTAAGAAGGGTTTTAATAGCGGTGTTTTTCTGCCTCAGGTTGCCACTGATACTGGTTGGACAAAAGAAGAATTTTTGTCTAATCTCTGCTCTCAAAAGGCTGGTTTAAAGTCTGATGCCTGGAAAAATAAAGATACAGAAATATATATATTTACAGCTGAGGTGTTTTCGGAGAATGATTTTAAATAATAATTTAAATAATAAATGGTTTACTGGGATATTTTCCTCTTAGGGGTTACTTTTAGCTCTACAGCTTGTATTGCCAGCTGTGGACCATTAATCCTTTCTTACAATATCGGTACTAATAAAAATACCTCTAGAGGATTTTTGTCGTATTCATTATTTTCTTTTGCTAGGATAGCGGTTTATCTGATATTAAGTTGTTTGGTTTTTATGGCCGGTAAACTAATTACCCGGGATATTGAGCCTGTATTTTTTAAATACATATATTTATCAGGCGGTTTTTTTATTCTTACTGTCTCGGTATTGTTGGCTATTGGTAAAAATATAAAATTTAATTTTTGTAACTATTGGTACAACAAACTGTTCTTTAAGGATAATAAAAATATTATTATTTTAGGTATTATTATGGGGCTTTTGCCTTGTGCCCCGCTTTTAGCTTTTTTTTCTTATGCGGCTTTGGTATCCAAAACCTTATTGGAGTGTTTTATTCTGACATTTATTTTTGGCTTGGGCACCTTTTTTTCACCGCTGCTTTTATTAGTCCTTTTTGTCGGATTAATACCAAAATTTATCTTAAAATTTTCACCTTTTTATGGAATAATATTAAGGGTGATATCCGCATCGGTACTTTTTATTTTAGGTATGCAGTTAATATGGAGATATTGGAATGCTTAGAGTTTTTATTTCTTCAGGTGACGTTTTAGCTAATGCGATTAATATTTTGGATAAAGATATTATTCATCATATAAAAAATGTCTCCCGGGCAAAAATTTCAGAATCTATTATTGCTTGTGATGAAAGCGGGATTGAATATTTTTGCGAGATAGAGGATGTTTCTTCTCAAAATATTGTTCTTAAAGTAAAAAGCAAAGAAATACCAAAAGCGGATTTATGCAGGCTTACAGTAGCTTGTGCAATTCCAAAAAATACAAGATTTGATGACATTGTTGATAAATTAACTCAAATCGGGGTTTACAGGATTATTCCTTTGGAAACTGACAGGACAATTGTTAGGCTAGCCCGGGACAAGGCTAATTTGCGTTTAGAGCGCTGGAGAAAGATAGCTTTAAGCGCTTCTGAACAAAGTCAGCGCAGCAGCATCCTACAGATAGACGGTGTTAAAACCTTTGAT
>Ga0172375_10005349_pt1 | contig 18569 bp, 14 predicted proteins | sample LakKiv1m_FD_114537 | JGI IMG/M metagenome (GOLD analysis project Ga0172375, IMG submission 114537) | Freshwater microbial communities from Kabuno Bay, South-Kivu, Congo - kab_092012_11.1m | ecosystem: Environmental > Aquatic > Freshwater > Lake | place: Democratic Republic of the Congo...
CTTTATTATCAAGTATGAGCTCAAAACAATAAAAAACATATCATTTGGTTTATCTTTATGAATGGATCTAATATTTCTTAAAAGTGCTCCGGAAGAAAGAACCAGGCCTAACAGGCAGATATACAAAACAGGGGAGGTGTAAAAAAAGCCGTGGTATGGAGAAAAAAGTTGTTCGAAAAAACAACGGTTTTTAAGATTCAATACCCCGAAGTCTCCCACATGTAAAGTCCCGTATTTTATAAAATCATTTATCATGCGTAATGCAAGGCCCGGGATAAGGCCTACAAGAAAATAGGCTGCGTTTATCCCATCCGTCTTTTTCAAAATAAATAGCATAAAGAAAAAAATAAAAACAGCTGGCATCTGAAACGCTAATTCCGTCTTAATTACAGCGGACAAAGAAAAAAATAATCCGAATAAGAACCAGTGAGTCTTTTTCATGTTAATTACGTAACTAAAAAACCAGATCGAAAGAATGGAGAATAAGGATGCCAGCATATTGGCATTTCCTGTTTCGAATAAGGCAAAATAAAAAAACGGGGTTCCTAAAAATAGTGCCAGGAGCGTCCAAAGACAAACCCATTTTGAGAAAAATATTCTACAGAAGAGATAGGTGAATAAAAGCGTGAGGAAGGCAAACAGCGCGGTACTGAACGCCATCGCACAATGGGCTATTTCTTCCATCTTGTATTCGCCAACCCAGCCTGTATTATAAGCCCTAAGGATCGAATATGCGGCTTTACCGTATATATAGAACGGAGCCCAAAACAAGGCTCCTGCGTGATTGTGGTAGTCGGGAAGATTGTAGGTCTTAGAGACGCCTAGTTTATGAGATGGAAGATAATACGGATAAGAAGAACCAACATACTTTACCGCATTTAGGTCACCGTCTTCCACAATACTGGTAGTATAGGCAAGATAAACAAGATTTTCCGGGCCATTAAAACTGACGTCAAAGATAACAAAGAAATACAGAAAGATTAAACAGGCAACTATATAATTAATTACCCGCATTTTCATTGAGTTGATTTGTTTGCGTTCTCTAAGTTGCCTAAAAGAATGCGAAAGATATCTTTTAGCGTTTGTTTAAGCGATAGCCAGGTAAACATTTTTGATTTTCCACCCTCTCTTTTCTTAAGAGGAGCGGGCAACTGCACCACGGCACAACCGGATTTGATAGAATAAATTAAACTTTCGGCTAAAAAAATAAAACCGTCCGCAACCAAGCGTAAGGAGCGTAACACTGAAGTCGGAAAAATGGTCAAGCCGTTGTAATATCTTATGTCCAAATGAAAAACTCCATTTAAAACCGAGGCATAAAAAACAGATACCCAGCGCCGCAGGAAAAAGCGGCGATCTTGACCTCTATGGTGACAGGTTACCAGGGTTTTAGGGGTTAGGAGGGGAAGGCATTGTATAAACTCTTCGGCTAAATTTTCGCGGTCTGCGGGAAACCAGGTAAAATATTCTCCGCTGGCAATTGTCAAGGCATCGCGAAAACAAGCCCCAACCCCGAGTCTTTTTGCATGATGGATAACTTTGACTTCCGGATAATCTTCGGCTATCTGCTCGGCCAAAAACGCAGTCCTGTCAGCACTCCCGTCATTTACAATGATAATTTCAATTTTTCTAAGATAGGGGCTGAGGATATTGCGTAAATCCTCCACGGCTCCCCGGAGCCCATTTTCCTCATTCAGGGCTGGCACGCAAACTGAAATACTCAAGGACTGTTTTCTGTCTGACTGCCTTAAACTATTTTTATTATATGAAATTGACATGGCTGTTTGGATTTTTCAATTCCCAAAGGTAGCGATTAATATTATCAAGCCTGCAGGCGCGCCTGCAGCTCTCCGTGTCTAACTTGTTATATATAAAACCCATAACCTTCTTTCTCTTCTTTCCGTTCCATATCTTTTTAAAGTTTTCTTTATATATATTGCCAAAAGCAAATTCCTTCTTGCCCAAAAAATAATTACAGGGGAACATATCTCCTTCCGTGGATATGCAAGTTGCGAAAGGCAAAGCCAGACAATGTCTATAAGGCTTATTTTCTCCGAGCTTTTCCATGGCGTGCCTGCGGAATATTATCTGAAAACCATTTCTTTCATAACGCCCCATTTCTTTTTCCAAGTAGAAAAACTTATTGTAGTTAAAACCATGCTGTATTTTACTATTGAGCCGGTGTTGAGAATAAGGCTTTATCACTAGATAGTCTACTCCGATATTGCCCATTATTTTAGCTAAGGCCTTAACTTCCCTGCAATTCTGCGGCAATAACAAAAACTGAACCCCTATCGTACAGTTATGGTTATACCTATTCCTAATCTTAACGGCTTCTTTAATATTGCGCATTACAATATTAAAGTCGTCCTTTCTTGTCCCGTGGATTAAGGCGTATGTCTTATCGCAGCTTGCGTCAAGACTAAATTTTAGCCAACTAAGATGCCTTAATAACCTGTTGGCTTTATCCTTGTCAAACATAACCCCATTAGTTGCCAGGGCTACATCTATACCGGATTTTTTGGTAAAGACAATAATATCCGCTACATCTTTATGTAAAAGGGGCTCACCCTCCCCTGAATATAATACAGACTTTACGCCCATTGCTGCTGCTTCTAAGATAAAATCTTTGAGATAGCGCGTATCTAGCGTAGATGGTTTATACTCAAGAAGCCTGAAGGCGCAGAAAATGCAACGATGATTACAGCCGCCGTACAGCCCTATCTCTATATAAATAGGATAGATGTTTATCCCCTGAAGCCATTTATTAACCCTCGGTATATGATAAATAAGCTTGTGGTTATCTATCCCGTATTTATCCATCTTATTCCCCTCTTTCTACGCCGACTTTGTCTTTCTAAAAAAACTAATAAAATTCTCCCTTAAGGTACGATAGGCTACATAATACTGTATCCAATAACTATAGCGTATGCCCCTGACTTTATGGAATAAGGCGTTCTTGATCCTCGTCGGACTTAAGAAATAATATAACGCAAAAAGACGGTATATAAAATAATTGCTGGTTTTCTTATTGGAAAGGATTACATTCGCTTTTCCAAAAAGTTTATACTGGGCAATGTCCCCCTGGCCTGCCCAGTCCTTCCAATAATCCGTACCCGGCCTGGGCTCTAAAACACTAATATGCCAAATGGGTGATGTTTTTATAAGATAAAGATAAGTATTTAACGTCTCCCGCAATGTTTCTGTGGGGAATCCGATAATCCCGTGATTATGCACAAGTATGCCTCTTTTGATTAAATTCTCGCAAGTTTTCCTGTTATCCTCTATGGTATAGGGTTTGCGATACGCCTTGAGAATCCGCGGGTTTGCGGATTCAATACAGACGTTTACTTTAATGCATCCGCTCTCTGCCATAAGATCATAGGTGCTATCTTCTTTTACTGAGCAGGATCCGATAGTAGTACCCCAGGCAATCTTTACCTTATTGCTAATTAATAAATTGCAGAAATCACGCAAGTGGGTTTCATCGACAGCGGTATCGTCATCTGAGAGAAACACAAAATCTGCCTTTAATCTTTTTGCAACTTCAAATTCTGCCAGGATTCTTTGGGGGGATTTACGCCTGATCTTGTGTCCCCACATCCTTACTGTTGCGCAAAAGGCACAATTGTAAATACAGCCGCGCAGGGTCTCTGTGTTTATATAACGCATTTTTGCCCATTTAAAATAAGGTTCTAGGTCAAACTCAGAAAAATCATTAAAAGGCAGGTTATCCAAATCTTCCACCAGCGTATAAGGCTTGTTTTTAACTACCTCTCCGTTTTCTGCAAAGCATAAACCATCCAGGTTTTTTAATTGTTCGTTATTAATAAGCCCAAGCAGGAAATGCTTAAAACTCTCTTCGGCCTCTCCGTAAAGGATGTAGTCGTAGCTATTAAATAACAAATCCTGCGGAGCTAGAGTGGCATGGTTGCCTCCTGCTATAACCATTGTCCCGGGGTATTTCTGCTTGATGTCTTTTGCATAACGCATACACGAAGGAGCGGAATTAGTGAAATTGCAAGAGATGCCAATAAGGTCGTATTGTTTTGATAAAATTCTTTCCAACCCATCCTCGTAAGAATCCCTGGATAGATCGAGCAATTCCATGGTACATCCGAGCTTCTTCCCGATTATATACAGATTCATCAGGCCCAATGCCGACACATATTCATAACAGGTATCAACGCTGGGGGCTATTAGTAATACTCTCATAATCGCTCTGCCTTTTAATAACGCACTGCGTTAATTTAGCGCGTGTTCAACCTTTATTAAAAAACCGTAATCAGATTCTTCTATCAATGAAAGCCTGACATTATACACATTAAACGGTTCTCTTGTTTTAAGCAGATTAATCATTTTTTCCCTAAATGCGTCTTCTTTCCAGCTTACCAGATCAGAGGTAACAAGAAAAAAAGTGAAATGCTTCAATTTAGAGATATAGACAAAACTGGTCCGGCTCAATATTGCTGCGCGTTCTCGCTCGGAGCAAGCGTTAAAATAAGGAAATGCAGTCATATGCCCAAGGTAATCCTTAGGCCCGGAGACAATCAGGGAATAAATTATATCATCTTCAGTAAGTATATTGCTTTTTTCCGGGATTAGCTTTCTGTTTATAATGTCTGCAGCGTTAATGACGAACGGCTTGACCGTACGGATTACAATATCCCCCTCCTTGCCTGACCCAGATAAAGACATCAAGTCATGAACTATCCCGCTATGGATAATAAAATTGATAATTATAGCAGAAAATAAGACCGTAAGAATCACGGTTAGCTTGTTACGAAGATTTATGTTCTTTTCTATTCTTCCCGCTAAAGCAAATAGCCCTGCACAACCCAGCGCTATATTGAACGGGTGCATTACCATTAAGCAGGATACTTGGTTTGTCCCTCCTAAGAAAAGAATATTCATAAAATAAACAATGAACGCCCCGGAGATAGCCAGATACAGCCGCGCGTCTTTGATGGTAAGAATGGCAAAAAGCATAAACGGGAACAAAAATAAATCGAGTTTCATGATATTAAAATATTTCTGCCAAGATTCCAGATAGTATCTTGTTGAAGTAAATATGTTCAGGAAGTTTTTATCTTTATAGAAGGCGTTATATCCAGCCGCAGCGCCGCAGTCCAAACGCGAAAAGTCGCCTTGAACAATATAGATAAAACAAAGCCATAACAATATCGCTATCACTAAAGCTGTCCCTAGGAAAAGGCCTTTTTTATAATGAGATTTAGCAAATTCAAAGGCGCAAACAAACAAAACTACCAACACTGCCTCGATCCTAAAAAATATGCCCAGTACTAATAATATCCCGCCTATTTTTTCTCTGCCTTTTGCATAAAACCAAAGCCCGAACATAACGCACGGCAGAAAAAAGAGATATGATTCGCTTTTGATATACCACCTGAAGAATACGGGATTTAAAAAACTTAACAAAAATGAGCATATGCCGGCAGCCCACCCTCCGACCTTAACTGATGTCCTAGTAATTATCCACACTAAAGAAGCAAGGGAAAGAGAAGTAATAAGTCTAAGCAGAAGATCAGATTGATTAAACGCCCTGTAAAATTCATGGCAAAATCCGAGAAGTACAGACCATCCTGGCTTAGTGTTTGACGCACAGGTGCTCCCGCGCAAAACAGGATCAAACAGGGAATACCAATAGGCAACCTGGCACATCCCGTCTCCTGCTAGTTGACTGAAGCGGAAAGGTAAATAGTAAACAAAATAATAAAAGATGGAGATAGCAAAGAAAAATAACAACCAGGCAATATTCTTGGATATTTTCATTATTGGTTATTTAAAATAAAACTTAAATTCTTTAAAAATTTGAGATATTTCTTTCTTTAATCCGTAATCCGAACAACGAATATTCAGCTCTGCGTGTGTAGTATCCCAACATGAAGAATTACAGCTATGCACCCTTTGGCGCAATTTCTGAAAAGAAGCAGATTGCCATATTGTTTCTAAGTTTTTCTCCCGCAGGCTTTCTTCTCCGTCAAAATCATCACAGGGTGAGACACGGCCAAAGGCATCTACGGCGCAAGAAATATACCCGGCGTAACAGTCTAACCTGGGCATCTTGGCTGAACACAAATCAGCCATACCTTCCATAAAGGTTAGCGAACTCGTTAATAACCTGGTCTTTGCAACCGCATTAATAAGCTTAGCAATTTCTCGCTGGAGGTCCGGCAAATCATCTTTATTAAAAACAAGGCTGTCTGGATCAGTAAGCGGTCTGTGCCTATGCATAAGGTTAACATGTACTCTATCAAATTTTATTTGATCAACCTTAAGGCTTTCTGCAAAAGGAATCATGCGGTCCATATTGCGGAAGTTTATCTTGGTTACCACCTGGTTTATCCCAATCTTTAATCCGGGGATAGTGCTGCGTAAAAGCTTTATCCCCCGGACAACCGCATCGAAACAATCTACTCCGCGCATCCTATTATGGATCTGGGCGCAGTCACTATCAAGCGATACGGAAATTGAGTTGATTTTAGATTCTTTCAACCTAAGTACGTTTAATTCATTTAATAAAGTTCCGTTTGTGCATAAATGACATGAAATTTGGTTCTTGCGGATATATTTTATAATATCGAAGATGTCTTCTCTAAGCAGCGGCTCACCGCCTGTAACCGCAATGACTGCGGCATGCATATGTTTTGCGGAATCTACGAAGGAATACCATTCCCGGGATGAGAGTTCTTCGGCTGGAGCTCCTGCCGCTATTTTCCATTGATTACACATCTTACATCGTAAATTACACCGGTTAGTAACCCAGACTACCGGGAAGAGAATCGAAGGAGGAGCGGATCCCAGCCTTCGGCATTTTCTTGTTTCTATAAAAAATGTCAGGTTATACAGCTGCCTCAGAAATTGATTCATCATACGACAAACACTCCCGGCCTATGATTATAAAGAAAGTATGGATAAAAGTCCTTTAATTTGCCCCATAAGCTCGGAGGCGGTACGTAACGAGAACGTTTTTCTTAATATATAGCCAGGGCGCAAGTAAAATTCTTTATACGCGCTGTTAAGAAATTCAGCGTATTCCTGTTTATTTATCTTCTCGGGGAAATAGACAAAATCGCTATGGTTATTTATATAAGAGCCCTTATCAAAATCAAAGTGGCGCCCATTAGCGACCAAATCGTTATGAATTTTCGTGCCTGGATAAGGAACAAATTTATTAAAATGGGCGAAATCTAAAGGCAGGCTTTTAGCAAATTCAATGGTCTTGCGGAAAGTTTCCCTAGTCTCCCAGGGGCTGCCTACTAAGAAATCAGCACGTACGCTCAGTCCCGCTTTTTTTGCTAAAAGAACCGCCTCCTTGTTTTGGATAACTGTATTGTTTTTACCCAAATGCCTTAAGACCTGGTCATCTCCTGATTCTAAGCCAAATAATACTTGCCAGCATCCGGCGTCACGCATCATTGCCAGCATCTCGAAATTTACCGCGTTAACTTTAGTAAGGCATGTCCAGGGGATGCGCGGTTTTAACCTCTTTATACCAGCGCAGATATCTTTGACAAACTCCGCATTGGCAGTAAAGGTATCGTCAAAAAAACGAATCTCCTTAGCCCCATACCTGGAGATAACCTCCTCTACCTCTGCCATGATATTTGTAACGCTGCGTTGGCGGAATTGCTCGCCAAAAACCGCGCGGTCGCAAAACGTGCAATTGCTCGGGCATCCCCGCGAAGTCATTAATACAGCCAGCGGCAGCCTGCGATATGAAGCAGGCGTAGGAGAATAGAATCGCGGCGGCGGAAAAAGATGCCTTGCAGGAAAAGGCAAGGAATCAAGATTGGCTATTCTCAGACGCCTCGGTCCGAAAACAATCTTTCCGTTATCCCTAAAGACTATTCCGCTGATATCGCTGGCCGCATAACCCTGTTTAGCGCCAATCCGGCAGATGAGTTCTAAGAATGTCTCCTCTCCTTCCCCCAATACTAAAAAGTCAAATACGCCTGTTTTTATAGAATCCTCGGGAGAGGCCGTGGCATGGGGGCCTCCGCAGATAAATACTGCCTTCGGTAATGCCTCCCGCAAAACAGAGGCGATATAAACCGCATTGCTAAAAGTAGGCGTAGTGGCAGTAATGCCTATTATCTCTGGATTAAACTCTCTTACCGTATCTGCAATTTCTTCTGGGGATCTTAAGACAATCGAACAATCGATTATTTTTACAACATTCCCCCTCTCCTGAGCCACTGCAGCAAGATAGCCTAAACCAAGAGAAGGGATCTTGTTAAGCACATGCTTAAAGCCTTGTTTTAATCCGCCGATCTCACTAAAAGCATACGGCGGATCTATCAAAACTATTTTCATGAGAAGAATTTATTTAACATGGCCGCTACATATCTAATATCAGGCTCAGACATCCCTTCGTGTAGCGGGATCTGCATGGCGCTTTTAAAAACTTCCGCGGCATGAGGACAACTATTCGCCCCTGAATAATTGCAGCAGTCATCGGCAATCTCTGATTCTATCCCGGCGTCTATCCCGTGCATTAGTAAAAATTTACGCACTTGCCAAAGATTATCCGGCACTAGGCACACAAAGAAGTAATAATTCGGGATGGATCCTTCCGGGACCTGCTGAGTCTTTATTTTGTTGTTAACCAGCGAACTTAATAAAGCTGCCTGCGCGCGCCTGCGGGATACCCTTTCTTCGAGAGTGCCTAATTTTTCTATCCCAATAAAAGCCTGGAAATCGCTCCAAGACCCCTTAACTCCAAGCGAACCCTGGAGCCGCCTGTAAAAAGAGTATGCTCTTTTATGCCAATACGAAGAAGCCAGTAAGTAAAGGATGGGCAGAGAAAACGAGGTAGGCAGAAGATAATTCTCCAGACGGGTCATAATCAACTTTTTTAAAGGTAGCCTGGATTTTTCCTGAACGATAGAAACAGCATCGAGTATTTTACCAGCTATTTTATCGTTATTTGTAACTACCATGCCCCCACCATAAGTATTGACTAGTTTTATGGTCTCAAAGCTAAAAAACGCGGCATCACCAAAGGAACCGGTTTGACGCCCTTTAAATTTTGAACCCAGTGAATGCGCGCAATCTTCAATAACAAAAATTGATCTAACTCTTGCTATATCCAAAACCTCATCTATCCGGCAAGGGACACCAAAAATATGCGTAGCCAAAATTACCTTTGTTTTTTTGTTCATCCTTTTGGCGATTGACTCCGGAGAGATGTTAAACGTATGAGGATCTATGTCCGCGGAAACAGCCTTTAGGCCCAATGATTCAATAATACCGGCCAGCTCTTTTAAGGTGTAGGCAGGCATAATTACTTCATCATTAGCATTGAGCCCCAGGGACCCCAAAATAAGTCTCATTCCTTCCCTGCCAGAGCTAACAGAGATAGCGTGTTTAACACCGATAAAGTTTGCGAATTTATCTCGCCATCTGTCTTTATAAAAAGGGGTGGCCCTGCTCCTGCTTAGCATTGATTTCACGCATAGTGATAATTCGCCCTTTAGGGTGTGTGCCTTCCGTCTTGGTATCATGGTTTTGTTTGTATTATATCTTTGATCTGTACGGACGTATGATTATAAACCTGGAACCGGTTTGTCTTTATTTTTATATCGCAGGGGTTACATTCCCCGAAATAATTGCATTTTCTAAAGATATCTTTTACCTTTAATCCGGGGTCAGTTAAATTCCCGATAGGATAGAAATTACGATAGAGATCGCGATGGCACCTGAAGATGCTGGCATTTGGCCCGATAATTAACTCTGATGTCCGGCACAGACATTTCTTCACCCTTATCCTTCCTACTGCCCTAGGATATCTATACGTCCCATAAAGCCTGCCATTAAAATACCCCAGGAACTCTTTTACTCGGAAATCAACCCCAAAATCTTTGCATATCCTTTTTAACCCCAGGGCCTCCTGTTTAAGCTTAGGGTGATTAATCATAAAAATGCCGATGCTAAAACCGGCCTTTTGCATTTTTAATACCTTTTTGATGAGTTTTTTTAAATCCATATAAAAAGGATGGTAGCTTACCCTGATATTAGGATAAGGAGCGCTTCTGTGCAGCCGGGCGGGATCTATGTTATCTATAAACTCATCCACGTTGAAAGAAAGGTTAGTAAGAATATCGATGTTTAGGTCTTTTTTGATATTCTTGATGATCTGAATAAAATCAGGATGCAACCCAGGCTCTCCTCCTTGTATAGTAACCGGCAGATCAGTTGGGCATACTAAACGGTTAAGTCCTTCTATCCATCTTTTCCCCGGTATAAGTATTTTTTTAGATTTAATCTCCGGGTTCAACCAATTTATGCAATAAGCACAATTTAAGTTACAGTGTAAGGTTAGAAAACAAGCTATATAGTTATATCTTTTTGGTAATTGTACGCCCTTAAGATTCATCGTTCCAATGGCCCCTAGCCAGTAGCGTTTTCGTGCTTAAACCACTCTTGCTTTAGACTTCTCATATGAATACGAAACAAGCTATAGAAAGAGGTCTTTGTAAAATAGATCTTTTTGCTAAGGATGTTTATCTTAATCAGGGAATAGGCAAGGGTAAAAAAATAATTGTGCCGCAGATAAATTAAGTAACGCAGAATCAAGTTCTTGAAAACTGGAAAGGCTACGGCTACCGGCCCCAAAACCGAAAGATTCATCTGGATATTTTTTTCTTTATCCGTAAAGCAGCTTAGGACAGATTTATACTGGTAAGAGGTGTGCATCCTTTCGTAAGCTGGCTTGTAAAAACCCTCACTGACCACGCTCCTGCCTAGTTCCGTGCCCGGGTAAGGCTGAAAGATAGGAAATTCCGCCCATGTAGCCTTAGCCTTAATAGCCAGATTGACTGATTCTATTTCGTTAGCGATGGTTGCACTAGGCAAACCAACAATACAATTGGTGAAGGTATGGATGCCGTGCTTAACACAGATCTGGTGGGCATTAATTATCTGTTCGTCAGACATCGAACGCTTAAGGACTTTATTTCTTATCCGGTGATTCCCGGCCTCTATGGACATGCTGATGGTGCGGCATCCTGCATGCTTGAGAAGCTTTGTTACATCCTCATCAAGCAAATCTGCCCTGGTTAAAACAAAAAACGGGAGATTGATTTTTTTTCTGTATTTCTCAGAGAATTCCTCCAGCCAGGGATCGGCCGAATAAACAAAGATATCGTCATAGAATTTGACGCAGCTCAACGGCCACTTTTTCTTAACATAGCTAATCTCATCTATAACATAATCTACGCTATGCCTGCGTACCGCCTTGCCTTTTCCTTGATAAATACTACGCCAGGCAGAATTAAAACAATACGCGCAATCATACGGACAGCCTCGAGAAGTAATGAAACTCTTGAGGGGGTATCTGCCTAAAGATTTCGTTTCGTACACCAGGGCATAGTCAGGAAAAGGCAAGAGGTCCAGATCCTCGACTAAACTGCGAACGCTAAAATTATCCCTATTACGCTTAGTAACTATATTAGGTATGCCATCGATTTCTCTCTTATCCGATAACGCCAAAAGGAAATCGGAAAAAGCACCCTCCCCCTCCCCTATGCAGATCGCATCCAGGCCGCCTTCATAGATCGTGTCCGGATAAAACGTGGGATGCGGACCTCCCATTATTGTCAAGACATGCGGAAATTTCTCTTTGATCGACTGATTTAACCTTAAGTAATGCTTGGATTCTCCGGTGGAAGAGCTATAAACAACAACTTCCGGCTGCAATTCAGAAACAGCTCTTAGGGGATCCTGTGAATTCGTTTCGCAAAGATGCGTCCTATGGCCTTCCCGTATAGCCACCGCAGAGATTGCGCATAATCCGATAGGCGCCAGAAAGTTTTCGCTTTTAAATATGAATAATATCCTCATTGGTTTTCCAGAAACAGGGCACATGCCTCTTATCTATTAATTCAGCCCTGACATAAGGATTCGCTAAAAACAGATAAATTATGCGCGGCAGATCATAAACCAGATAAATTACGGTTAATTGAAATTTACTTATATGTGCCTTTTTTAGAAAAAGTTTCCTGTTGCGCCAACAAAGATATTGTCGTTTTTTATTATCTATCAGAGAGCTATTCCCGTTATGGTAACATACTGTTTTAGGAGAATAGAATGCCTTCCAGCCTTTTCTCTGTGCGCGATAAGCTAAATCCACATCTTCAACTAAAAAGAAGAAACGCTCGTCAAAATAGCCATGCCTGTCTTTTACTTCTTCCAGCATCTGTCTTTTATAGACTGCCGAGGCGGCGCATGCGCCGAAAATATACCCTGGCTTGTCGAATCTTTCGTTATTGAAACTGTCTTTGGCGATATCATGAAATCTTTTTAAGAAAGAAACGGATACCCCGCAGGAATATACCCTTTCCCGGTCTGATTTCATTATTTTTGGCTGCAGGGTGCCTACTTCCGAAGGAAGGCCTTTTATCGTTTCCTTAATCCCGCTGACGAAATCTCCAGACAAAACCGTATCGCAATCAAGCGTTAAAATCCATTCTCCTGAGGATACGCCAATGCCCTTGTTCCGGGCACAACATGCTCCCGCATTCTCTTTGCTTTCTATCAATCTGACTTGCGGATAATTTTTCTTTAAAAAAATAGCCGTGCCATCGGTTGAGCCGTTGTCTACGACAATCACTTCCGTATCTTGGCAGTCTTGATTCAATAATGAATCCAGACACGGTTTTATAAAATTTATGCTATTGCAGGTAACAATTATTATTGAGAGCAACGTTTATACGCTCCAATTCATCGGCTTCTAAATCCTGCGCCTTTACAACGCATTTATAATTCCCGTCGTAATCTGCCCAATTGTCAGAGATTATCCGACCTTTCTCCTTGAGGTAATCAAAATACTCCGTGCCGGGGAAGGGCATGGCCAGCGAAAACTGCAAAGAATCAGGCTCCACACCTTTGATAAAAGACAGGGTTTCTTGAATACTGTTCCTTGTTTCTCCTGCAAGCCCTATACAAAATGTCAGATGTACCTTTATGCCCATCTTCTTGGTAAGCTGAATAGCCTTCTTTGTTTTATCCAAATCCATATTCTTTTTACAAATCTCCAGCACATTCTTATCTGCGGATTCTACCCCGTATTTCAACGCGTACAAACCTGCCGCAGACAATCTCTCCAATATCTGAGCATCCATAAGATCGGCCCTGGCCATTATTGCCCAAGGGACATTAATCTCTCTTTGTATTATTTGTTCGCATATATCAAGGACGTATTCTTTATCGATATTGAACGTATCGTCGTCAAAATATACTGCCTTAAAATTGTAGTGCTTAACCAAATACTCCATCTCATCTACGACCTTTTTAGGATCTCTCGGCCTATAGCGATGCTCCCTATAAACAGTCTGAGGCCAAAGACAAAAGTTGCATTGAAAAGGACAGCCCCTGCTAGCCAACATCTGCACGTTAGGAACAGGCAAACCAGCAAATGCGTCATTATATTTGTATATGGGCACATCCTCTCTCTCTGGCCAGGGGAGCAGGTCCAGATTATCAATTGTCGGCCTTGGCTCATTAACCTTAATCTGATTGCCGCTACGATAAGCCAGCCCAGAAACAGAACCAAGGTCCAGACCGTTTTCCAAAGAGTTTACCAATTCCAATAACGTATATTCATACTCCCCGATTAATACATAGGTTATTGATTCTTGTTGTTTGAGTATTTGTTCGGGGAATACGCCTGCATGAGGACCGCATAAGGCTACGGAACATTCCGGGGCATTACGACAAATATCGTTTATAATCTTCAGGTCATTACTGAAGGAAGGGGTTGAGGTCTCTACTACTGTAAGGTCTGGCTTATAATGCTTTATCTGTTCGACAAACTCGCTCGCGCCAATCCCTTCGGCAATGGCATCGATCAACTTGGCTTGCTTATTCCCCTTTTTTAATAAAGAGGTGGCATACGCCAGAAAGAAAGGAAACGGGACGTAATGAATCTGCCCGTCTTTTTCCGCAGGAGAGGTAAACGGCCATCTTGAACCAGCTCTCACCCCTAAGCGCATATTTTTAGACCAAGGGGGATTCAATAAGACTGTGCGCATATCACCTTTTAAGGTCTAGATGTCTTTCTATCTGTTCAAAGAAGCTTTTTATCTGGTATATATTCTGGCTTACATCCTTGGAGTCGCAACCAGTCTGTTCAAGAAGATTCTTTACAAGCCCTAAATTGTCATGAATGTTTTGTAACTGTTCCTTGAGGTTATTTAGAATTTCTCTCCTTCCGTTGTAAAGTTCTGTCATATTCTCAGAAAATGCCTGGACTGCCTGGAGCTGTTCTCTTATAACCAGATTAATCTGGGCTAAAGACTCTCCTAGCGCATGCTTGGTTTCTTGATCAAGGGCAGTGAAATTATCGGTGACAGCCCGGGTTGACTCTTGCGCGGCCCTAACCTGTGCCTCACTTGACTCTTGTACGGCCTTGACCTGTGCCCCGCTTGACTCCTGCACGGCTTTGACCTGTGCCCCGCTTGACTCCTGCACGGCCCTAACCTGTGTCTCGCTTGACTCCTGCACGGCCTTGACCTGTGTCTCGCTTGACTCCTGCGCAGCTTTGACCTGCGCCTCACTTGAGTCCTGCACGGCTTTGACCTGCGCATCGCTTGACTCACGAATAGCCTGGAGCTGCTCTTTGGATTGTTCTCTCAATTTCTGGTCAATCGTAGTAATCCTCTCGATTATTTTTCGTAAATCTTGGAAAAGCATTATCTTTAATTCAAAGAATACTTGTCCCATGTTACCAAGTATCCTGCTTACGCCAGCTAAAAACAGTGCCCCCAGTAAAATCAAAAAAGAGCTGATTAAAGAATTTATGTCATCGGATCTATAAATGATTAAATACCCTGCCGCCACTAAGCCGAAAATAGAAATTAACCAAGAGGCAACTAATAACGCCATTACTGCAGGTGTTGTTTTTGTATTCATGTTTGGACTTCTCCTTTCTGCGCATAAGATATTTTATCTGTTTTTGCTGCAGATATCTCAATCATGTGAGTAATATTCTTAAAGCGGTTGCTCAATTCTTCCAGCCATTGGCGAAAACTTAATGACAGGTTCTGCAAAAATATTTTATCCAGATAGGGGTGGCTTTTTTTCAATAACCCGTCCCAATCAGTGCACCTTTCGTTTAAAACTAACAACCTGTCCAATAAATAATCATCTTGTATCTTATAAACAGAAAGTAGCAGGTGTTTATACAGCAGTTTCTTAAAATCATAACTAAACTTTTCTTGAATCTGCCTGCCTAACAATAAGTCGAGGGCAAAAAAATTCTGTAAAAAAGATTCTGATTTATGCAAAAACGTAGAGAGTTTATTTTTTCTGCTATCAAAATGGTAAAAAAAGTTTAAATCTAGTAAAGAGAGCCAATAGGAGACAGGTGGACAGCTTTTTTCTTTTTGGTTTTTGCGTAAAACAAAGTATTCAAAATCCTTCCAGGAATGATGTATGGCTAATAAAAAGTCGAGGTAGAGCAGCTTATATCTACGCGCGCACATATCCTCTTCGAGGTAACGATTTGCTAAGCCAAGATTGTCTTTTAACTTGAAAATAAACTTTTTTGGACCGGAGTAATATTTATTTTTTTGATAATAAGGGTAATTCCACCTCCAGTATGTATTAAGCAAGGAATGAAAATCATCACTTTTATAATGGTGCGCCATTGCCTTGGGCTCATATATGAACGTATATCCCTTTTTTTTAAGGCGATTGCATAAATCCACATCTTCATAATTATTCCGGAATTTTAAATTATAGAGCCCGACCTCAAGAAGGTTCTTTTTACGGAAAACCGTGTTTGCCCCGAACAGGAAAGAAGGGGTAGTTCTTTCTTCTCCCCAATCCTGTTTCATGTGTACCGTACGCCAGCTATCAAATATGGTAGAGGAATAACTCTCCAGAAGCCTGCCCCCTACCCCTGCTACCTGCGCAGAACTCAGTGTCTCCATCAAACGCTCAAGCCAGTCTGGTTCTGGTATACAGTCAGCGTCTAAAGAAGCTATAAATTTTGTATCCAGATTTTTGATCGCTGTGTTTCTGGCCGCAGATAATCCTAAGTTATCGGCATGCGTTACAATCCTTACCGGGTAAGAAGATGCTATGCTGGAAGTTTCATCGCTTGAACCGTCATCTATCACTAATACTTCTTGGGGGGGCAGGGTTTGCTTAAAAACTGCCTCTAGGCAAAATCTGATACTCCCTGCGGCATTAAAACAGGGAATATAAAGACCCACCTTCATGTTGATTTTCTTATTTCTTCTTGAATTATGCATTTTATTTCTCTGGTCTCTTCTAGTGCCTTGCGTACTTCTTCCTGGTTAATCAATCCATACATTGGATTTCTCTTCACGAACAACTTCCTAACCCTGACTATCAAAGTCTTCAGCGATCCTCTATACGCTAAATAGAACTTTATTCTCTTCTCCCATTTCCTAAACATGAACCTTGAATATTCGCAAAAACCTTTCTTTCTTAGTCTATTTATATTGGCAGCTATCCTAATCTCTATGCCCTCCTTGCCGAAATTATCATCGTAGCAACTCATCATGCATCCTGGGCAGCCTTTTTTATTGATCCTCTCTATGATGGAATTCCTTCTCTGCGAATTCCAAACGTTTAATAGCCTCTCTTCTTTTATATTTCCAATCAGCCTATTCCTGTCAGTAATAACCCAGCAGGGATAAACCGTACCCGCAGAGTCTATTGGACAGGAAATAAAAATGGCTGCGCAAACGCTATGCATCTTGTTTTTTTTCTCGGTAACATAAAGAGGTATTCTTTCCAGGTACCCGCGCGGGTTAGTGGTAATACAATATTCGTCGCAAAGCTTAGCAACACGGTTAATCTCCGAGCTTAACCCTTCTTTATCATTAGAATGAAACAGGAAATCTTTTATTTTCTTGGAGCGATTTAAGAAAATCTCGCTAAAAGGCTGAAATTTTATGGTCGTAACCCCGTATTTTCTTGCCAATTCTGCAACATGAGTCAAATATCGATAATTGTATCTGGAAATCACAGTGGCTATCGTAGATTCGATTTTATGCTTTTTAAGATTCTCCAGCGCAGCGACTGCCTTGTCAAACGAGTTTGCGCCTCTTAGATAATCGTGTATATCTTTAGGGCCTTCCACGGAGATATTGACCACATCAACCCCTGAGCCGGCAAGCCTGCCAGCCACCCCGTCGGTTAAGAAATAACCGTTAGAGGTAATGCATACCCTCATATGGTTAATTTTGACACAAGAAATCAATTCAAATATATCTTCTCTCAATAAAGGCTCTCCGCCGCTAAAGACTACCGTCTGGGCGCCAAGCGCAAAAGCATCCTTTATAACCTCCTCCCACTTAGAAAAGGGCAGCTCTTCTGTCTTTTGGCCAGGGATATCGCACATCCTGCATTGCGCATTACAACGGTTGGTTACAGAAAGAATAACTTCCTTTAATTCAGGCATCCTGGCAACTCCTCAATTTGTTTTCAAAACTTTCTAATATCTTCAGGGCGTCTTTCAAGAGTTTTGTTTTTTCTTTGCTGTCTTTTATCTTAGCGATAAAATTACCTGTGATTTTCAACAGAGAATCAGAGTCTGGATGAGCCCAGCAAGTCTGAAGGCAAGGCTTCTTACAGGCTTTCATTAATCTTCTGGCCTGCCCTGCATCCTCTGTGTGCAGCGTTTCTGTAAGGCTCATTATATCTAAATTACCAAAAGCACTGCCGCAGCTCCTCGTTTCTCCGTCTGGGCCTATATTAAGAAAAACGAACGGGTTACATTTCCAGTTATCCTTAGTCAGGCTGGCCTGGAAATACTTAATCCATAGGTACGGATCATGCAAGAATGCTACCAGGCCGTGCCGGGACTGGAAATCAACTATCTTATCTATCTGCTCTTTTAAAATCTCCAGGCCTTCTCCCTTTATCCAGAAAGGGGCGCTGGCAGATGTATTCTGCATATCGTCCTGCTCTACAATCACCGGATGATACACCAGACACTCTACCCCCAGCTCTTTAACTAAAAATATGATATCGTACAACTCCTTTACATTTTCTTTCATAATAGTTGTCCAAACCGATATCTGTGGCCCCCTCCCGGTTCTTTTCTTTGCTTCTACGAGCATTTTTACGGCAGCTAAGGCTTTTTTAAAACTTCCTTTTTCTCTTATAAATTCATGGGTTTTTTCATTAGCGCCGTCTAAAGAAACAGCTATGTTTTGCAGGCCGCTTGAGATAATCTTTTGAGCCAGTGTTTCATTGATTAATGAACCGTTGGAAACCGCCTCTGTTTTTATCCCTTTTCTTACGGAGTATCCGATGAGCTCGAAGATGTCTTTTCTTAAAAAAGGCTCTCCCCCCGTAAACAAAACTACACAATCCCTGCCCCAGCGGGCAATATCATCCAAGGCTTTTTTTACCGTTACCTTAGATAATTCATAGCCTTTTAATATTTTTACCACCTCGCACATTTGACACTGATACGTACACTTATGGCTTAGGCTTATATAAATCCAATAAGGCTGGGCAAAAGGGTATTCCATAATCTCTGAAAAGTGATACGCAAGGTTGTTTTC